>ENA-ORBV01000393-ORBV01000393.1-microbial-mat-metagenome-genome-assembly--contig:-NODE-393-length-101094-cov-27.426770_pt1 | contig 101094 bp, 96 predicted proteins | sample MGYA00237777_ERZ505514 | MGnify/ENA primary metagenome ERZ505514 (study PRJEB26160, sample SAMN06269048) | microbial mat metagenome | isolation source: Oligotrophic lake microbial mat | place...
TTGAAACGTCCCCGCTTGTCCCACGCCTTGCGAAGTCCCAAACTGAAACTTTCAGCGAGAAAAGCAAACACATCGAACAGGGTCGATTTACCGCTTCCATTGGGGCCGAGGAAAACAGTCAATGGCGTCAGATTCTTGAGTTCGATCTGCCGTAATGCGCGGTAATTCTTGACACTGAGAGACTCGATACGCGGGCGGTCAATTTTGAGTGAAGTCATGGCGCCATTCTATGTGACCAGGGCGACGCAGTCGCCGCTTTTGGCACCTGCGCCGGCGACGAGCCTGGCGTGGTGTTCGTCGAAGGTGTCGGAGATGTATTTGAGGAAGATCAGGCCGAGGACAACATGCTTGTATTCCGCCGCATCCATGTTGTTGCGCAGCTTGTCGGCGGCGAGCCAGAGCTTGGCTTCGAAGCCGAGGTTGGCGTTGGATTCGGTTTTCGTCGCTCCTTTGGCCATCGGGCACCCCTGTTGGATTCTTCCTGGAGGTCGCTCATGCCAAGGTTAGGCAAGAGACGTTCAGTGGCCGGGAATCCTAACTGATTTGGACAATTTTCAGACGACTATAGGGCTCGGGTGTCAGTGACGCATTGGCGATAATTCGAAGTCCTCGGCGAGTTGGCGAGCGGTAAAGAGGTAACGGCAGCTGCTCAGCGATAAGGCACCCGTCGGCATCCCGTTTTTCGCCTGAATTCGGGGATCCAGAATCCAAATCCGGGGAGCTCGACTTCAAAACCGGGGAGCTGATGAGGGAAAGTCGGGGAGCTGAGCCAAAAACATCCTCTGGCTTTGGAATCGCTTCGCCGGGCAGGTGGTAAATCGCCCCTCGACCACCGGTTGATTCAAGCATCCGTTCCAGTGTCAGGTGCTGCAGTGTTTTGGACAGGTCTACCGGATGCCCGGTGGTGACCGCCCGCAGTCTGGCGTGATTTATCGTGCCTACGCTGGCGACCAAGGCCAGTGCTATTGTCGGCAATGGCCTCATCGCTGGGGCACCTCGTGGCAAATTTTGGCACCCGCTGCGACGCACACAATCGCTCAAACCGTTGACATGCAAATTCCATTCACGAAAAGCAGATTGTCTTTGTCCATTAAAAATTAATCAAAGTGCAGCGAGGCCTTGCGCAAAATGGGTAAAACTTCCAGATGTATTACGCGCAGGGTCCATGTGTTTTGCCATTTGGCGGGCAACTTCGATTTTGGGCAATCCGCCCCCGAAATAGCCGGCCTTTTGCAAAACTCGTTCCAGCGCCTCCCACGTGCCACCTGCGATCGAATCCGAATTGCGAAAAGGCGCCTTGGCGCCAAGGGTTGGAGGGACACCCGGATACGCGCTGGCCATCGCTGCAGTATCTCCAAAAAACCATGCCTCAAGCTCTTCGACAGCAATCCTGTTCAAAACAACAAATGCTCCCCTCTTTGGATTTGTCTTTGTCGCTAGCCCAGCTTCGGCAGCAGCCGCCTCCAGACGAACCTTCAGTAGCTGGCAATTCTCTCTGTCCTCATCTATCAGAACGACTATTTTCCAATCATCGGGGATCCACCGCTGGTAGGCTTTTAAACGATGCTTGAGATTTAGCAGCAAATCCTGCTTCCCCTGAGAGACGATAAAAGTCCACGTCGTCCCCGCAGGCAGAAGTTTGTCAAGCATCCCTTCCAGAAATGCCTCAGCCGACGGTTCTTCGAGCAGAAATTCGATATGCATATATCAGCGGGAGCGAGATTTCTTGACCGCTGATGGACGTTTTTCCGCACCGGCATTGGTGAGCGGGTCGCCCACCTCAAAATGGCCTTCCATCCACAACTGCCCGAGAAGAGCGCCCTCATCCATAAATTCCTTGATCCCCTGCATATCTGACACTCTTCGCGCCTGTGTAAAGCCGTCGCTGGTCCGGAAAAGCACCCAAGCCTCTTCGGGACGAAGTGCATTCAAAAAGAACGGCGAATGGGTCGTAACCATCAACTGTGCCGATGCGGCCGCGTTGCGGCACTCCTCCGCCAACTCTGGCAAGAGCCTCGGGTGCAATTGATTTTCCGGCTCTTCGATACCAATCAACTGCGGCGGGTCCGGATCATAAAGCAGCGTTAGGTAGGCCAACATTTTCAGCGTACCGTCGGAGGCGAATTTCGCCATAACCGGTCGCTCGAACGGCGCGTCTTTCACCTGCAGCAGCAACCTTCCATCCGGCATTACCTCGGCATCCACCCTTTCCAGGCGCGGGACACGCTTGGTTAGCTTGGTCAGGATCTCCTTGAGCCGGTCTTCGTGCTGCTCCTTGAGATACTGAATCACATTGGGCAGATTGTCGCCACTGGAACTCAGTCGTTCCTGCGGCCCTGCTTCTGGAACACCGCGTGTATTGTCGGCAGAGAGGTAAGACAAATACCAACCAGTAATAAATCGACGAAGCGCTCCGACACGGGGATGTTTGGCCAATTGGCCAAGTGTATTGACCGCCAGCAGGTCTCTGGAATCGAGCCGTTCTGGCGTGCGGGTATCTTTCTCGTCCGGCAAATCGCCGGTGACCACCTCACCGATACCGTTACTGAAATCAAGGAAGCGAAACGGCTGCCCATGCGATCCGCGCTTCCAGCTTAAAAATTCGCGCGCAACGAACGGGCCCTTTGAGTCTTCATCGATTTCCAGGTGATACGTGATCAGCGGACTTTTTTTCTTCTCCCTGTACTTCACTTCAAAAACAATTGGCCCACTAACACCCCGTGTACGGAGTTCCTTGAAACGTCCCCGCTTGTCCCACGCCTTGCGAAGTCCCAAACTGAAACTTTCAGCGAGAAAAGCAAACACATCGAACAGGGTCGATTTACCGCTTCCATTGGGGCCGAGGAAAACAGTCAATGGCGTCAGATTCTTGAGTTCGATCTGCCGTAATGCGCGGTAATTCTTGACACTGAGAGACTCGATACGCGGGCGGTCAATTTTGAGTGAAGTCATGGCGCCATTCTATGTGACCAGGGCGACGCAGTCGCCGCTTTTGGCACCTGCGCCGGCGACGAGCCTGGCGTGGTGTTCGTCGAAGGTGTCGGAGATGTATTTGAGGAAGATCAGGCCGAGGACAACATGCTTGTATTCCGCCGCATCCATGTTGTTGCGCAGCTTGTCGGCGGCGAGCCAGAGCTTGGCTTCGAAGCCGAGGTTGGCGTTGGATTCGGTTTTCGTCGCTCCTTTGGCCATCGGGCACCCCTGTTGGATTCTTCCTGGAGGTCGCTCATGCCAAGGTTAGGCAAGAGACGTTCAGTGACCGGGAATCCTAACTGATTTGGGCAATTTTCAGACGACTATAGGGCTCGGGTATCAGTGACGCATTGGCGACAATTCGAAGTCCTTGGCGAGTTGGTGAGCGGCAGATCCACCTCCGCCCCCCGTCACTCGGGCCGGCAAGATTCGCGCGCGTTCAACCCGCCTTCACACCCGCCCGCCCCGCATCGATCGCCGCCAGCAATTTCGCCGGCATGATCGGCAGGTCGGTGATGCGCACCTTGTAGTCTTCCAGTGCGTTCTCGACTGCCGAGGCGATCACCGAGCCGACGCAGACGATGCCGGCCTCGGCCACGCCCTTGATGCCCAGCGGGTTGATGAGCTCGCCGCAGTCGTGCAGCGCCACGTAGCGCTGGATGTGCACGGTGCCGGTGTCGATGTCGACCGCGACCTCGCAGACGTGGACGGCGTTCGCGTAGGCCAGCGCGTCGATGCGGAACATGTGGCTGGCTTCGAGTCCGGCGCTGACGCCGGGCGGAAAGCCGTAGCCGGGCAGGCCGCGCAACAGTTCGGCGATGCGCCCGAGTGGCACGGACTTCTGCGCGTCGCCTTCGACGGCGATCGTGCCGTCACGGATCTACAATGAAGCTTCGTGCACGCCCAGCATGTGCGCGGCGGGGCGATGGTAGCGAAACGGCGCCGGCTTCATGACTTCGCCGCCTGCTCCAGCAGCGCCCGCGGAAACATCGCGTGCACCCCCTTGTTGCCGTCGACGATCTGCGTGACATGGAGGTCGCAGGCGAGGCTGCAGGTGACGTAGGCGTCGAGCGCCGACCAGCCCTTGAGTTCGCCCAGCCAGACGATCATTTCGCGCAGCGCCTGCTTGGCGGCGTCGTCCAAGTCCTGGTCCATGCCCATGGCGATGTAGTGGGTGGGGGTGATGGCGCGCGGAAACTTCATGCCGGTAGCCTTGTGCAGGATCAACTGGAAGGTGCCGCTCAAGGCGGTTTCCAGCGCGCTCAGACAGACCTCGCCGTCGCCCTGCACCGCATGGCCGTCGCCGGCCGAGAACAGCGCGCCTGGCACCTGCACCGGCAGCAGCAGCGTGCTGCCCGCTACGAGTTCCTTGTTGTCCATGTTGCCGCCGTACTCGCGCGGCTCGATCGAGGACACCATGCCGTATTCCGGGCGCGGCGCCACGGCCATCACGCCGAAGAAGGGCCGCAACGGCAGGGTGACGCCCCACGGCAGGGTGGCCTCGCGCTTGGCGATGTCGATCGGGATGTTGAGGATCTGCAAGGTCTTGAAGTCCTCCGGCAGGCCGCCACGCAGCGGACGCACCGAGTTGTAGGCCCAGTCCTGGCGCAACTCGATGGATTCGATGCGCACTTCCAGCGTGTCGCCAGGCTCCGCCCCTTCCACCCATACCGGGCCGGTGAGGATATGCGGGCCCATCAGGGGCTTGCAGACTTCGAGCACGGCGGCATGGTCGGGCAACACGTTTTTGGCGAGCGCGGCCTCCTCCTTCGAGCCGCTGATCGAATCGATGGTGACGCGGTCGCCGGAGGCCACCCGCAGCACCGGCGCAAGCGAGGCGGCCAGATGGCCCCAATGGATGGTGTGCGGTGTGGGCGAGAGTCTGTGATGGGTGCTCATGCGAAGGTTCCTCATGGTTGATGGCTGACCGGCGGCGTCAAGCATAGCGACAAGCGGCCACACGTGTGGCCGGCGCATTTCGCTTCACCCGCGCGCGCGCATTGCGGGCGCCATCCGGTGGCATCGCTGCCAGACTGCCCTGCGCAATTGACACTGCATTGGCATTGGGCTAATTTAACCGGCTGGTTACAATACCGGCGCGGCCACCACGCCGAACGATACAAACAAGGAGAACACCATGCAACGTCGCGCGCTATTGAAGACCCTCATCGCCCTGGCTGTCGCCTCGATATCGAGCACGCCGGCGCTGGCCCAATGGAAACCGACCAAACCGATCAACCTGATCGTGCCGTGGGCCGCCGGTGGCTCCACCGACCAGGTCACGCGCGTGACCGCAGCCGAAATCGAAAAAGTGCTGGGGCAGAAGATCGTGGTGGTCAACCAGCCCGGCGCCTCGGGTTCGATCGGTACCAAGAACGCCTTTGAAGCGCCGAAAGACGGCTACACATGGACCGCCGGCGCCGCGCAGGATCTGGGGGTGTATCAGTCGCTCGGCATGTTGAACGCGAGCCTGAAGGACTGGCACCTGTTCCTCAACGTCGCCAACATCGCGGTGGTCGGCGTCAATCCGTCCACGCCCTACCAGAACATCAACCAACTGATCGACGCCATGAAAGCCAAGCCGGGCGAGATCAAGGTCGCCACCGCAGGCGTCACCTCCGGCGGGCACAACGCAATGGAAGCGATTTCGCGCGCCACCGGCGTCAAGTACCGCCACGTCACCTATGACGGCGGCAACCCGGCGGTGGTGTCCACCGTCTCAGGTGAGACCGACCTCACCACCCAGCTTGCGGTTGAGCAGGCCGAGATGATCCGCGGCAAGCGCATCCGGCCACTGGCTACCGTGTCGGACCGGCCGCTGGAAATCGAAGGCTTCGGCGTGATCGAGCCGATCACCAAGGCGATTCCCGGCTTCAAGGCGCCGGCCAACTATTTCGGCATTTTCGTGCCCAAGGGGGTGCCCGCCGAAGTCACGGCCACGCTGGAGAAGATCTGGGCCTCGACCATCGTGAACAACGATGCGCTGAAGAAGTACGCGGCCAATCGCGGCGCCCTGTTCGCACCTTCGGCCGGCGAAGCGGCGCAGACGGCGGCGTTTCCGGCGGTGCAGGCCAACGCCTGGTTGCTGCATTCGGGCGGCAAGACCAAGGTAAGCCCCGATACCGTCGGCATCGCCAAGCCTTAACGCCGACCGTGCTCGCGTCCAGGCCGCGGGCACGCGCCCCGGCCTGCATCGGCTCGCCTTGCCATGAGCATTGAAATCGACCCCGACGAACCGCTGCCGCCGCGTAGCGATTTGTTTTCGGCGTTGGCCTGGATCGTCTTCGGGGGCGCTGTCACGGCCGGTTCGTGGAACATGGACCGGCTCGAGCACCTGCATATCAACAAGTACGAAATCCCGGGTCTGGTGCCGGGGTTGCTGGGTGCCGCGATCCTGGTGCTGGGCCTGGCGCTGGCGCTGCGGGCGGTGGCGCGCGGGGCACTCGGTGCGCAGGCGCCGCTCGAATCACAGACCGAATCGCAGGCCCGCACCATGGCCATCGTGTTCGGCCTCACCCTCTTCTACGCACTGGCGCTGGTGGGCACCGGCGTGCCGTTCTGGCTCGGCACCTTCGCCTTTGTGAGCACCTTCATTTTCATTTTCGACCGCGAACGTCAGGCCGGCCTGAAGCGCAGCAGAGTGAAGCAATTCGTGCTGGCACTGGTCTACGGCATCGCCACCAGCGCGGTGGTGTCGCTGGCGTTCGAGAAAATCTTTCTCGTCAGGCTGCCCTGATGTTCCAGGGACTCATCGCCTTCTGGCATTCGCTCGCGTCATTCATGACGCCGGAGTCGATCTTCTTCGCATTGGCCTCGTCGCTTGTCGGCGTGGTGATCGGTGCCCTGCCGGGGCTCACCGCCACCATGGGCGTAGCGCTGATGACCACGCTCACCATCAAGCTGCCCTCGGCACAAGCCCTGCTGATTCTCATCTGCACCTATGTAGGTGCGATCTACGGCGGCAGCCGCAGCGCCATCCTGCTCAACATCCCCGGTACGCCCGCCTCGGCGGCCAGTTGCCTGGACGGCTATGCGCTGGCACGCCAAGGGCATGCCGGGCGCGCCATGGGCATCGCCACCACCGGTTCGGTCATGGGCACCTTGATCGGCATTTTCTTTTTGGCGCTGTTCACGCCGTTGTTGGGCGATCTGGCGCTCAAATTCGGCGCCTACGAATTTTTCTGGCTGGCGGTGTTCGGCGTGATCGTCTCGGCCACGCTCACCGGCGGCGACCCGCTGAAGGGCTGGATCGCCGGCTTTGCAGGGCTTTTCATCGCCACCATCGGGCAGGACGGCATCCACGCCTACGAGCGCTTTTCGTTCGGCACGCGCGACCTGGCCGGCGGCTTTTCGCTGGTGCCGGCACTGGTGGGCGCCTTCGGTTTCGCCGAAATCCTGGTGGCCATGCAGGAAAAGCGCCCGCCGGTAAAGATCAATCCGTTAGACACGGTGATCCCCAAGATCCGCGACGTGTTCCAGTACTGGCGCACCATCCTGCGCTCGGGCGTGATCGGCACCTTCATCGGCATCGTGCCCGGCGTGGGGGAGGACGTGGCCGCGTGGTCGTCCTACGCCGCGGCGAAGCGCGCGAGCAAGGAGAAAGAGCTGTACGGCAAGGGCTCGATCGAGGGCCTGATGGCCGCCGAGACCGGCGACAACGCCTGCGTGCCCGGCGCCATCATCCCGGTGCTCACCCTGCAGGTGCCGGGCTCTGCACCTGCGGCGGTGCTGATGGCGGCGATGCTGATCCATGGTGTAAAACCGGGGCCGATGATCATGATCGAGTCGCCGCAGTTCGTCTATGACGTGGTGGCCATGATGCTGCTTGCGACCATCGGCATCCTGATCTACGGCCTGACGCTCACCAAGTTCCTGATCATGGTGTTGCGCGTGCCCACCACCATCATCGTGCCGATGATTTTCGTGTTGTGCGTGATCGGCACCTATGCGCTGGCCGGGCGCCTTTTCGATGTGTGGACCATGCTGCTGTTCGGCATTCTCGGCTTCGTGTTGCGCCGTTTCCACTATCCGGTGGCGCCGCTGGTGCTGGGCATCGTGCTGGGCGACCTGCTGGAGAAAAGCCTGCGCCGCGGGCTCGTTTTGTCCGACGGCGACCTCTCGCCCTTCTTCACCCGCCCGATTTCGGCCACCCTGTTCGGCATCATCGCCATCGTGATCCTGCTGCGGGTGCCGATGATCAACCGCTTCATCACCGGCAAGCAAAAATGAAACTCGCCTTGTGCAATGAAGTGCTGGCACCGCTGCCCTTCGCCGAGCAGTGCCGCATCGCCGCCGCGCTCGGCTACATGGGCCTGGAAGTCGCGCCCTACACCGTGTGCGAAGACCCGGCAGCGATGAGCGACGCCGCAGCGCGCGACCTCGCGCGCATCGCCGCCGACCACGGCCTTGCCGTCACCGGCCTGCACTGGCTGCTGGTGAAACCCGCAGGCCTTTCCATCACCTCGCCCGACGACGCCACACATGCGCGCACCGTCGCCTTCATGCGCCGCCTAACCGAGCTGTGCGCCGCGATGGGCGGCAACTACCTGGTGCATGGTTCGCCCAAGCAGCGCCTGATAGCCGAAGGGCAGACGAAAGAAGCAGCCCTCGCCCGCGCCACCGAAGCCTTTGCCGCTGCCGGCGACGCCGCGCGCGCAGCCGGCGTCACCTACTGCATCGAACCGCTGTCCGCCGACCAGACACCGCTCATCAACACCGTTGCCGACGCTGCGGCCATCGTGCGCGCCGTGAACAACCCGCATTTGCGCACCATGATCGACACCAGTTCCGCCGGCCTGGCCGAAGCCGAACCGGTGGACGCGCTGATCCGCCGCTGGGTGCCGACCGGACTCATCGCGCACGTGCAGGTGAACGATCCGAACCGGCGCGGGCCGGGGCAGGGCGAGATGAATTTCGGGCCTATCCTGCGAGCGCTGCGCGAGAACGGGTATGCGGGCGTGGTAGCGGCCGAGCCGTTCGACTATGTGCCCGATGGGATGGGCGCGGCGGCGCGGGCGATTGGGTATTTGCGCGGGTTGCTTGAAGACTTGTAGCGGGCACGCACCGGCGTGGGCAGTAGACTGCACATGAATCCGTCATCCAGCACCCCAAGGAGCCGTCCATGGGCTTTTCAGCACGTGACGTGGTGACCTTCACCCAGGCACGCGCCGACCTCTCCGAGCTGGCCGTTCAGGCCAAGGCGGGTGCCGAGAAGATCATCACCAAAAACGGCGAGAGCTACGTCGCGCTGATCGACGCCGACCGGCTCGATTATTACCACCGACTGGAGCGCGAGCGCATCCATCTGCTGTTGATTGACGACGCGCAACGCGGCTTGGCCGACATCGCCGCGGGCCGCACTTACGCAGCCGATGCCGCGCTTGCCCAGCGCCAGCGGCGGCGTATCGCCAAAACCGGCAAGGCCGCCAGGAAGCGTGGCTCAGGATGTCTACCGGGTTGAACTGACCGCAAGCTTCCTTGAACGCCTGGACTCCATCGAGGTGTTCTTGACCGCTGCGGACGCGGCCTTCGCTTTTGACGCCTTGCTGGCGGAGCTGCGCGCGATCGTGATTCCCAACATGGCGCGGTTCCCGCGTATTGGCAGGCGCTACCTGGACAACCCGCCCCAGTCGGCCGAGGCACTGGCCCAGCTTGCCAAACTGCCAGCCCGCGCAGCCAACGCGCTGCGCGAATATCTTCATGGCGACTACCTCATTGTGCACACCGTTTTGGAAACCAGCTCCACGGTCTATTTGCTTTCAATCCGCCATTACCGCCAACTTTCATTTGGTTTTGCTCGGCTGTGGCCGGGATCGAATTGAGTGCGGGGAGAAGCGACTTGTCGACCCGATCAAGTAGCAACGAAGCAACGACGCGCAGCCAAGTCATTGATGCGCAACGCGCGCACGCCGCTTGGAGCCAATCTCGACGTGGTGTAATCGAAAAGTATCCGCCGAGTACACAGGAAACCACGCGGTACCTACTGTGCTTGGTCGAGCCATGAAGCGGCCGGAGCGAACCCAAGCTTGGCTGGCGGAGTTGGCTACAGTGATATGAATTTTCAATGGGCCCGGTCTTCCTGAATTAGAAGGTCCGCAGTCTTTCTATGTGCGAAGCGTGCGACGGTGCGTGCCGGCCACGATGGCAAGCGCGGCGACGATCAGCACCCCGGCGACTGCAAACGTGATGCGCATACCGGTGGCCACGGCCGCGGGTCCGGCCGTCGTGATATCGGTCGCCGCAGAGGCGAACGCAAACACGGCACCCATCACCGACGCGCCGGTGATGAGGCCGAGATTGCGCGACAGGTTGAGCATGCCGGAGATTGCGCCCCGGCTGTCCGCAGGAACATCCGCCATGACTGCAGTATTGTTCGCCGTCTGGAACAGCGCATAGCAGACGGTCATGAGCACGATGGGCGCGATGTAGCCAGCGACGCCAAGCGTCCCCGGCAGCATGGCAAGTACGAACGCGCCGATCGCAACCCCGGCAAGCCCTGCGACGACCATGCGGGGCGCGCCGAATCGGTCCGCGATGCGCCCGGCCGGGGCGCTGGTCAGGGCGGCAGCAAGCGGGCCGATGCACAACAAAAGTCCGACCATGGCGGTATCGAGCCCGAGCGCGCGTGAAAGGTAGAACGGCCCGACCACCAGGGTCGCCATCATCACCGTGGATACAAGTGCGCTCGTGGCAAGGCTGCCGGTCAATGCTTGATCCCGGAACAGCGCCAGACGGATGAGCGGTGATGCCACTCGCCCCTGCGCTATGATGAACAAGCCGGCACCGAGCGTCGCGGCCAACCCGAGGGCAAGGTTGAGCATGCCGAAGCTGCCACGGCCGAGCGTGACGGCCAGCGCATAGGCCGCGAGTGTCAGCGCAAGAAGCAGTGTGCCAACATGGTCGAAGGCAGGCCTTGCGACGTCCGCCTTCGGGCAATCGGCCGGCAGGCTGCGATAGGCGAGCAACAAGGTCAGGAGACCCAGCGGCAGGTTGACGAAGAACATCGCCCGCCAGCCGAACCCGGCGATCAGCATGCCGCCGAGCGAAGGACCAAGCGCCGTTCCGATCGCGGACATCGTGCCAAGCAGGCCCATCGCGCTGCCGGTTTTCGCCTTCGGCACCGTTTCGCCGACAAAGGCCATGGTCAGCGCCATCATGATGGCGGCCCCCAGGCCCTGCAGCGCGCGGGCGGCGATCAGCCACCAAAGCGTTGGCGCCATGCCGCATATCACCGAGGCCAGGGTGAAAATGGCGACGCCGGCCAGCAGCAGCCGGCGGCGGCCGATGATGTCGCCAAGCCGCCCGGCGCTGACAATCAAGGTGGTGATGGCGAGCAGATAGGCGATGACGACCCATTGCACCGCCTGGAAGTTGGCGCCGAACGCCTGCGCCAGGGTCGGCAGGCCGACGTTGGCGATGCTGGTGCCAAGCGACGACAGCAGCATGGAGAGGGACAGGCTGGCAAGCGCCCAGCGGGCGGCAGGGCTCAGTTGCAGGTTCGTGTCGATTGTCTGATCCGGACCTGCAATGGCTGGTTTCAACATCACTCTTCTCCAACACCTCGACAAAGGGAGGGCTGTGATGAATGTAAGCCTTCATTTGGAATGGCGGAAGACGCATCACTTGCACTTATTAAGTGTGTGTGACGCCATGTCACATCCAGTCAGTGCTATCGTGGGTGAATGTCGACACCCGATCTCAACCTGCTGGTCACCCTAGACGTGCTGCTCACAGAAGGCAGCGTCGCGCGCGCGGCCCGCCGCCTGCGCCTGAGTCCATCGGCGATGAGCCGGGCGCTGGCGCGCCTGCGCGCGACCACAGGAGACCCGCTATTGGTGCGCGCCGGGCGGAGTCTGGTGCCCACGCCGCGCGCACTCGAACTGCGCGAGCGGGTCGCTCAGGTGGTGCAGGACGCGCAAACGGTCCTGCGGCGTGCCGAAAAGCTCGACCTCAAGCATCTGGTGCGAACGTTCACGCTGCGCACCAGCGACGGCTTCGTGGAGAATTTCGGGCCGGCCCTGATTGCACGCATCGGCAAGGAAGCGCCCGGCGTGCGCCTCACCTTCATGCAAAAGCCGGACAAGGACAGCACGCGGCTGCGCGACGGCACGGTCGATCTTGAAACCGGTGTGCTCGGCAAGGTCGCCAGCCCGGAAGTGCGGGTACAGGCTCTATTTCGCGACCGCTTCATCGGCGTGGTGCGCGCGGGGCATCCGCTGGCCAAGGGCAAGGTCACGCCGGCCCGCTACGCGGCCGGCAAGCACGTTTTTGTTTCGCGCCAAGGCTTGGACAAAGGGCCGATCGACGATGCCTTGCAACTTCTGGGACTGGTTCGTCTCATCGCGATCACCGTCGGCGGGTTTTCAGCGGCACTGGCGCTGGCCCGCGCCTCCGACCTGATTGCCAGTGTTCCGGAGCGCCACACCGGCAACCTGCGTTTCGGCATGCACAGCTTTCCCTTGCCGGTCGCCCTGCCGGCGTTCACGGTTTCAATGTTGTGGCATCCGCGGCTGCATGAAGACCCCGCGCATCGCTGGTTGCGCGGCTGTGTTCGGGAGATTTGCGAGGCCCGGTCCGCCGAAGCATCGGCGCCGGAAAAGCCCGGCTAAGCCACGATCCCCTCGAACAGGTCCCGCCCCTTGTTCAAGGCGCGGATCTTCGCATCCGCGATGCCGCGTTTCAACATCCAGAAACCGCAGTCCGGGTGGATGTACTGCACCCGCCCGGCACCAAGGATTTTCTCGGCGCGCTCGATCTCGCGGGCGATGTGGTCGGCGGATTCGGCCTCGGTTTTCTTGATGTCGATCACGCCCAGGCCGAAGCCGATCTTCGGGTCGAGGTCGCGGAACACTTCAAGTTCTTCCGGCGGGCGGTGCGCGCATTCCATCACCACATGGTCCACATGCAACGCATTGAGGTAACTGATCAGGCTCTTCCAGCCGCCTTTCTGGATGCTCTGCCCGCCGTAGTTGCCGAAGCACAGGTGCACCGCCGCCAAGGTCTTGACCTCATCGAGCACACGGTTGAGCGAAGAAGCCGCCCATTCCCATTCATCCGGCGCGCCGGGCAGGTTGGCTTCGTCCAACTGGATGATGTCGGCATCCACATGGCGCACCTGTTCGGCCAGCACATCGGCCAGCGCGTGCGCCAGGGCCGGGGTGTCCTTGTAGTGTTTGTTCATCAGCATCTTGGCCAGCATGTGCGGGCCGGTGATGGTGAACTTGAAGGGCTTTTTGGTCAGCACAGAGGCGCGCTTGCAGGCCAGCGGCAGGTCGAGCGACCCGCTGCCCAAAGGCCCTTCGACCACGCCGGGCGGGCGGGTGCGAAAGCGCGTGGCTTCCGCATTGCGATAGGCGATGCGTTCCTCGAAGCTCATGCGGAAGCCCACGCCGTCCATCGGCCGCACGAAATACTCGATCATGCCGTTGGTTTCGGGGTGATTGATGTCGAAGCGGTACAGCTCGCCATCGCACACAACGTCGATGCCTGCCTCTTCCTGAGTGGCGATCACCACTCGGGTGGCATCGATCAAGGCCTGTTCGGACGGCGCTGCCATCAGCCAGTCGGGCACCGGATACGAGCCTACGACGCTTGTCTTGATGCGCGGCATGTACTTCTCCCAAATGGTCTGGTGAACAGCGAAAATGCTAACACATGTAACCGGATCGTTACATGTGTTTAAGGCGAGGAAGCCGGCGAGCGTGCCGGCCACCGCCCGGGACGCCGACGCGTACTCTGCGGGCCGCTGTCCGCGCCGGCCAGACGGGCCGCTCTACCGCAACATCGTTGATCGAGTTTAACCATTCGGTTACACTCTTTCCACTTTCGTGCCGCGCAGGAAACGCCACCTTGCACACCTCCCGAATACTTGGCCGCGTCGCATCCGCGAGCGCCTGATAGAGCGCACATGTCTTCGATCGTGCGCGTCGAAGTCGGCCGGCGGGACTATCCGCTGGTCGGCGAATTCAAGTTTTTCAAGTCCGGCATGCGGCCAACGGTGATCGTGCGCCTGACCGACGACAACGGTGTGCAGGGCTGCGGGCAGGCGGTCCCGGTTGAGTCATGGACTTACGAAACGCTGGAAAGCGTCGACAGCACGCTGCGCCTGTATCTCGCGCCGGCCGTTTTGGGCGCCGACCCGTCCAACTTGGCGGAGGTTCACGCCCGCATGGAGCAGGCCATCCGGCCGTCGTTCTCGGTAGGCCAGCCGCTGGCCAAGGCGGCCATCGACCTCGCCTGCCACGACCTGTGGGGCAAGGTGGCCGCCAAGCCGGTGTGCGACCTGCTGGGTGGCGCGCGCAGCACCGAAGTGCGGCTTTCCTGGACCATCAATTCGACTTCGCTCGATCAGGCTGCACGCCTGCTCGAGGAAGGGCGCGCGCTGGGCTATGACAGCTTCAATATCAAGCTGGGGCCGCCGCAAAGCGCGGCCTACGATCTGGATCTGGTGCGACTGGTCATGAATTTCTCGCCGCGCGGCTTTCATTGGGGTGATGCCAACACCGGTTACGACCTTGACGCGGCGCTGGCGCAGGCGCCGAAGCTTGCCGACCTTGGCTTGCGCGCGCTGGAGTCGCCGCTGCCGCCGAACCGCATCCGCGCCTACCAGCGCTTGAAGCAGCAAGGCGCGCTGCCGATCCTGATGGACGAAGGCATTGTCTCGCCCGTCGAAGCCGAAGAGTTCGCCGCGCTTGGCATGATGGACGGGATTGCCATGAAGGTCGCGCGCTGCGGCGGCTTGTGGCATGCCACGCGCATCGTCACAGGCATGCAGCGCGACGGTCTCAGGCTTTTCGCCTCCGGCCTGACCGATCCCGAGTTGTCACTTGCGGCCTCGATCCATTTGTTCGCCTGGGCCGGGCTCGAACTGCCCGCCGCGCTCAACGGACCGCAGTACCTGGCCGATCGTGGCACCAGTGACGCTGCCTTTCGCGCGCGCGGTGATCGCATGCAGGTTCCGACCGCGCCGGGGCTGGGCGTCGTGCCCGACGCCGCCGCCATGCAATCCCTGACCCTGGCCGCAAGCACATGATCCGACTCTCGCCGATCTTCGGCATTCTGGTCTTTCTCGCCATCTGGGAGCTTGGCGTGCATCTGTTCAAGGTACCGGCCTACCTGATGCCGCCGCCGACCAAGGTGTTTGCCACTTTCGTCCAGGATTTCCCGAAGCTTCTTTATCATGGCTGGGTTACCACCTACGAAATGCTGCTGGGCTATGCGATGGCGGTGGCGATCGCGATTCCGCTGGCCATCGGCATCACCTCCTCGCACCGCTTCGATCGCTTCATCACGCCGCAACTGCTGTTCTTTCAGGTGGTGCCCAAGGTCGCCATCGCGCCCCTGTTTCTGGTCTGGTTCGGCGTCGGCACCACGCCCAAGGTGCTGGTGGCCTTCCTGATTTCGTTTTTCCCGATCGTAATCGATGCTGCCGTCGGCCTGCGCTCGATGTCGTCCGAAATGACCGATCTGGCGCGCTCCATGGGCGCAACCCGCTGGCAGTTGTTTGCGCGCTTTCGCCTGCCCACCAGCCTGCCCTACCTGTTCAGCGGCTTGAAGGTGGCCGCCACACTGGCTGTTGCCGGTGCCGTGGTCGGTGAATTCGTCGGCGCCGACAAGGGCCTGGGCTATTTGCTGCTGGTGACCAACTCGAACATGGAGACCGCGCTGATGTTCGCCACCATCGTGGCGCTCACGATCATAGGCCTGGTGTTCTTCTACATTGTCGAGTTTCTTGAAGCATTCCTGATCCCCTGGCACGTGACCCATCGCGTGCGCGAAGGCTCGGGAACCATGTAGTGTTTAAATCCAAAGGAGGAGTCATGCAACGCATCCTGCTGTTGTTGGTATTGGTTTTGTGCGGCGGTCAGGCGCTGGGACAAGCCAAGCTTGAAAAGTTCCCGTTCCGGCTCAACTGGACGCTCTACGGCGAACACGCGCCGTTTTTTGTCGCCCGCGACAAGGGCTTCTACGCCGCCGAAGGCATCGAAGTCGAAATCCAGGAAGGCAGCGGCTCGACGACTGTCGCGCAACTGGTCGCATCGAACAACAGTCCGGTTGCCTATGTCGATGCCGCCACCATGATGCGCGGCATTGCCAACGGCATGCCGATCCGCTCGGTGGGCGTCACGCTGCAGCAAAGCCCGATGGCTTTCATCTACCGCGCCGATGCGGCGCGGCCGACCAAGATCGCGGAAATCAAGGGCAGCCGCATCGCCATGACTGCGGGCGACGCCAGTCTGGCGATCTTCACCGCCTTCATGGGCAAGCTGGGCATGAAGATGGAAGACGTGCAGGTCATCACGGTGGCCAACCCCCAGGGCAAGGAGCAGGCGGTGCTCAACAAGCAGGCCGACGCGCTGCTCGGCTACTTCATGGACCAGGGCCCGCGCATGCAGTTGCAGACCGGGATCAAGATGGGCTGGACCCGGCTCTACGACATGGCCGGGGTAACCACGCTGTCATCGGCCATCATCGTCAACAACAACTGGCTCAAGGAGGCGAAGAACCAGGACATGCTGCGGCGCTTTCTGCGCGCCTCGCAGCGCGGCTGGCAGCATTCGTTCGACAACCGCGCCGAAGCCGCCGAGATCTTCCGCAAGGTCGCGCCGGTGTTCACCCAGGAGATCGCGCTCCTGGAAGTCGAGGGCACGATGAGCATCATCCGTACCGAGCGTACCAAAGGCAAGGCGATCGGCGTCACCGACATCGGCGACTGGCGCGATACCCAGGACCTGCTGTCGAAATTCGCCAAGCTCAATCCGCAGTCCGACCTCAACACCTACTTCACCAACGAGTTCCTCGCCGAGGCGCCGTACCTGCCGAAAAAATAATGCCATCCGACGCTTACATCCGGCTGGCGAACGTCGGCCGCGTCTACAGCTCCAAGTCCGGACCGGTAGAGGCCTGCAGCGAGATCGACCTCGACATCCGCCGCTCGGAATTCGTCGCCATCGTGGGGCCGAGCGGCTGCGGCAAGACCACCATCCTCAAGATGGTGGCCGGTCTGCAGCCTTACACCTCGGGCACCATCACCATCGACGGCAAAACGGTGGCCGGCCCCTACACCGATGTGGGCATCGTGTTCCAGGACGCCATCCTGCTCGACTGGCGCGACATCCTCGACAACGTTCTGTTGCAGGTGGATATCCGCCATCTCGACCGCAAGCAGTATGAGCCGGTGGCCAGGAAGCTGTTGGAGAGCACCGGCCTGTCCGGCTTCGAGAACCACAAGCCCTACGAGCTTTCCGGCGGGATGCGCCAGCGCACCTCGATCTGCCGCGCGCTGGTGCATGACCCGCCGCTGCTCCTGATGGACGAGCCGTTCGGCGCGCTCGATGCGTTGACGCGCGAGCAGATCGCCATGGACATCCAGCGCGTGTGGATGGAAAAGCGCAAGACCGCGCTTTTCATCACCCACAGCATTCCGGAAGCGGTGCTCTTGGCCGACCGGGTGGTGGTGATGAGCCCGCGCCCGGGCCGCATCGTCGAGATCATCGAGATCGACCTGCCGCGCCCGCGCCGCCTCGACCGCGTGCCCGAGAAGTTCAACGAATACACCGGCCGCATTCGCGACATCTTCAAGGCCCGCGGCGTGCTTGCCATGGATTGAGCCCGATACCATGCCGTGGTCCGCCAACCCGCCTTTGTTCGCGATTCGCGCCATCGAACTGTTCGAGCGAGCGGTGCTGTTGCGCCTGCCGTTCCGCTTCGGCGTCGTGACGCTCACCGCCTGCCCGCAGGCCTTTGTACGCGCTACGCTGACCATGGGCGACGGCCGCACGGCCACCGGCGTGGCCGCCGAGATGATGGCACCGAAATGGTTCGACAAGAACCTCGCGCTGTCCAACGAAGACAACTTCGAGCAGTTGCGCGAGGTGTTACGAATGGCGCGGTCCGCTTACCTGGGCGACGCGGCGCCGGCGAGCGCATTCGGCCACTTCGCTCGGCACTACGAGGCGCATCAGGCAGTGGCCGGCCTGCGCGGTTACAACCCGCTGCTCGCCAACTACGGGCCGGCGCTGATCGACCGCGCCATCCTCGACGCGGTGTGCCGCGCTGCGAACACGGATTTCTACCGCGCCATGCGCGCCAACCTGGCCGGGATTGGCCCCGCATTGCCCTCATTCGCCGGTATCGACTTCGACCGTTTTCTTGCCGGCCTGGAGCCGGCGGCAGGCATCGAGGCGCGCCACACCGTAGGCATGGTCGACGCCATCACCGCGGCCGACCTGACCGAACGGGTCGGCGATGGCCTGCCCGAGACCTTCGAGGAGGTGCTCGCCTGCTACGGCCACCGCTACTTCAAGCTCAAGGTGGGCGGCAACCTCGACGCCGACATCGAGAGGCTTGAGGCAATCGCCGCGGTGCTTGATCGCGGCAACGCGGACTACTACGCCTCGCTCGACGGCAACGAGCAGTATCCCGATGCCGGCGCAGTGGCCGAACTGCTGTCGCGCATGCGCGCGCGCCCGCGGCTTGCCCGCATGCTGACATCAATCCTCTTTGTCGAGCAACCGATCAACCGCAAGAACGCGCTGGAAGCCGACTTCCGTGCCACGCCGCTGGGCCTGCCGGTGATCATCGACGAGTCCGACGGCATGCTCGACACCTTTGCCCAAGCGCGCGCGCGCGGTTACGACGGCGTTTCCTCCAAGACCTGCAAGGGCATGTACAAATCCATCCTCAACGCGGCACGCTGCGCGCAATGGAATGCCGCAGAAGGCAGCACGCGCTACTTCATGTCGGCCGAAGATTTGACCACCCAGGCCGGACTCGCCGTGCAGCAGGACCTGGCCCTTGTGAATCTGCTGGGCATCACCCATGTGGAACGCAACGGCCACCACTATGTGAACGGCATGGCGGCCCTGCCACAGGCGGAGCAGCAGGCGTTTCTGGCGGCGCATGGCGACCTGTACGAGCATTCCCACGGCGCGACCCGCGTGGCCATTCGCCACGGGCGCATCGCCATCGGCTCGCTCGCCTGCACCGGCTACGCCAGCGCCGCCATGCCGGATTTCAGCGCCATGCAGCCGATCACAAACCGGAGCGCCTGATTGGCCGCATCCATGATCGGCATCGCCGGCCTGGGCCTTTTGGGCAGTGCGCTTGCCGCCCGACTGGCCATTGCGGGACACAGCGTGCTTGGCTTCGACACCAACCCCGGGCGCGGTGCGTTGCTTGATGCCGCCCGGCCAGGACGCTCACGCGGCAGCATCGCCCAACTGGCGACCGACTCTGAGTGCCTGGTGGTCGCGGTATTCGACGACGCGCAATTGCACGCGGTCACCGCCGCCCTGATTTCCGCACCGATGCGCCGGGTTTCGCTGGTGATCTGCATCACCACCGCATTGCCTGCCACACTGATCGACTGCGGAAACCAATGCACCCGGGCGGGCATTGCCTTCGTGGAGGCGCCGATTTCCGGATCAAGCGCGAAGATTGCCGCCGCCGAAGGACGCATGTTCGTCGGCGGCAGTCCGGCCGATATTGATCGTGCCACCCCCATACTTGAAGCCATCACGCCGCACCGCAAACTGATCGGAGCGCTTGGCCAGGCATCTGCGGCCAAGCTTGCGACCAACCTCGTGGTCGGCCTGAACCGGCTGGCTTTGGCCGAAGGCATGGCGCTGGCCGAGAGCCTCGGTATCGAACGTGCACGCTACCTCGACCTGCTGCTCGATTCCGCCGCCACCTCGCGTGCCGCGCAGGAAAAGGGGCCGATGATGGTGGCCGACCACTTCGAGCCTCCGGTGGCCACCATCGCCCAGCATGCCAAGGACGTTGGCCTGATGCTGGAACTCGGCCGCCAGACCGGACAGCCACTGCCGATGTCGGCGTTGCATCGCGACCTGTTGCAGCAGTCCATGGCGCGCGGCGACACCGCGCTCGACAACGCGGCCATCATCCGCACCTTGTGCGCACTGCGCCAGACCTGAACCGCTGATCCCGCGCACCCGCCTGAACAGGAGAACCGCATGAACGCGCCTGAACGCCTCTCCCGCACGATCACCCTTCCCGTTGCCGAAGGCAGACTGGAAGATTTCCAGATTTCGGTCCCGAAGAATTTCCCGGCTGTGAAAAGCGGTGCTTTCAACCGCGTGGCCTACTCCGCCGCCCATGTGGTGGCCAATCCGTTGGCCGCGCACGACCCGTGGATCGATTGCGCCATCGACTGGGACGCCACCCTGGACTTCCGCTGCGACGTCTGGCGCCTGGGGCTGGGCGTGGCCGAAGCCATGGATACCGCCCAGCGCGGCATGGGCATGGACTGGCCCACCTCGCTGGAACTGATCCGCCGCTCGATCGACGCTTCGCAGGACATTCCCGGCGCTTTCCTGGCAAGCGGCGCAGGCACCGACCATCTCAAACCGGAAGATGCGAAATCCGTCGACGACGTGATCCGCGCCTACGAAGAGCAGGTCGCCGCCATCGAAAAGCTGGGCGGGCGCATCATCCTGATGGCCTCGCGCGCGCTGGCGCGGGTCGCGCAGTCGCCCGACGACTATCACCGCGTGTACGACCGCATTCTCTCGCAGGTAAGGGAGCCGGTGATCATCCACTGGCTGGGCGAGATGTTCGACCCCGCGCTGGCCGGCTACTGGGGCAGTGCCGACCACCTGCCGGCCATGGATGCGGCGGTGGCGGCAATCAACCGCAATGCGTCGAAAGTGGATGGCGTGAAGGTCTCGCTGCTGGACAAGGACAAGGAAATCGCCATGCGCCGGCGCTTGGCCACCGGGGTGAAGATGTACACCGGCGACGACTTCAACTATGCGGAACTGATCGAAGGTGACGCGGCCGGCCACAGCGACGCGCTGCTGGGCATTTTCGACGCCATCGCACCGGCGGCCTCGGCGGCGCTCTCCGCGCTCGGGCGCGGCGACAACCGGACTTTCAACGAGATTCTCGCCCCCACGGTGCCGCTGTCGCGCCACATTTTCAAGGCGCCGACGCGCTTCTACAAGACCGGGGTGGTGTTCATGGCCTACCTGAATGGGCAACAGAAGCACTTCACCATGGTGGGGGGCCAGCAGAGCACACGCTCGATCCTGCACCTCGCCCAACTGTTCCGCCTGGCCGACCGGGCGGGGTTGTTGCGCGACCCCGATCTCGCCTGCGCACGCATGCGCACGACGCTCGCCATGCACGGCATTGCCTGATCGATACCTGGAGACCAGACAATGAAAACGCTTCTGAAAACGCTCTGCGTCACGTTTGCATTCACGTTTGCGACCGGCGTCGGCGCGCAAGCCTATCCGAACCGGCCGATCAAGGTGATCATCCCCTTCCCGCCAGGCGGCACGCTCGACATCGTCGGGCGCATGCTGGCGCAAAAGTTGTCCGAGCAGATGGGCCAGCAATTCGTGGTCGAAAGCCGTCCTGGCGGCAACGCGACCATCGGCTCGGCGGCGGTGGCGAAGTCGCCCGCTGATGGCTACACCCTGCTGTTCAACGCCTCCACCTTCGTCACCGGCCCGCTCGTGATGGCTACGCCGCCCTACAGCATCAGCGGCGACTTCACCGCCATCGTGCTGGTGGCGAAGGCACCGCTTTCGGTCTCGGTAAACAAGAACTTGGCCGTAACCGACTTGAAGAGCATGTTTGCCTACGCCAAGGCAAATCCGGGCAAGCTCACCTTCGCCATCGGTTCGGTATCGTCGGCCGGCCATCTGGCCACCGAGTTGCTCAAGCGCGGCGGCGGCGGCGACTACACCATCGTGCCTTACAAGGGCTCCTCACCCGCCTACCAGGACCTGATCGGCGGCCAGATTTCCGGCTTTGTCGACCCCGTGCTGGGCGCGGTGCAGCACCACAAGGCCGGAAACCTGCGCATTCTTGCCGTCACCTCCTCGAGCCGGCTGCCGACGCTGCCCGAGGTGCCTACCGTCGCGGAAACCCTGCCGGGCTATGAATTCACCAGCTGGTACGGCTTGTGGGGCCCGGCAAAGCTGCCAGCGGAAATCACCCAGCGCCTCAACGCGGAAACCAACAAGGCACTCGCCGGCGACATGCGCGAGCGGCTGTTGTCACAAGGCATCCTGCTCGGTGGCGGCAGCGTGGCGGAGTTCGCCAGGTTCCAGCAGGACTACATCATCGACATGGCGAAGCTGATCGCCGACGCGAAGATCAAGGTCGAGTAGGGATGCCCGCGGGGACCGCCATCGTCACCGGCAGTTCATGCGGCATCGGGCGCGCGATTGCTGAACGCCTGCTGGCCGACGGCTGGCAGGTACATGGGCTTGACGTGGCGCCGGCGGCCATTGGCCAAACGAATTTCATCGCGCATGCGGTGGACCTCACCGACGCCGCAGCCGCCGAAGTCGCAACCGGCGCATCGTTGGAAGCCGGCAACCCGGACGCCCTGGTGCACTGCGCCGGCGTCGCGCGCCTGGCACCATTGGGCAAACTGAGCGACGACGATGGACGCCTGTTATGGCAACTGCATGTCGATGCCGCCATTCGCCTGGCCAACCGCGTGATCCCGGCGATGCAGGTCGCCGGCCGCGGCCGCGTGGTCAGATTCGGCAGCCGCTCCTCTGCCGGCATGGCCGGGCGCAGCCAGTATGCCGCCAGCAAAGCCGCCATCGTGGCTCTGGCGAAAAGCTGGGCAGCCGAGGTTGTGACCGACGGCGTCACCGTGAACGTAGTGTCGCCGGCCGCGACCGCAACTCGCATGCTGCAGGACCCGGCGCGCGCCGGCAACCTAGAGAAACGCCGTGACAAAACCCGCGCCCTCAAGCAAGCCATGATGCAGGAACTGCTGACCGGGAAGACACGCCTCGTATGAACGCAATCACCCAAGCGACAACACTATCTGTCGGCTGGGATGTCGGCGGATGGAATTGCGAGAAGAACGGCACGAGCCGCGATGCCATCGTGATCATCGATGACGCGTTGTCCATTGTCGGCAAACCATGGCGGGGAAATTTGCGGGCGACTATTGCCACTGCACCCACACTTGGCGATTGGCTTGACGCCCTGTTCGCGAAATGTGGATTGGCGTATGCGGATCGCGATATGTCGATCACGATGGCCATTGATACGCCGCTGGGGTTTCCGGATGCGTTTGTCGGGTCGATCAACGGGCGCGGCCATGTGGAGGCGGACGAGGTTTCCGGGTTGAATCGGTATCTCTTTCGCCAGACCGAGCGCCATTTGTTCGAACAAGGCCTGAAGCCGTTGTCGGCAGTGAAGGACATTTTCGGCAGCCAGGCCACCAAGGGCATGCATGTGCTTGCCAAGTTCGCGCCGCATCGGGAGCGGTGCGCGGTTTGGGGAGACGGTGCGGGGTTTCGGGCGATCGAGACGTATCCGACGGCATGCCCGCGCTCGGCCTTGATCACGGAGCGCGTTCCGCGTAAGTCGCTGGGGCATGATGATCTGGACGACGCGTTTGAATGTGCCTTGACGGCCCACGCGTTTGCTCACCATGAGGGCATGTTCGATGCGCCGCCGGACGATTTGCCGGCGGGCGAGGGCTGGATTTGGGTTCCTCGGCCATGACGCCCGAAACCCTGCGCGGCCTGATCGCCGATGGTGAATCGCTGAGCGTGGAGTTCAAGGGCGAGGAGCACGCCGCCTTGAACGACCGGGATCTGGTGGAGGCGGTGGTGTGCCTGGCCAACCGCTTGGGCGATGAGCCCGCGTTGCTATTGGTGGGCGTGGAGGACGACGGGCGAATCACCGGCGCCCGGCCGCGCCATGGTACGGCGACCGATACGGACAAGCTGGCGGCGCTGGTGGCGGGGCGTACGCGGCCGGCGTTGGCGGTCGGGGTTCGCAGCCTCATGCTCGACGGGCGCGAGGTGCTGGTGATTCAGGCGCCGTCGCAGCGTCAGCCGGTGGGCACGAGTGAAGGCGTGTTCCTGCGCCGCGCCATCGGCAGCGATGGTCGGCCGGCATGCCTGCCTATGGACAGCTACGCCATCCAGTCCTTGCAGGCGGATCGCGGCTTGCTCGACCCTTCCGCTCAGGTGGTGGATGCGGTGCGCTGGCAGGACCTGGACCCGCTGGAGTTCGAGCGGTTTCGGCGCAGCGTGCGGGAACGGCGCGGGCGCAGCGATGAGTCTCTGCTTGAGTTGCCGGACCTGGAGTTGGCCAAGGCGTTGGGTGTGGTGGAGGCCAATGGCAGCGTTCGTGGCGTGCGGCTCGCGGCGTTGTTGCTGTTCGGCAAGGACGACGCCTTGCGCCGGTTTGTGCCCAACAATGACGCAGCTTTCCAGTTGTTGCGCGGGCTGGATGTGGAGGTGAACGACTTTTTCCGCTGGCCGCTCTTGCGGGTGATGGAGGAGATCGAGGCGCGCGTGCGCGCTCGCAACCGCGAGCAGGAGCTGATGGTAGGGCTTCTGCGCGTGGGCGTGCCGGACTATTCGGAGCGGGCATTGCGCGAGGCGCTGGCCAATGCGCTGATCCACCGCGACTATCAGCGCCTGGGGGCGGTGCATTTCCAGTGGCATCCGGATCGCATCGAGATCAGCAGCCCGGGCGGTTTTCCGGAAGGGGTGCGGCTGGACAACCTGCTGGTCACCGCGCCGCGCCCGCGTAACCCGCTGCTGGCGGATGCCTTCAAGCGGGCCGGCATTGTGGAGCGCACGGCGCGCGGGATCGATACCATTTTCTACGAGCAAATCCGCAACGGGCGGCCGGCACCTTCCTATGCGCGCAGCGACAGTGCCGGGGTTACGGTGGCAATTCCGGGCGGGGACGCGAACCTGGATTTCGTGCGGCTTTTGGTCACCGAGGGACAACGCGGGCTGATCCTGGGGCTCGATGAGCTGCTGATCCTCAATGCGCTGTGGCAGGAGCGCGACATGGAAACCGCCGCCGCCGCCCGCCTGATCCAGAAGCCGGATGCTGATAGCCGGGCCGCACTGCACCGACTGGTGGAAGCCGGGCTGGTGGAGGAACGGGGGCAGAAGAAGGGTCGTACCTGGCACCTTTCGGCCGCCGCCTACCGGGCGCTGGGGGACAAGGCGGGGTATGTGCGGCGGCGTGGTTTTGAGCCTTTGCAGCAGGAACAGATGGTGCTGCAGTACGTGGAAAAGCACGGCCGAATCACGCGCGGCGAAGTTGCCGAGCTTTGCCGGATTAACGGGCCGCAGGCCTACCGCCTTCTCCACCGCCTTGTAAATCAAGAACTTGTAGAACGGGACAGCGAGCGCGGGCGACGAACGGGCTATTTGAAACGCCGGAAATGAAGGTCGAAATTGCACGGAATCGCACGGAATCGCACGCGTGCTCTTAGCAGCACGACCCCGGCTTTTCAGCCTGCCGTAGTGTATGGAAAATATTTAGTCTTTATAAAACAATGATCTACCGAATCAACCGAAGCGCGCGGTCGACAGATGGTCTACAAGACCAATGCGGAATCGCGCGGCTAATCGCACGGAATCGCACGCTAATATCACGCGTGATTTGAATCGTGATATCCCCCGGCAGCAACGCTTCGAAAGCCTGAAATGCCCATCGGCCAGCCAGAACGCGTCACGCAGAACCGGGTTGTCGCCCTGTTCCGCGACGAACTGGACTACCGCACGCTGGGCGACTGGACCCAGCGGTCCAACGACAACATCGAAGACGATCTGCTCACCGCTTGGCTGGAAAAGCGCGGCCACGACCCGGTGCAGAATTCTCGGGCGCTCTATGAGCTGCGGGTGGAGGCCGGCAACCAGAACCGCAGCCTGTACGAAAACAACCGCAACGCCTACGGCCTGCTGCGTTATGGCGTGCCGGTGAAGGTGGAGGCAGGCAGACCCAGCGAGACGGTCAAGCTGATCGATTGGGAAAATCCGCAGGCCAACGACTTCGCCATCGCGGAAGAGGTGACGCTGCGCGGCGGGTACGAGCGGCGGCAGGACCTGGTGTTGTATGTGAGCGGCATCGCCATCGGCGTGATCGAGCTTAAAAATAGCTGGGTATCCATTGCCGACGGGATCCGCCAGAACCTCTCCAACCAGAGGCCGGAATTCAACGAGTGGTTTTTCGGCACCGTGCAGTTCGTGTTCGCCGGCAACGACTCGGAAGGTTTGCAGTACGGCACCATCGGCACGCGGGAGTCGATTATTGCCGCTTGGTATCGGCAGCAAGTCAAGGTCGCAGCAGCGCCGCTGATCGCTGCCTGGCAGCCGCGCCTCAATATCACCGTCAGCGGCCTTTACGTGCAGAGAATGAAAACCCGATGGGGCAGCGCCAATCCGGCCGCCCGCACCATTCGCCTGAATACCGCGCTGGCCAAGAAGCCGGTCGAGCGCCTCGACTACATCGTGTTGCATGAAATGGTGCGCCTGCTCGAACCAACGCACGGACTGCGATTCGTGGTGCTGATGGACCGTTGCATGACAGGCTGGCGCGAGACGCGAATCTGCTCAATGCACTGCCGGTGCGGTGTGAGCGATGGAATTATTGAGAGGACAGGGTGCAAAATGGTTCTGGACGCGGCGCTTTCATTTCTGATTGAACAGGAGGCATCTTGCTATCCCCTCGAATAGTCGCAAGAATTGAGTCCGAAGAGCCAACCCGTCGATTGGCGGTGCTGATTGACGCTGACAATGCCCAGGCAGCGGTCATTGAGGGCCTGCTTGCGGAGATCGCGACATTCGGCGAGGCAACGGTAAAGCGCATATATGGCGATTTCACGGCGCCTACAAGTTCGGCATGGAAGAAGGTGCTGCAGCGCTATGCCATCAAGCCGGTTCAGCAGTTCGCTTATTCGACCGGAAAGAATGCCACTGACAGCACGCTGATTATCGATGCGATGGACCTGCTGTACACACGAAAGTTTGATGGGTTTTGTCTGATTACGAGCGACAGCGATTTCACGGGATTGGCAATGCGATTGCGCGAAGAGGGGCTCACCGTGCTTGGCTTTGGCGAACACAAAACGCCTGAAGCGTTCCGCAACGCTTGCCACAAGTTTGTCTTTACCGAAGTCCTTCGAACAGGTCCAGCAGCCGAATCGCCTGTCGTGCCGTCGAAGAATGAGCTTGCGCCAAAAGCCGCCCCGCCGCCAACTGCTGTCGCAGCCCCCGAGCCAAAGGTCGAATTCCCTAGGCAGTTTGTTCTGGCCGCGCTTGAGCAGTCAATCGATGACGCTGGTTGGGCACATCTTGGTACGTTCGGCGGCTATCTGAACAAGCTCAAGCCAGACTTCGACTCCAGGCTATACGGTCACAAAAAACTGTCCGATCTTGTCAAGGCCAAGACCGAACTGTTCGTGACGGAAGAACGGCAGGCGCCCGGCTCGAATCACAAGGTTCTTTACCTGCGAGCGAAATAGCCTGCCAGCCCGAATGTGAGCTGGCGCAGCGTTTGCCCGCCCCCTCCTACACCAGGCTACCTTCGCTTAAGCGCGCGCAATTTGGCGTACTTCATCATGCTGTTGCAGCAACCAATGCCAATATGCACCAGGCCCGGCACGCCATCCAGGAAGCCGCGCCTGAGCACATAGAACTTCACGAAGCGCGCCAGCGGGCTCAAGGCGATCTGCGCCCAGCTCGCGCTACGGCCTGCGGCGGCCAATTGCAGGGCCTGCAGCGTGGTATAGCGGTTCTGCTTGGTCAGGTAGGCATCGAGGCTCTCGGCCGACTCGTGCAACAGATCACCCGAAAGAGTGCCAACGGCTGCGTCGGTGAGCACTTTTTCATGCACCGGATCGTCGCTCCAGCGTGCGTAGTCACGGTGGAACAGTCGCAGCGACCAGTCCGGATAGCCTTCACCATGGCGCAGGAAGCGCCCCATGAAGCGGTTGGATCGCGCCATGCGCCATGCCATGTGCGTTGGCGTCACGCCGGCCAGTGCGCCTGCGATCGCGTGTCGCAAAGGCGCACTGACCTGTTCGTCGGCGTCCAGGCAAAGTACCCAGTCATGCCGGGCCAGGCCTACCGCCTTGTGCTTTTGCGCGCCGTAACCCAACCAGTCGCCTTCGACTACGCGTGCGCCCAGCCCTGTGGCCAGGCTCTGGGTGCCGTCGGTGCTGCCGCAGTCGAGCACCACGATGTCGTCGGCAAAGGCCACACTTGCAAGACACGCAGGCAAGGGCTGGGCCGCGTTCAAGGTGATGATCGCGACCGATAGCGGAATGCGGGCAGGGGGGAGGGGGGCCATGCGGCGGATATAATTGGCGCTCCCAATCAGACTTGAACCTCGTAGCGGAGCGGCTCGGGCTAGCGCGGCGGATTGTAAGCGATGCCCCATCGGCCCTGGGCCCAAACACCTGGCCCGTGGCCCGGCCGTACATTCGGCGCAGCCAAGCGCCGGTTTCGCATGCCGGCATGTCACTGCAAGCGCGGCCGTACACCGTTGCGGCCGCACCCACCCTCCGACCCAACCAGGAACTGCATGCAGCGCATCCTGCTGGTCAAGACGACCTCGCTTGGCGACGTGATTCACTGCCTGCCGGCAGCGTCCGACATCGCCGCGCTCTACCCCCAGGCGTCGATCGACTGGGTGGTCGAAGAGACCTATGTAGATATCGTGCGGCTGCATGCCGCAGTGACGCGGGTGTTGCCGGTGGCGGTGCGGCGCTGGCGCAAGAGCCTGTTCTCGCGCCAGACGCGCGAAGAAATATCGGCTTTCCGCCGCTCGTTGGCGCCCGCAGGGTATGACCGCGTGATTGATCTACAGGGACTGGCCAAAAGTGCGCTGATCGCCCGCATGGCCATAGGCGAGCGCCACGGCCTGGATCGCGCCAGCGCGCGTGAATGGATTGCCGCGCTCACCTATCACCGGCGTCATGCGGTGTCCTGGAGCCTGGACGCGGTGGCGCGCAATCGCACCCTGGTGGGCGACGCGCTGGGCTATACGCCGCGTGGCGCGCCTGACTACGGCATCGCTGCCGCACCGGCTGGCTTCGACTGGCTTTCCGCAGCACCATATTGCGTGTGCTTGAGCGGCACCACCGACGCGGCGAAACTGTGGCCTGAAGATCGTTGGGGTGAGCTGGGGCAGCATATCCGCGCCGCCGGCATGACTTGCGTGCTGCCGGCCGGTACTGCTGCCGAGCAAAAGCGCGCCGAGCGCATCGCGCACGCGATTGGCGGCAACGCTGTGGTGGCGCCTGAACTGGATCTGCGCCAGTTGGCCGGTGTGCTCGCCGGTGCTGCACTGGTGATCGGGGTCGATACCGGCTTGACGCATCTTGGCGCCGCGCTTGGTCGCCCCACCGTGGGCATCTTTTGCGGCACCAGTCCTGCGGCCACCGGTGTCATCGCCAGCCGTGCCTGCAATGTTGGCGATGTCGCCAGGACGCCGACGCCGCAGGCGGTATGGGATGCCGCGTTGGCGCTGACCGGCGCTGCGGTGCTTGCTGCAACAGCGGTCGCGCTCTGACTTTCTGCACTTGATGGCGCGCCTGGTTTACACATTCGCGCTTTGGCTGGCGCTTCCGCTGGTACTGGCAAGGCTGTGGCTGCGCGCACGTCGTCAGCCCGACTACATGGAGCACCGGGGAGAGCGATTCGGGCGCTATTCAAGCAGGCCGACGCGGCCGGTGATCTGGCTGCATGCGGTCTCGGTAGGTGAAACGCGCGCAGCACAGCCGCTGCTCGCGGCCCTGGCGGCGCGTTATCCGGGGCACCAGTTGCTGCTCACCTGCATGACGCCGACCGGGCGCGCCAGTGCGCTGGCCCTGCATGGCACCGAGGCGCAGGTGGTCTACCTGCCGTACGACTATCCGTTCGCGATTCGGCGCTTCCTCGCGCATTTCCAGCCGCGACTGGGCCTGATGCTGGAAACCGAGGTGTGGCCCAACCTGCTGGCGCTGTGTGCTGCGCAGCGCGTGCCGATGGCGCTCATCAACGCGCGTCTTTCGCAGCGTTCATATCGCCGTTACCTGCGCTTTGCAAGTCTGGCGCGCCCTGCCTTTGCCACGTTCGCCCAGGTAGGGGCGCAATCGACTGGCGATCGTCAGCGCATCGTGGCACTGGGTGCGACGGCGGTTGGCCTGACCGGTAACCTGAAGTTCGATGTCACGCCCGATCCGCACTTGCTGGCACAGGGTGCTGCGTGGCGCAGTGCCTTGGGCGCCAGGAAGGTGGTGTTGGCCGCCAGCACGCGCGAGGGTGAGGAAGCGCTGCTGATGCCGTTGCTCAAGGAATTGGCAGCCTTGGGGCATTTTGTAGTGGTGGTGCCGCGCCACCCGCAGCGCTTCGACGAGGTGGCGCAATTGGCCGCTGCGGCCGGTTTGCCATTGGCGCGGCGCAGTGCTGGCGCCGCGCCGGGGCCTGCGCTTGCCGGCTGGCTGGGCGACAGCATGGGCGAGATGCCGGCTTACTACGCACTGGCCGATTGCGCTTATATCGGCGGCAGCCTCTTGCCCCTTGGCGGGCAAAACCTGATCGAGGCCGCCGCCTGCGGCTGCCCCGCCGTGATCGGCCCCCACACCTGGAACTTCAGCGAAGCTGCGGACGCGGCTGTGGCCGCCGGTGCGGCTTTGCGTGTTGCCGATGTTGCCGGTCTCGCGGGCGCATTGGTGTCAATTCTTGCCGACGATACCTTGCGCTCACGCATGAGCGGCTCGGCCGGCGATTTTGCCGCGGCGCATCGCGGCGCGACGGCGCGCAGCATGGCCTTGATCGAGCCCTTGCTTGGGCCGCGGCAATAGCGGAACGCCGCGTAAAGCGCTTGCACGGCCTTGGCGGATCAGATGGTCTGCACGACTTGTCAGTAGCAGCGGCCGCCCTGCGACACGATCCGATCGGCCCTTGGGCACCAACCTCGGAGCGATGCACGAAGGCGGGCGCGCAGCCGACAGCCGAATCAGCGCGCCAGCAGCGCGTTTATCGCGGCGATGTCCGTCTCCTGCAACCCACCGGTTGCGGCTTTAAGACGCAACCCGTTGACGATGGTGTCATAGCGCGCCTTCGACAGGTCGCGCTGCGTGGTGAAAAGCTGCTGTTGGGCGTTGAGCACATCGATGTTGATGCGCACGCCGACTTCGTACCCCAGCTTGTTGGAATCGAGCGAGGTTTTGGAGGAGGTCAGCGCCGCTTCGAAGGCGCGCACCTGTGCCAGCCCGCTGGTCACGCTCAGGAAGAATTGGCGCGCATTCTGCGCCGCCAGGCGCTTTTGCGCTTCGAGGTCGTTTCTGGCCTTGTTCTGGTTGGCGATCGCCTGGCGTATGCGCGAATTGACGGCGCCGCCGGCGTAGATCGGGATCGCGAGTTGCAAGCCGATCGCTGTCGAGTTGGAATCGCTGCCGATATTGTTGGTGGTGTTGCCCGACGAACTGTTGCGGCTTGCGGAGGCGTTGAGGTCGAGCGTCGGGTAGTGCCCGCCACGCTGGATTTCGATCGTGCGCTTGGCTACTTCAGCCGCAGCTTCCTGGGCCTTGACCGCATAGTTGCCGCTCTCGGCGGCGTTGACCCACTTGTCGATCTGCGCCGGCTGTGGCGGCGGAATTGCCACGTCCGTACGCAGCGGCGACAACACGCCGGCCGGCTTGCCGATGATCAAAAGCAGCGCCGTGCGCTTGACTTCGAGGTCGTTCTGCGCGGCCAATTCCTCGGCGATCACCAGGTCGAAGCGCGACTGCGCCTCGTTGGTGTCGACAATGGTCGAGGTGCCGACCTCGAAATTGCGCTTGGCCTGGGCCAACTGTTCCGAAATGGCGGTCTTTTTCGCCTGCGCCACCGTCAGGCTGTCCTGGGCGTTGAGGATGTCGAAGTAGGCTTGCGCCACGCGCACAGAAAGGTCCTGTCCGGCTTGCGCAAACTGGGCTTCGGACTGCATCACGGCCAGCTTGGATTGCTCGTAGGTCTGCCAGTTGGTCCAGCGGAACAGCGGCTGGGACAGCGTGATCGAATAGCCGTTGGTGTTGAATGTGCGGGTACCGGCCGGAAACGCAGTAGGCGAACGGAAGGTCACGTTGGCTTCGTTGCGTGTGGTGTTGAGCGTGGCACCGACAGTGGGCAAAAGGCCGGCCAACGCTTGCGGCAGCACTTCGCGGCCGGCTTCGAGGGTCGATCTGGCGCTTGCGTAGGTGGCGTCGTTGGCTAGCGCGTCCTTGAAGATCGCCAACAGGTCGGCACCCCAGACCGAGGGGCTGAAGACGGCAATGGCAGCGAGTGCCAGAGTCATTTTCGTCGCGCTCAGGTGTTTCATAAAAGTCAATCCTTTCAATTGCTTATAGCATTTTTGTGCGAAGATTCTTGCACAAATTGCGGAGCCAACCAAAAAGTTTTGGCGAACTTCCACAAAGTCTTGTGATCTTGCTCAATAGCGCGGGATGCCGGCGTCGATTTCGCGCGACCAGGCATCGATCCCGCCGGCCAGGTTATGTACTTTCAGTCCCTGACGTTCGAGGAACAGGGCGACTTGCATGCTGCGTGCCCCATGATGGCAGATGGCAACGATTTCGCGCTCGCCATCAAGTTCGGCCAGGCGTGCCGGAATCTGCTGCATCGGAATATGGGTCGCGGACGGCAAGCTGGCGGTTTGTACCTCCCAGGCTTCGCGCACGTCGAGCAACAAAGGCTGCGGCCGCTCGGGCTGTGCCAGCCACTGGGCCAGTTCCTTGACACCAAGTTGGTTCATCTGTGGTCGACAATTGTTTCAAATGGTTGTTGCAAACACGCAACAATTCTTTTGCTCTAGAACTTGAAACGCTGCGGTTGCGCCGCGTTCGCAAGTGGTGCCAGGTTGGTTTCGAAAAGCGTCACGCTGGCCTGCGTGCCATCGGTCGCCCTGGTGATCAGGCGCGCAGCCATGACCGGTGCATCGCCCACCACGGCAAACAGGCGTCCGCCTGGTTTCAACTGCTGCATCAGGGCCGGCGGCAGTACCGGCGTGGAGCCGCCCAGAACGATGATGTCGTACATCTCGGATCCGAAACCTTGTGCACCGTCGCCTTCGACTACGCGTGCGTTGACCACGCCGGCCGAGCGCAGGTTCTTGGTGGCGAACAGCGCCACTCCGGGCGCGATCTCGACTGTGGTCACCGAGCGGCAGCGGTGCGCCAGCAACGCCGCAAAGTAGCCCGAGCCGGCGCCGATTTCAAGGGCGCTATCGTGCGCCCTGGGCACGAGTTCCTGCAACACGCGCGCTTCGAGCTTGGGGGCCCACATATGAGCGCCGGCCGCACCCGCCCCACCAACGTCCTTGAGCGGGATTTCCAGATCCGTGAAGGCCAGCAGGCGATGCGCCGGCGGCACGAAGGCCTCGCGCTTGACCACGCCCAGCAGATCGAGCACATCCTGATCGAGCACGTCCCAGGTACGGATTTGCTGCTCGATCATGTTGAAGCGGGCGGTGGCAATGTCGAACTGCATGTTCATTGGAACTCTCGGCGTAGCAGGAAAAGAAAGCGCATGGGCGGTCAAAGTTTAACAGTCGCGCGCCGGCTCGGCGCCAGCAGCAAAACGCGATTCGGCCGGGGCAGCCGGTAACAGGCGAGGGCTCACGGCAGCGGCTCGCCAGCGGGCGCGTCAGGCACGACTACCGGCAGCTGCTTGCGCGTACGCAGCCAGGTGGCCAGATCGTCCAGGAAGGTGTACACCACCGGCACCACCACCAGAGTCAGGAGCGATGATGTGATGACCCCGCCAATCACCGCCTGGCCCATCGGGGCGCGCTGTTCGGAGCCTTCGGCCAAGCCCAGCGCCAGCGGCAGCATGCCGAAGATCATCGCCAGGGTAGTCATCAGGATCGGGCGCAGGCGCACGTGCGCGGCCTCCAGGATCGCCGCGCCGCGCTCCATGCCGTGACTGCGTGCCTGGTTGACGAAGTCGATCAACAGGATCGCGTTCTTGGTCACCAGCCCCATCAGCATGATGACGCCGATCACCGAAAACAGGTTGAGCGTGCTGCGGAAAAACAAGAGTGCGAGGAACACGCCGATGAGTGTCAGCGGCAACGATGACATGATGGCGATCGGCTGCAGAAAACTCGCGAACTGCGACGCCAGGATCATGTAGATGAAAATGATCGCCAGCAGCAGGGCGGTGAGCGCGAAGCCGAACGATTCCTTCATGTCCTTGGTCGAGCCGCCCATCACATATCGGTAGCCGGGCTTCCATTCGACGCCGTCGAGCGCAGCCTGTATCTCGCGACCGACGTCGCCCGACGAGCGCCCGTACACATTGGCGTCGAGCTGCACTTCGCGCGTCAGGTTCTTGCGGTTGATCTGGCTGGAACCGCCGGTGGCGCGGAAATCCGCGATCTGGCGCAGGGCCACCATGCGCGGCATGCCGTCTGTGCCTGCTTGCGCGCTCTGGATCATGATGCGATCCAGATCCGACACGGTCTGCCGGTCCGATGGCGCCAGCCGCACCTTGACATCGTAGTTCTCGCCGTCGGGCGCCTTCCAGGTACTGACCGCTTCGCCGGCCAGAAGCGGCCGCAGGGCAGCGCCGATTTGCGCCACGCCGACGCCCAGGTCGGACGCCAGTTCGCGCCGCACCTCGATGCCGATGGTGGGCTTGTCGGGCTTTTGCGAGGAATCCAGGTCGACCAAGCCGGGAATCCTCTTGAGTCGTTCCTGCGCCAACTGCGAATAGCGATCGAGTTCGGCCAGATCCTGGCCCTGCAGGCTGACGATCAATACCTTGGTGCCACCCACGGCGTTGGATACGCCCACATGAGTGACGGTAATGCCGGCAATGCGCGCCAGGCGCTCGCGCAGCGGCTGGGTCATCACATGCTGCGAGCGCGTGCGCTCCTTGCGCGGCTTGAGCTTCACATACACGCTCGCGTAGTTCTTGCCCAGCGTGGTGCCGGTATTGATGGTGGTGTAGGTGTACAGAACCTCGGGCAGCTCGCGCAAGGCGGCATCGACCTGGCGCGCCTTGGCCTCGGTGAGCTCGATCGATGAACCGACCGCGGTCTGGAAGTTGACCGAGGTTTCCGAAAAGTCCGCCTGCGGCACGAATTCCGTTCCCAACAGGGGCACCAGGGCGAAGCTGCCCAGGAAGATCGCTGCGGCCGCTCCCAGGGTTGCGAGTCGATGCCGTAGCGACCAGGCCAACATGCGCTGGTACAGGCGCGAAATCGCCTGGACTGCGCGGTCGAATGCGGCAAGCAGCTTGCCGATCGGCCCCCTCGGCGGGCCGTGCTTGGGCGGGTCGGGCCAGATCGACGAGAGCATCGGATCGAGCGTGAACGAAACAAACATCGACACCAGCACCGCAGCCACCACGGTGATGCCAAGGGAGTAGAAGAAGCGCCCGATGATGCCGCCCATGAAGCCGACCGGCAGGAACACCGCGACGATCGTCATGGTGGTGGCAAACACCGCCAGGCCGATTTCGCGCGTGCCTTCCATTGCCGCGGTGCGGTGATCCTTTCCCATTGCGGTGTGGCGCACGATGTTCTCGCGCACCACGATCGCGTCATCGATCAAAAGGCCGACCGAGAGCGACAGCGCCATCAGGCTGATCATGTTGATGGTGACGTTGGCCAGGTCCATGAAGAAGAACGTGGCGACGATCGCGATCGGCAAGGTGAGCCCGGTGATCACCGTGGAACGCCAGGAATTGAGGAACAGGAAGACGATCAAAATCGTCAGGGCCGCTCCCTCGAGCATGGTGCGGCGCACGTTGTCGACCCCGGTCTTGATCGGAATCGAGGCGTCCTTGATCAGGCTGATCCGTACATCCGGCGGCAACTCGCGCTGCATCGCATTGATCGCCTGCTTGACCGCATCGCCGACCTCGATGGTGTTCTGTCCCTGGGCCTTGAGGATGTCGAGCGCGATCACCCGCCGGCCGTCATACAGGGCCACGCTTTCCTGCTCTTCCTGGCCGTCGACCACGCGTGCGACCTCGCGCAGATACACAGGCTGGCTGCCGGCCGATCCGCGGCGGGCGACGATGATGCGATTGAAATCGTCGACCGACTTGAGCCGGCCCTTGATGGCAACCACCTGCTCGCGTTCCTGCGAGCGGATGGCGCCTGCCGGCAGTTCCTGGTTCTCGTTGCGAATGGCGTTCATCACCTGGTCCACGCCGATCCCCAGCGACTCCAGTTCGGCGGGCTTGAGGAATACCTGCACTTCGCGCTTGACACTGCCCACCAGGGTTACCGAGCCCACGCCGCGCACGTTTTCGATGCGTTTCTTGATCAACTGGTCGGCGAGAGTGGTGAGGTCGCGCGCCTGGCGCGAGTCGGACGAAACACTCAGGGAGACAATCGGCCGGTCGGAGGGGTCGAAGCGCGAAATGCGCGGTTCCCTGACCTCCTTGCGAAAGCCGACCTTGACGAGTGCGATCTTTTCGCGCACGTCCTGCGCCGCCTTGGCCGGGTCGATGGAAAGGTCGAACTCGACAATCACCACCGACTGGCCTTCGTACGAGCGCGACGACAGGTTGTTGATCCCCGAGACGGTATTGACCGCTTCCTCGATCGGTCGGGTGATGTCGCTTTCAACCGATTCGGGCGCCGCGCCCGGGTATTCGGTGGTGATCACTACCACCGGAAAACTGATCTCGGGAAACTGGTCGACGCGCAGGCGCTGATACGAAAAAATGCCCAGCACCACCAGCGCGGCCATCATCATGGTCGCCAGTACCGGGTTGTTGATGCTGATGCGGGTGAAAAACATGGCGCGCGGCCTATTGCTTCGCGCTGGCAGGCGCGGGTTCGGTCTTGGCGGGGGCGGTCCTGGCCGGCTCGGTTGCGCCGCTGGCATTGGTGATGCGCACCTCGATGCCTGGAATCAGTGTGCCCAGGTTGCTCTTGATCACCCGCACGCCCGCGTCCAGTCCCTGCGTGACTTCGGCCCAGGCCTCATCTTCGTTGCGGGCGCCGACCTTGATGGGCAAGCGTGCCAGGCGGCCATCCTTGATTGCGTAGACCACGGTGTCGCCACGCTCCTCGCGTAGCGCAGCGATCGGCACCGCCACCACCGCATCGCTGCGCGAAAGCGTCAGGTTGCCCTTGGCGAACATGCCGCCCTTGAGCGTGCCGTCGGAGTTCGGCATATCGATATAGACCAGGATCGAGCGCGAGCCAGCGGCCGCCTGCGGCGCAATCCGCGCGACCTTGCCCTTGAAGAGGCGATCGCTGAAACCTTCCACGCGAAACGCCACTTCCTGACCGACGGCAACGCTCGGAATTTCGCTGGCCGGTACCGCCGCTTCGAGTTCCAGGCGCGACAGGTCAACCAGATTGAGCAATTTCATGTCGATCGCGGCACGATCGCCCAACTGGGCGGTGCGCTCGGCGATCATGCCGGCCCAGGGTGCGCGCAGGATAGTGTCATCGAGAGACTTTCTTGCCAGGGCGACATTCGCTTCGGCCGCCTTGACCTGCTCCAGCGCCACCGAGGAATTTGCCAGGGTGTTGTCGTAGGCTTGTTGCGAGATGAAATTCTTGCGCAGCAACTCCTCGTTGTTCTTGCGCGTGCGTTCGTTGTTTTCCCAGGTCGCCCGGCTGCCCGCCAGGGCAGCCATGCGTTCGTCGAGTCGCGCCCGATACTCGGCCGGATTGATGCGCGCGAGCACCTGCCCGCTCTTGACCGTCTCGCCTTCCTTGACCTGCAATTCCAGCACTTCGCCTGCAACCTTGGCGCGTACAAAGGCCTGGCGAATCGGCCGCAGTTGGCCGGTAAGAGGCAACTCGCGTCGCACTTCGCGGGTCTCGGAGGCGCCCAGATCGGTCGGTGCAACTTCCATCACTGTCGGCGCCACCGGCGCGACCGGGCCGCCGGCTTTGGCGGCTTGCGCTGCCTTGGCCACGCCGCGGGCAGGGTCCTGGTCCGGTTTTGGCTGCAGGCGCTTGCCCACCATTACGCCGCCCGCGCCGACAGCAGCCAACAACACAAGGGATAGAACGATGGTGCGTGCTTTCATGCTGCTTTCCGGGTTGGCTTGTCTGCGCTGGCTTGTGCGGTTTCCGCAGCCAGTCCGCGCGTGAGGATATCAATGTGCGTTTCCAGCAGAGCCGGCGCATCCAGGAGGGTCGGCAGGATGTCGCATACCGCATGGGCGAAACCATGTCGCCAGGCGCTGATAAGCAGGAACGGTGCCGCCAGCAGGTGCGCGACCTGGGCCGGGTCGACCGCTCTGAACTCGCCGCGCAGAATACCGCGCTCGATGATGCGCGACATCGTCGCCTGCCCCGGCAGGACCACTTCTTCAATGTAAAAGCGTCCTATATCGGGAAAATTGGCCGCTTCCGCGAGCATCAGTTTCGGAATGCCCGAGAGAGCAGTTGCGCCGATGCGTTCCCACCAGCCGCGCACAAAAATGCGCAACAACTCGGCCGATGAGCCGTTGAAGCTGTCGATCATGTCGCGCGCTTCGGTCAAAGGGGAAACCAGGCCTACACGCACGACGGCCTTGAACAGGTCTTCCTTGTTGGCGTAATAGAGGTACAGCGTGCCTTTCGAGACCCCGGCGCGTGCCGCGACCGCGTCCAGCCGGGTTCCGGCAAAGCCGCGCTCGGTGAATATTTCGAGGGCGGCCGCCAGCAACTCGGCCGGTCGCGCATCCTTGCGGCGTTGCCAGCGAGGCTCGCTCGAAGCAGTGTCGAGAGGCATCGGGAAGTGATGGAAATTTAATAACTGACTGGTCAGTAATATATGGCAGAAAGCACGGCCGGTCAAATACCCATGCTGCCGGTGTCATTGCAAAGCGCGCACGCATGGATTAGTGTCGCAACTTCGCTGGGGGTCCTGGTCGTGTTCGCGGCCGGGTGAGAGAAACCCTTGGAACCTGATGCGGATAATGCCGCCGCAGGGAAGCGCTGAAGTTTCCGGCACACGCCTTCTTCCGCCTTCCCTGCGCCCGATTGTTCAAGCGCACCGTCCATTCCCGATTTGTGGGGGTGGTTTTGAAGAAGGAAGACTCAAATGAATGCCAATCCCAAGTTTATGGCTGCTACCGCTTCGGTGGATGAAGCTGCCATCGTTGCCTTGCCGAATTCGCGCAAGGTCTATATCCAGGGTAGCCGGCCGGACATTCGCGTGCCGATGCGCGGCATTACCCAGGCGGATACGCCCAGCATGTTCGGTGGCGAGCCCAATCCGCCGGTGTTCGTCTATGACTGTTCGGGCCCGTACACCGATCCGGCGGCCCGGATCGACATCCGCTCGGGCCTTGCCCCGGTGCGCCAGGCGTGGATCGAGGAGCGCGCCGATACCGAGATGCTGGCAGGCCCGAGCTCGGGCTATGGCGTGGAGCGCCTGAACGACCCCAAACTGGCTGAATTGCGCTTCAACCTGCGGCGTGCGCCGCGCCGTGCGTTGGCCGGCAGGAACGTTTCGCAGATGCATTACGCCCGCGCCGGCATCATCACCCCTGAAATGCAATACATCGCCATTCGCGAAGACCAGAACCGCAGCCAGTACATGGAGTCGCTGCGCAACTGCGGCAAGACCGGCGACAAGATGCTCGAACTGCTGACCAAGCAGCACAGGGGTGAATCCTTCGGCGCCAGCATTCCGCAGCAGATCACGGCGGAATTCGTGCGTTCCGAAGTTGCGCGCGGCCGCGCCATCATTCCGGCCAACATCAACCATCCCGAGAGCGAGCCGATGATCATCGGCCGCAACTTCCTAGTCAAGATCAACGCCAACATCGGCAATTCGGCGGTGTCCTCGGGCATTGGCGAAGAGGTCGAGAAAATGACCTGGTCGATCCGCTGGGGCGGCGATACGGTGATGGATCTTTCGACCGGCAAGCACATCCACGAAACGCGCGAGTGGATCATCCGCAACTCCCCGGTGCCCATCGGCACCGTGCCGATTTACCAGGCGCTGGAAAAAGTCGACGGCAAGGCCGAAGACCTGACCTGGGAAATCTACCGCGATACCCTGATCGAGCAGGCCGAGCAGGGAGTGGACTACTTCACCATCCATGCCGGCGTGTTGTTGCGCTATGTACCGATGACCGCCAAGCGCATGACCGGGATTGTCAGCCGCGGCGGCTCGATCATGGCCAAGTGGTGCCTGGCGCACCACAAGGAAAGCTTCCTCTACACGCATTTCGAGGATATCTGCGACATCATGAAGGCCTACGACGTCAGCTTCTCGCTGGGTGACGGCCTGCGCCCCGGTTCGGGCTACGACGCCAACGACGAGGCGCAATTGTCAGAGTTGCGCACCCTGGGCGAATTGACCACCGTTGCCTGGAAGCACGACGTGCAGGTGATGATCGAAGGCCCCGGCCATGTGCCGATGCAACTGATCAAGGAGAACATGGAAATCCAGTTGAAGGAATGCCACGAGGCGCCCTTCTACACCCTGGGGCCGCTTACCACCGACATCGCGCCCGGCTACGACCACATCACCTCGGCCATTGGCGCCGCGCAGATCGGCTGGTACGGCACGGCGATGCTGTGCTACGTGACACCCAAGGAGCATCTGGGGCTGCCCAACAAGAAAGACGTGAAGGACGGCATCATGGCCTACAAGATCGCGGCCCATGCTGCCGACCTGGCCAAGGGCCACCCCGGCGCGCAAATCCGCGACAACGCGGTGTCCAAGGCGCGCTTCGAGTTTCGCTGGGACGACCAGTTCAACCTGGGCCTCGACCCGGATACGGCCAAGGATTTCCACGACGAGACCCTGCCCAAGGACAGCATGAAGGTGGCGCACTTCTGCTCCATGTGCGGCCCGCATTTCTGCTCGATGAAAATCACCCAGGACGTGCGCGAGTACGCCGCGAAGATCGGCTTCGACGAGACCACGGCGCTGAAAAAGGGGATGGAGGAGAAGGCGATTGAATTTGTGAAAAAGGGCGCGACGATTTATCAGCGGGCGTGAAAATGGTCGCTTTTTGCGCCATCAGGTCAAATATAATTGTTTATAACTAATTGATTAATAACAATTATTTATGAAAGAATGAGATGAACGGTCCATGCCTCCCAGCTTTGAGAGGCTTCCGGACCTGTGATAATCTCGTTTTTAACTTAGTTCATCGGTAACGCGTTATGGGAGCTACCGATGACGCGTCACCAATAACCTGAGCGGGGTCACGGTGACCCCGGTAAGGTCCATGCCCCCCAGCTTTGAGAGGCTTCAGGACCGTAGCGGGGTGTCATGACGCGGGGCGGGAGCGGTGTAACTAACCCCGGGCCCGGTCTATGCCTACCAGCTTTGAGAGGCTTCTGGACCTCAGGTTCACGGGGTAACAGTTACCCCGGCTGTCCATGCCCTCCAGCTCCAGCTTTGAGAGTCAATAGGAGCGGTGTTACATGTAACACCGCTCGCCGGCAGTCCATGCCTTCCAGCTCCAGCTTTGAGAGGCTTCCGGACCTTCACGGGTTGGGGTGATCTAGGGCCCCACTGGAAAAGCGTTATGGGTTTGCGATTTCACGTCCGCTGAATCTTTTGCTGGTTGTTCATTTTTTTAACATGTTCATTTTTTATGAACGTGAATGATTGTTGAACAGACAGCTTGTGTTTCAGCGCGACTTGTGTTCAAATTTTCGACGCGCTCATTTTTATTGAACGCGAAATTAAATTGAACAAACTCAGCGCTATGCCACTCTCCCCCGACCAAGCTGCCGCGCCCGCCGTCGCCGCTGATCTGGGACCGGGTGCGTTCAAGGCGCTCGCGGCCGCCGGCTGCGGCTTCACGTTGATCCAGGTGCCGGGCCATCCGCAAGATCTGCTGCTCAAGCTCGGGCGCCAGCGGCCGCGGCCCTACCGGCTGCAATATCACCCCGCAACCATCACCTTGGCGACAGTCGCGCGAATCCGGGCGGATTGGCCGCGGCACGCCGATCCGCCGCAGCTGCTGGCGGCACCGCATATCGCGCCGGATGCGGCCCAGGCGCTGGCGGTGGACGGCATTCCGTTTGTCGATGAGGCCGGTAACGCTTATTTCGCCGGTCCTGGCCTGTTTGTGCGTGTAGTCGGGCGCGAGCCGCTTAAAGATTTGCCCCGGCCACCGGCCACGCCGCGCCTGTTCGCCGCCAAGGGCATGCGCGTGATGTTCGTGCTGCTGGCCCTGCCCGACTATCTTGGCCGACCCCAGCGCGAGATCGCGGCAGCTGCGCAGGTGGCGGTTGGCACCGTAGCCGGGGTGTTCGAGGGCTTGCGGTCCCTTGGGTACTTGCGCGAGGGAAAAACGCCCAGGCTTGTGCGCCGACATGATTTGATGATGCAGTGGGTGACCACTTACATACAAATAAAGCCTCACCAAACAACGCTTAAACATTTCCGTGCGGCCGACCCTGAGTGGTGGAAGGCGATCGATCTCAAGGCCTATGACGCCTGTTTTGGTGGCGACGTGGCGGCGGCAAAACTCACCGGCTATTTGAAACCGGCGCTTTGCATCGTGCATGCATTCGGCGACGCTACTGCGCTCAAACGCGATGCGCGCATGCGCGCCGATCCGCAGGGCGACATCCTGATCACCGATGCCTTCTGGCGCTTTCCAGCCGACCAACGCACCGACACGGCGCCGCCTTTGCTCGTCTACGCCGAACTCCTGGCCACTGGCGACCCGCGTGCGATCGAAACCGCCCAGTTGATCCATGCACGATTCCTGGCCGGACCTGACAGCGAAGGTTGAGCCAGCCCACGCCCGGGCTCTGCGCGTGGTCGCCGACGCCGCCGCGCAGGTGGGTGTGGACTGGTTCCTGGTCGGCGCCCTGGCGCGCGACTGGCTGCTGCAGGAGCTGTACGGAGTCCCAACGCAACGCGCGACCACCGACGCGGATATCGCCATCGCCTTACCCGACTGGCCGGCATTCGAAAGCGTAAAGCTGGGTATCGTCAACAGCGGCGAGTTCCTGGCGCGCCCGCGCGTCACGCACCGGCTCGACCATGTGCGGCTGCCAGGCTTTCACCTCGACCTGGTGCCGTTCGGCGCCATCGCCGGCACCGATGAGACGATCGAGTGGCCGCCCGAGGAGCCCGAGGATAAGGTGGTCATGAACGTGATGGGCTTTACCGATGCCCTGGCGGGCGCCATCACCTTGCGCGTCGCAGCCGACCTGTCGATCAGGGTGGCTTCGCTGTCGGGATTGACGCTGCTCAAGCTTTTCGCATGGCAGGATCGTCACCTTGTGTCAACCAAGGACGCCTGGGATTTGCGCCTGCTGCTGACGCGCTACGAAGCCGCCGGCAACCGCGAGCGCATCTACGACGAAGGGGCCATGGCAGCCGAAGGCTTCGATGCGGAACGGGCCGCTTGCCGCCTGCTCGGCCGCGACGTGGCGCGGCTGGCGGCGGCTCCCACCCGCGCCAGCGTGGTTGCGCTGCTCGATCATCAACTGCAGAGGTCATCCTCCGCCGGCCTGATCGAAGACATGGCCGAACGCCGGCCGGACCGCACCTCTCGCACCTACAGCTTCGATGGTGGCGCGGCAGTCGAGCAGGCGCGCGGCTGGCTCGCCAGCTTTCGGGCAGGTTTCGATGACTAGCCCGGCTAAACTCGATGCTTCCCTGAGCCCAGGCAAACGACCAGGTTCGAAAATTCCGCCGACATGTACGACTTCATCCTCGACATCATCGAGGAAATCGTCACAACCAGGCCCTCGACTGCCCAAGTTATCGACTGGACTTCCAGGGCCCTGAAAAATGCACCCGAATCGGTGCAAGACATCTCTCCACCAGCCTTGCGTCCATTGGCCTGCAAGTTGGCCCGCATGGCCTGGAACTTGACACCGCAACCGGCGCATGGCTTGCGGATTTAACCCATCCCCGATCTCGACCTTGCGGCCGCTGACAACTTCGCGGCACTTGCATTGATTGCGCGCTACCCCGAGGACCTTGCGCCCAACCTGCTGTATGGCGCGGTGGGCGGTGTTGGCTAGTTTTCGCAATGGCGAATTGCCGCAGGCGCCGACCGCGCACAAGCATGCCCGCAGATCCTGCGGCAAGATCGAAGGCTATCTGTTGCCGGCGCGCAAAGCCAGGCCAAAACTCTCGGGGTACTCGATCCGCGTGGGTGGCGACGACGAGGCCTGGCTTTACCGCGAGAGCAGGCGTTCAGCATGGGCCGCGACGCCCGGTGCGCTTGCCTGGCTGAAGAGCGCTTGAGCTGGGTGATCAAGACCTCCCGGCACGCGGCGGGTGCGCTCCATGCCGTTGTCATCGTGGCTATTGCGCGCAGGAATCATCGCCATACAGCCTTCGACGGGCTATGATTGCGCTCCACCCTCCACGCACCTGCTGAAGACATGGAATTCTCCGACCGACGCCTGCTCGATGTGGTGATTGCAGCGCCCGTGGGCCGCATCGATCACGCCAGTGCCGAGGTCTTCAAGCAGAAACTCGAGCCCTTGCTCGCGCACTGCACCGAAGGCAGCGATCGCTTGGTGCTCGATTTTTCAGGTGTCGAATACATCAGCAGCGTGGGCCTGCGGGTGCTGATGCTGGCGGCCAAGCAGGTCAAGGTCCAGAAGGGCACGATCGTGATCGCCGGCATGCAGCCGGTGGTCAAGGAAATCTTCGACATCAGCCGGTTCAATTACGTGTTTGCCTCCTTTCCCGCCTTGCGCGATGCGGTGGCCGACCTGTCGACCCAGGCCGTGGCTCTGCTCGACAATCCCTGAGGGCCGTCATTGCGATGAAAAGCGTTCGCCTGTGGGGCACCCGCGGTTCGATTCCGGTGGCGCTGACAGCGGCTGGCGTGCGGGCCAAGATCGAGGCGGCTATGCGTGGCGCGCGCGGCAAGACGCTCGACACCGACGCCGCGCTTGCCGCCTATCTAGACGCGCTGGAGTTTCACCAGACCGGCACTTTCGGTGGTCACTCCTCGTGTGTGCAGATCGACTCCGGCGGCGACGAGTACGTGTTGTGCGACCTGGGCAGCGGCGTGCGTCCGTTCGCGCAGTCGATGATGGCACGCCACGGACCGGGCAAGCCGCAGACCTACCATGTATTCATGTCCCACCTGCACTGGGACCACATCATGGGCCTGCCGTTTTTCACGCCGGCCTACATTCCTGGCAACCAGCTGGTCATCTACGGGTGTCACGCCAGGCTCGAGGAAGCCTTCATTCGCCAGCAGGCGGAGCCCTCGTTCCCGGTGGATTTCCTGGTGATCGCCAACCAGGTGCGCTTCGTCACGCTCGAACCCGGTCGCAGCTACGAGGTGGCCGGCCTGACGGTGACGCCCAGAAGGCAGTTGCACGCCGGCGATTCATACGGCTACCGTTTCGAAGCCGGTGGCAAGTCGGTGGTTTACTCGACCGACTCCGAACACAAGCTCGATGACCCGGAAGAAACCGGCGGCTTCGTCGAATTCTTCCGTGATGCCGATGTCGTGATCTTCGACGCCATGTACTCACTGGCCGATGCGGTCTCGGTCAAGGCCGACTGGGGCCATTCCAGCAACGTGGTCGGCGTTGAGCTTTGCCAGTTGGCCGCGGTGAAACATTTGTGCATGTTTCATCATGAACCCGCGTATGACGACACAGCGATTGCACGCGTGTTGGCCGATACGCGGCGCTTCGAGGAGATCACCCGAACCGGTGCGCCCCTGCTGGTTTCATCGGCCTACGACGGGATGGAAATCAGCTTGTGACGCCTGCCGCGCCGGCGCCTGGCGCGCGGCTGGCGCCAACCCGCTGGTTCGGGCTCGCCGCAGGGGTCATCGTGGCTGCAATCGCGCTGGTCGGCTCGCCGGCGCAGCGCAAGCTGCAATTGGCCGGGTTCGATATCTATCAGGCCGTCTTGCCGCGCACGGTGCAGTCGCAGCCGGCGGTGATCGTGGCCATTGACGAAAAGACGCTCGCCGAACAGGGGCAATGGCCGTGGCCGCGTACCACATTGGCACGCCTGATCGAGGCCATATCGGCTTACGCGCCGGCGGTTATCGGCGTCGACCTGCTGCTGACCGAACCCGACCGCCTGTCGCCAGGCGCGATAGCACTGAGTCTGCCGGCCAGTGAGGTCGCGACCCGCGAGCGCCTGCTGGCGCTGCCGTCCAACGATGCCGTGCTGGCGCAAGCGATTGCGCGCGCGCCGGTGGTGCTGGGGATCGCCGGCATGCCGCAGGCGACTGCGTTTTCACTGCGCGCGCCGCCGTTTCGCATGATCGGTGGCGAACTGGCGTCACCCCTGAACGAATTTGCCGGTGTCCTGACCAGTCTGGACGGGATCGATCGGGCGGCCCGGGGGCGCGGTCTGCTGTCGGCCGATCTTGAAGGTGCCGTGGTACGCCGCATGCCGCTTTTGGCAAGCGTGGCCGGCACACCGACCCCGGGCCTGGCCCTCGAGATGCTGCGGGTGGCGACGGCCACACCGGCGATCGCGCTGTCGATCGAAAACGGTGCCGCAGCGGGCGTCGCGGTGCGTGGATATGCTTTTCCGGTAGACGCCGACGGCCAGGCATGGATACATTTTTCGAAACGTGAATCGGGTCGCTTTGTTTCGGCAGCCGACGTGCTGTCCGGCCGGGCCGAGCGTTCCAGGCTGGAAGGCAAGTTGGTGTTGATCGGCATCAGCGGCCTGGGTCTCCTCGACTACCAGACGGCGGCGTCAGGCGAACGCATGCCGGGTGTAGAAATGCACGCACAGCTGCTCGAAATGATGTTCGACAACACGCCGCTTTTGCGTCCGCAGTGGATTGCAGCGCTGGAATGGCTGGTATTCGGCGCCGGCAGTGCGCTGATGATCTGGTGGGTGCCTGCCATTGCGCCGCGTCGCGCGCTCAAGTTGGGCGTTGCCGTGATCGGTGTGCCGGTACTGTTTGGCTGGGCCTTGTTTATGGGGGCGCGTCTCCTGTTCGACACGGCGACGCCCTCACTGAACCTGGCCCTGGTGTTCGGCGTCTTGCTGGCCTTGTCGCTGATCGAGGCGAATCGGCGCGAACAATTGCTGGCAAAGGAGGTGCAACGCCAGCGCGAGGACGCCGCGCGTGTCGCTGGCGAACTCGAAGCCGCGCGCCGCATCCAGACCGGCATCCTGCCGCGCCCGGATGCCTTGCGCGCCGATGCGCGGATCGAGATTGCCGCCGAAATGACGCCGGCACGCGAAGTCGGCGGTGACCTCTACGATTTCTTTCCTCTGGATGCCAGCCGGCTGTTCTTTCTCATCGGGGATGTCTCGGGCAAGGGCTTGCCGGCCAGCATCTTCATGGCCGTCAGCAAGGCCTTGTACAAGAGCAGCGCCCTGCGCAGCGGCGCCGGCGGCACCGACCTTGCGCTGATTGGCGAGCTGATGACCGTGGCCAACGCGGAGGTCTCGCGCGAGAATGGCGAGGCCATGTTCGTCACCATGTTCGCCGGCATTCTTGATCTCGACAGCGGCGCGCTTGCCTACTGCAATGCCGGCCACGACAACCCCTACCTGCTAAAGGCCGACGGCGGCTTGACGCGCTTGGCCGACGGCGACGGGCCACCACTGTGCGTAATCGACGATTTCGAGTATCACGGCGGCCACACCCGCCTCGGGCCTGGCGACCTGTTGTGCATGGTGACCGACGGTATCACCGAGGCCATGAATCGGGCGCAGGACCTGTATGGCGGCGAACGCCTGTTGCAGGTGCTCAAGGTGGCGCAAGGCCGCGACCTTGGGGCGGGGGAGATGCTGGCGCAGGTGCTCCACGACGTCGCGCGCTTTGTGGCCGGCGCCGATCCGGCCGACGACCTGACCTTGCTGCTGCTGCGCTGGAACGGTCCGCGCTGAGTCCGGCGGCATGGGAGAACACGGAACAAGCCTGGCGGGAACAAGAGCCGTGGCGGGAACAAGTGCCGCTTTCGCATCGGTCTGATTCGCATCAACACAGCCGATCGAGACTGCGCGCCACAGGTACCAGTTCAGTGTTTCCTCAGCGCACGATGATCTCGACCCGTCGGTTGCGCGGCTCGGCCACGTTGTCGGCGCTCGGCACCAGCAATTCGCGCTCACCGCGGCCGCTTGCCTGCACGTTCTGCGGCACGATGCCGCTCTGCAAGAGTTCACGCCGGATGGTCTCGGCGCGCTGCAGTGAAAGCACGTCGTTCGCCGCAGCGGTGCCAACGCTGTCGGTGTGGCCGATCACCGCGATATCCGGCGCCGGTCGCGCGGCGATCTCGGCGAACACGCGTTCGACTACGGCTTTCGATTCGTCGGTCAGCGTATCGCGGCCTTCGACGAAATAAAGGACAAAGCTTGCCGGGCGCGGCGGCTGGGCTGCCAGTGCCGCGCCGAATCTGGCCTGTACATCCGCAGCGCTCGATTGCGACGGGCGCACACCGCCGCCGCCGGCTGCGGCAGTGGCGGCGGCATACGGCCGGTCCAGCACTGCCTGGCTGGATCCCTGGGTCACCGTTACCGCGGTGGCGCGCCCGTCCCTTTCGGGCAGCAGCACGATGGTGTCAACCAGTGCCGGGGCCGGCGGCGCCGGGGAAGGGGGTGGGGGCGGAGTGGTGCAGCCGCCGGCCAAAGCGATGAGCAGCACCAGGGAGAGCGCCCAATGCATGCCGACCGCGCTGCGGCAAGGCGGCACCGGATCAGCGCGCCAGTGCATCGCCGGCACTGACGACGAATTCGGTGCCGCGCACGCCGAGGATGGCGGCCGGTGTGCGCACGGTCATGGATTCCGGCGACTGTTTGGCGATCTTGCCGGAAATTACTGCCAGTGTTCCCTGCCTGAGCGAACTGTCAAAGCGGCCCTGGTGCGTGGTGGTGTCGAAGCTGTAGCGGTCCAGTGCCAAAACGCTGTTGGGACCGGCCGACAGGGTCGAGTTGTCGCTCATGGTGATGCCCACCGCGCCATCGGCGCCAGTACGCACTTCGTCGGCGGCGCGCAACTGCAATCCGGGCGTGGCCGGCAGCTGCTGGCCGGCGCGCAGCACGCTGACCTGACCCTTTACCACCTTGACGCGGCCGATATCAACGGTCTGCGCACACAGGCAGGATACCCATGCCGCGCCGAGCGCCACCATGCACCGCAGCAGGTTTCTCATGTCACAGCTCCTCCTTGATCAACCCGGCGCATTAAGCACCGGCGCGAAATTCTCAAAAACCCCTGCCGTAGAATACCAAAGGCCGGTGCTTCGATGCCGCAACCGCCACTTCCCGCCACGAGAGCCACGCATTGAACCCTGTAGCCAACCGGACTTTCGAAGCACGCATGACCGCCTTGGGCGATGCGATCGCCCTGGTTGAGACGTTTTGTGCCGGGCAGGGCATCGGCCGGCAGGATGCCTTGCGGCTCGCTTTCATTGTCGAAGAATTGTTCACCAACACCGTTACCCACGGCCACGGCGCCGACTGCGCCGCACCCATAACGCTCGGCCTTGCGCGTGAGGAAGCGTCGGTCGGGCTCACCTATGTGGACACCGCGCCTGCACACAACCCGCTGCAAAGCTTCGATGCGGACGCGGCCAGTCTGGTCAGTTCCTTGCAAATGCGCCCGGTGGGGGGCCTGGGCACATACTTGATCGGCCAGTTGATCGAAACCGGCCGTTATCGTCGCGAAGACGGGCGCAACATCCTGGAATTGCACCTGCCGCTCGAAGGTTGAGCGCACCGCTGATCACATGCGCCACTCGTGGGCGCATTTGCGGCAGCGCACCTGCAGGATCGGTACGTCGCGCAACGCATCCGGCAAGAGGCCGTCGGGGTCGGCGCGCGGTCCGGTGTAAAGAATCTCGAAACGACCGTAGGCATCGCATTGCGGGCAACTGGAGTGCTCGCACATGAATCCCGCCACGCCCATGATGGCGAAGTAGCGGCGCCAGTTCCATGCGCCCAGCGTTCCCAGCCCGACGGTCACGCCGGTGAGCCACAGGAGCGGCCACCAGGCCCGGTATGGCCCGCCCTGCTCGATGGCGGCCAAGACGGTGATCAGGCACAGGAACGCCGTGACCAGATGCAGATGCGCCTCGATCAGGCGATGCTCATACCACTTGCGAAAGCCGCGCGCGCGAATGCCCTCGGCGACTGATTTCATGGTCTTGTCCGCTCGGATCTGTGGGCGCGGGCGGCGTACCATTTTTCGCCTGGCACACCGAACGCCGCCGCAGATTGCAGCACGCCGCGCGGGAGCACTTCGGGCTGGCGTTGGGCGCCACTGGCGGCAAGCGCTTCGATCAGCCGGGTGCGCACACTGGCCGTCGCCAGCGCCAGGCTGTGGCGATCGGCTGGGTCGAGGTTGTCCGCCAGTAGCGTAACCAGCACGATGTCCTGCGCGCGCAAGGCGATGCCGCGGCGCACAACGCGATCCCCCGTGACTGCAACGGCGACCTCCTCGATCTCGATGGGCAGACCGTGTGCCTCAAACTCGGCGAGTCGGGCATCGGCGCCGTTGTAGGGCACGCGAAAGTGGGCGATCGGGCGCTGCGCCAAGGTCAGTTGCGTGTCGATGTCGGCCGGGTTTCCGGCAGCGATTGTCGGCAAATGAAGCAGGCACAAGAGCACAAGCAGGACATTGCGCAGACGCATCGGGACCGTCGAAAATGAACCGGACGGACAAGTCTAATACGAAGGCAGGTTGCCAAGGGTGGCGCAAGCTGGCGTCAGGCGCGCGGCAATACACGCTGCACCGATTGCCGCGAGCACATCGCGCTGCGCTGCGGCACGCCGCAGGCGTGGCGCGTACGTCAATGCCGTCAGGCGTCGGTGCTGCCTTCGCTGCCGCTCTCGGCTTCGACAAAGGCGTCGAACTGCTCGAGTTCCTTGGACAATCGTGCGCGTGACGGCCGATCCAGCGGATGGCAGACCCGTGACTTCAGGTTCCACGATTTTGCCCGTTTGAGTGCTGCGGCGACCGCGTCGGAGTCCCCCATCAGCGCAAACAGGTTGGAGACATTGCGACCTTCGATTTGTTGCATGATGACCCTTTCGCTAGTGGTTGGGCAGGACGATGAAGCAAAGTATCCACGCGTCGCTGGCGCGGCGTAAGTCGAGCTGCGCCGCGCCTTCGGGTAAGAAAGCGGCCTACAGCAACGAGCAATCCACTTGCGCTGCGCAAGCTTGAGGTTGGCTGGTGATCAAGGATAGTATGGCGGCCATTGTGCGACCCAGCCAAGCTTCCCCGCGGCCCCGCTGCGATAGTGCGCGCTGGCGCATGCAGTACCGAACCAGGCCAGTGGACAGACATGCACGATGAATAGCGCACCCCCAGCAATCCCGCTGACCGGCCTGATCCTGACCGGCGGCGGCGCGCGCGCGGCCTATCAGGTGGGGGTACTCAAGTGCATCGCCGATTTGTTGCCCGACAAGGTTGCCAACCCGTTTCCGATCATATGCGGCACCTCGGCCGGAGCGATCAACGCGGCGTCGCTGGCCTGTTTTTCGCGCGATTTCGGCCAGGCGGTCGCTTACCTGTGCGGTGTGTGGGAGAACTTTCACGCGCGCCACGTCTATCGCTCCGATCCTCTGGGAATTGCCAAGACCGGCGCCCACTGGCTGGGGGCGCTGGTGGCCGGCTGGATCGTGCGCACCGCACCGCGCTCGATGTTCGACAATGCTCCTCTGGCCGAGCTGCTGCACCGCAATCTGGATATGGCGAACATCGATGCGGCGATCGCGTCCGGCGCCCTGCGTGCCTTGTGCATTACCGCATCCGGCTATGCATCCGGGCAAAGCGTGAATTTCTTCCAGGCCCAGGAAGGTATTGAAACCTGGGCGCGCCAGCAGCGCGTATCCGCACGCACGCAGATCACCATTGATCATCTGCTGGCGTCTTCGGCGATTCCGTTCATCTTTCCGGCCGTCAAGATCCATCGCGAGTATTTCGGTGATGGTTCGATGCGCCAGCTCGCGCCGATCAGCCCGGCGATTCATCTCGGTGCGTCGCGCGTGCTGGTGATTGGTGCCGGGCGCATCAACGAGCCAACCGATCGCATTCGCGGCGAAGGCTATCCCTCGCTGGCGCAAATCGCCGGCCATGCGCTGTCCTCGATTTTTCTCGACAGCCTGAACGTGGACGTCGAGCGCCTGGTGCGCATCAACAAGACCCTGTCGGTGATATCGGCTGACCTGGCCGCACGCGGCGATGTAGCACTGCGTCCGGTCGAGGTGCTGGTCATCGCCCCGTCCGAGCGCCTCGATACGCTGGCTGCGCGCCACGTCAAGAGCCTGCCATGGGCGGTGCGTGCCATGCTGCGCGGCGTCGGCGCGATGAACCGCAAAGGGTCGGCGCTGGCCAGCTACCTGCTGTTCGAGTCCGATTACACGCGGACTCTGATCGACCTCGGCTATCGCGATACGCAGGCCAGGCGCGATGAGGTCATGCGCTTTCTCGCACCCTAGGATATGCTCGCAGCCATGCAGAGCAACCAGCGCTTCCCAAACTCCGCGCCGCTGGCCCGCTGCCAGCGCGTTTTTCTCAGCTTCTGGCTGCTGCTGTGCCTGTGTGCGACCCCGGCCTTCGCGCTGGCGCCTGGCGAGATCGAGAGTGCGGCTTTGCCGCGCGAAGGCCGCGCGGTACTGGCTGCGGTGCGCAAGGGCGGACCATTCGCCTACTCCAAGGATGGCTCGACCTTCGGCAATTTCGAAGGCAATCTGCCCAAGAAGCGCCGCGGCTACTACCGCGAGTTCACCGTCGAGACACCCGGTGCGCGCAGCCGTGGCGCGCGGCGCATCGTCTGTGGCGGCGAATCCGGCGACTGGGGGCGCAACGCACCATCGGCTTGTTATTACACTGATGATCATTACGCGACGTTTCGTCGCATCCGGGAATAGATCATGAAACATCGCAAGCGCTTCGAACTGCGCTTTGTCGTGCGACGCCGGCCGGCGCGTGTATCGTCCGGGCACCTGGCGGCGGGTGCACCGTGAGTGGCAAGGCCGGAACCGGCAGCGACGCGCCGCGAGATGCGGGCCGCAAACCTCGCAACGCGCCGGTCACCGCTTGGCGCGTCGACTTCAAGGGCCTGAAGAGCCGCGAATCGATGCTCAAGGCGGTAGCTGCGAGCCTGGAGTTTCCAACCCACTTCGGCGTCAATCTCGATGCTTTGTACGACTGCCTGACCGACCTGCCTTTCGAGTCAGGAGTGCCCTATGTGATCGAATTGGCAAATCTGGCGCGCGCGGCCCCAGGTGATGCGTTGCACGCCGTCTTCGCCGATGCGGCGCTGTACTGGCGCGACAAGGGTGTCGCGCTCGCCATACGTCGCAACTGATCGGGTCTAGATGTGGGCATCTGACTTTGCGCATGTCCGATGCGGGCAGGTTCGGTGCCTGCCGCCCCGCGCCAGCAGGTTTGACGAGCCGACCACGCACGCAAGAGGACCAAGCATGCGACCCCTTGAAGTACGCATCAGCTACCTGATCTCCGTTGGCGTGGTGGTGCTGCTGGCCGCAGTGTTCTGGCTGGCATATGGTCGTTACGTCCTGCTGGAAGCCATCGAGGATGATTTTTCCAGCTTGCAAAAGGTCGCACGCACCGGCCGTCTGGCCGCCGACGTTGGCAGCAGTCTGGCCGCCTTGTCGGCGGCGATTCGCGAGTATGTGGCGTCTGACGCGATCGAGCCGTCGGATCAGACCAACGCGCACTCAAGATCTCTGCTCGCAGCGGTAGGGCGCGCGCGTTTTGACCTGCCAGGCGAGCAGGCGGACATCGTCCTCCTGGTGAAAGAAGCGGACCTTTACCTGGGCAGTTTCGAAGCCGTGGTGACGGCGCGCCGGCAGCGCCAGGAGCGACTGAAGCGTCTGGCACTGGCCGCTGGTGCCCTGCGTGCGGCCAGTCAGGCGGCCGGCTTGCAGGAACGCTTCATGCAGCTGCGCGAGGCGGAACTCAACTACCTGAGCGTGCGCAACGCGGCGGAGGCGGAGCGGGCGCTTGGCCGCCTGGAACATCTGGCGCACGCGCTGGTGTCGCGTCAGGGCGCGGAGCTGACCGCCGACTACGGCCTTGCGTTTGCGCGGGTGGTGGAAATCTTCGAGGTTCTCGATCGCGGCACCGTGCGCGTGCTGGATGATCATGAAGCCAGGTTGCGCGGCCTGGCGGCTGCGCTTGCGCGTCGCGCGCAGGCCGGTGAAGGCAGTGCCGCCAGCGGTTTTCGCGAAACACTGTCGCTGGCGATGCGCCGTAACGTCGAAGTGATCCTGCTGGCGGCACTGATCGCTGTCGGCGGCGCGTTTCTGCTGCTGCGTTTCGTCATCTATCCACTCAACCGGATGAGCAACACCATGACGGCGATCGCCGCAGGCGACTACTCGCAAGCCGTTCCGTACGTTGATCGGCGCGACGAAATCGGCCGCATGGCACGCTCGCTATCGACGTTTCGCGGGGCCCTGATGGGACTGAAGGCGGCGCAAACGCAGGCCGAGGCCGCGAGCCGTCACAAGTCCGATTTCATTGCCAACATGAGCCACGAATTGCGCACCCCCTTGAACGCGATCATCGGCTTGTCCGACATGCTGCTGGAGGATGCCGACAGCCCCGACACGCGCGAACTCAAGGAATCGCTGCCGCGCATCGGTGCGGCCGCCAAGCACCTGCTGGGGCTGATCAACGAGATTCTCGATTTGTCGAAGATCGAAGCCGGACACATGGCCGTTAAACTGCTGCGCTTTGCGCCGGCGAGCTTGGCCGAGGAGACGCTGGCGACAGTCGCGCCGATGGCGCGCCAGAAGGGCTTGCGCGTTGCCGCGGTTTATCCTGCGCAGCTGCCGGAGATCCTGAGCGATCCGCAGCGGGTGCGCCAGATCCTCATCAATCTGCTGGGCAATGCCGTCAAGTTCACCGATGCCGGTGAGGTGCGCATGGAGGTAACGGCGTCGGCGCATGGAGTGGAATTTACGGTGGTCGATACCGGCCCCGGTATTGCCGCTCATGATATCGGCCGCCTGTTTCAGGAGTTCACCCAGCTCGATGCCCGCCCGACCCGAAAATTTGGTGGGTCCGGGCTGGGTTTGGCGTTGTCGCGTCGCATGGCGCGCCTGCTCGGTGGTGATGTTACGCTTGCGAGCGAAGTGGGGCGCGGGTCCAGGTTTGTGCTGGCGTTGCCGCTGGAAGCACCGCCACCCGAAATGGCGACGCATGCGGAAATCGTTGGCGCGCAGTCCGGGGGGGCTGTGCAAGGTGGTGCCGGAGGAGCAGGATGACGCAGAAATTCAAGGATATGTCGATTTTGATCGTCGACGATGACGAACTCAACCGCTATACGCTGGCGCGCCGCCTGACCCGCGACGGTCACGCCAACCTCGGCATGGCCGGTAACGGTGTGGAAGCGCTGGCGGCGATGCGGCAGGACAAATTCGACCTGGTGTTGCTGGACATCATGATGCCCGAGCTCGACGGCTTCGGTGTGCTCGAAGCGATGAAGGTCGATCCGGCGTTAGCCGGCATTCCCGTGATCGTGATTTCGGCCAATGACGACAGCGCCAATTTCGTGCGCGCCATCGAACTGGGCGCGGTCGACTACCTGAGCAAGCCCTTCGATCCGGTTTTGCTGCGCGCGCGCGTGACGGCTTCGCTGGAACGCAGGTGCCTGCAGGCGGTGCTCGAGTCGGCCTTGGCCGAGACTCGTGCCATGCTGGAAATCAGCCCGGTCGCCACCTTTTTCATCAGGGACGCGAAAGTGGTCTGGATCAACGCGATGTGCGTGACGCTGCTGGGCTACCCGGATGGCGAACTGGTAGGGCGAAGCATGGCTGACTTGCACCTGAACGAAGATGACTATCGCAGTGTCCTGGCGAAGGTCGAGTCGGTGCTCAGGAGCGGAATGGTGTTTCGCGGCGATATCCACATGAAACGCCGCGATGGCCGGGTGATCCTGGCGCGCGCATCGGCCAAGGCGATCTCGGCGTGGGAACCCGAGCGCGGCGCGGTATGGACCATCGAGGACGTGACCGAGCAGCGGGCCGACGCCGCGCGCGTGGCTTTTCTCGCACATCACGACCAGCTCACCGGCTTGCCCAATCGCATCCTGCTGGCCGACCGCTTGCGGGTGGCGTTGGCGCAGGCCTCACGCAACAAGGCCATGTGTGGCCTGATGTTCCTGGATCTCGACAAATTCAAATTGATCAACGATACCCTGGGTCACTCGATCGGTGATGAATTGTTGATTGAGGTGTCACGGCGGCTGAAAATAAGCGTGCGCGATTCCGATACAGTGGCGCGCCTCGGCGGTGACGAATTCGTGGTGGTGCTGCCGGCGCTGAAATCGGCTACTGATGCCGAGACTGTTGCCAGGAAAATCCTCGCATCGGTCGGTTCGCCTTATGAACTGGGCGGCAAGCCGGTACGCACATCACCCTCGATCGGCATCGCGCTATATCCGCAGAATGCGGCCGACGGCGACGAATTGCTGAAAAACGCCGATGCCGCAATGTACGAGGCCAAACAGGCCGGGCGCAACGGCTACCGTTTTTTCAAGACGGCCGGTGAGACCGGAACCTAGCAGCCTGTCAGCTAGCCGTCACGGCGCGGCAAGCTCGCGCTGGATTTCGCGCCGCATTCCGGACACCAGGCTTCTGGCGGTCAGCGCTAGCGCCGCCCGCAACTCCGGCGACAGGTCTTTCGATGCGCCGGAACCCGCCGCCAGCACCTGGCTCGCAAGCCGGTCGACGAAAAGTTCAAGCTCGCCGCTGGCCACCACCCCGCGCAGGGTTTTTTCGATTGCCGGACCGGGGTCGAAACTCTGGGCCGACCCCGAGGCAATGCTGGTGGCAAAGTTAGTCAAAAAAGAGGCCGCAATGCGGCTCAAAGCGCCTTGTAGCGCGGGATCAAGGCTTGTCACCGCCGCAGGGGCAGATAGCGCGCCGGCCCCGACGGCAGGTTCGGCCGCTTGCGCGGGCGCCATGGCGGCGAGCGCCGCCGTCATGATGGTGCACGAAACGATGCTTTGAGCCGACTTGATCATTGCTTCCTCCGCTGTGTCAACGCCGCAAGCAACGGCGCCGGCGGCAGCTTCTACTTGTTGAACATGCCCTGCAGCATGCCCAGTGCGTTACCCATGTCAAACGGGCCTTCGACTTTGCCCGCAGGGGTGAGTTTGTCCACCACCTGCGGCAACAATTCACTTAAACGCCCGGACACGTCTTCGGATGACATGCCGAACTTCGCAGCCAGATCGCCCAGGGCCGAGCCCCCCAGCACGCTTTGGATCTGATCGCCCGAAATCGGCAAATTCTCGCCGCTTCCGACCCAGGACGCTGCGGCCTCACCCAAACCCTTGTCCTTGAACGACTGCAGCAGCCCGCCGAGCCCGCCCTCGTGTTGCGATACCAGTGCCAGCACGCCTTGCAGCAGCGTGCTTTGGCCACCGCCCTGGCCCGAAAACATGGCTTGGCCGGCAATTTGCGTGATCGAATCGAGTAATCCCATGGCTTCTCCGATAAATGAACAAATACGTCAAACGTCGAGCGAATGCGGCGCATCCAGACTGCGTATCCTAGCGGCGTGCCGCGAGCGCGGCTAGTTCTTTTTCGCCAGATTGAGCCAGTCGATCAGGGCGCGCGAAAAACGGTAACTGGCCCACTGCGCCAGGCGTGTCGCCCAGCCATAGCGTGCCAGGGTGCTGCGGGTGACAACTTCGCCGCCACCCGCAATGGCTGACTCGAGACTGGTTCTGAGGCTGCGGGCGAATTCGGGATCGAAGATCTCGACATTGGCTTCGCGTGACAAGAGCAGGCTGAAGGGATCCAGGTTGGATGAGCCAACCGTGGCCCACAGGTCGTCGATCACAGCCACCTTGGTGTGCAGGAAGCTCTTGCGGTATTCGATGACGGTGATCCCGGCGGCCTGCAGGCGACGGTAGAGAAACTGGCTGGCAAGCATGAGGAGAGGCTGGTCGCTGGGGCCCTGCAACAGAATGCGCACCGCCACGCCGCGCCGTGCTGCGCTGGCCAAGGCGTCGAACACGCGCCCGGAGGGTAGAAAATAGGCAATGGCCAGCATGATACTGGCGCGTGCGCCGTTGATCGCATCCAGGTAGGCTTCCTCAATATCCTGCCGGTGCGCCAGATTGTCGCGCACCAGGAAGCGTGCCGGCATCGGGCCCGCGACCGCCGGGAGTTGTGGCAGCCGCGTGGCGCGCGCTGCCCGGCGTCGGAACGCGGTGTACGAAACAATCACCCACAGGTGCCATGCGGCTTCAGCCACGTCGCCCGCCAGCGGGCCGGCAATGCGCACCGCATAGTCGTAGCGTGGCGGCACCTCGTCTGGGGCATTCCAGTCGTCGACGATGTTGATCCCGCCTACAAGCGCCAGCGACTGGTCGGCAACGGCCAGTTTGCGATGCATGCGCCGCAGCCCACGCACCGGTTGCCACCAAAGCGGCGGACGATACGCCAGCAGTTCGACGCCGGCTGCCGTCAGGCTGGCGCGATACGCCTGCGCCATATCGCGCGATCCAAAACCGTCAACGATCACGCGCACCGTCACCCCGCGCCGTGCCGCTGCCGCCAGCGCGTCGGTTACCTTTTGGGCGGTGTCGTCCTCGGCATAGATGTAGGTTTCGAAGAAAATCTCGTGTTGCGCAGCTTCTAGCGCAGCGATCAGGGCTGGAAAGAACTGCGCCCCGGAATCGAGCAGGTCGATGCGGTTGCCGGAGCGCAGCGGGTATTTCACGGCAGGTTGAAGGTGGCGTGCAGCGCGAGGTGGTCGGACAGGCCTTTCCAGCTTGACAAGCGTTGTACCTGGACCGGTTTAAGGCCGCGTACGTAAATGCGGTCCAGGCGCAGCAGCGGCAAGCGGCCCGGGAAGGTGCGCGGCAGGCGTACATGGCTGGCGCGAAACACGTCGATCAGGCCTATCTCCGCCAGTCGTGCCTCGGCATGGTTGCGCCAGTCGTTGAAGTCGCCGGCGACAATCACCGGCGCGCTGGCGCCGGCGCGCGCGTCGACTGCTTCGATGATGGTCTCGATCTGCCTGCGCCGGCCACGTTCGAACAGGCCAAGATGGACGCAAAAGCAGTGGGTCGGGACACCCTTGACGTCGATCATCGCGTGCAGCATACCGCGCCGCTCGAAGCGGTGTTCCGAAATGTCGTCGTTGCGTACGGTGTCCACCGGAAAGCGCGACAGGATCAGGTTGCCATGATGGCCATGATCGTATACCGCGTTGCGCCCGTAGTGAACCTCCGACCACAGGCCCTCGGCCAGAAAACGGCTCTGCGCGAGCATCGGCCAATCCGTATGGCGCGCGGCGTGGCGTGCGTGTGCGTCCTGCACCTCCTGCAGAAACACGATGTCGGGCGACAGTGCATGCAACTCCTCGCGCAATTCATGCACGATTACCCGTCGGTTGAGAGGCGACAAGCCTTTGTGGATGTTCAGGCTGAGGATTGAAAAGCGCGATGCGGGCATATGGGGGTATCGGGTTTGGCGGTGCATGGTAACGCGTGTCCGGCCGCAAACGAGGAAGTAGGCGATCGGGCGGACCTGTATCGTGCGTGGTCGGCATTGAACCATCTGGTTGCAAGCGCGAAAAAATCAAGTCGGCGCTTCGACCCGTGACCGGAGATCCCGCCGCTGTGGCGATTGACGCGCCTGGCGCTCAGGCGCTCATGCACAGGTACTTGACCGTCAGCTACTCCTGGATGCCGGTCTTCGAACCGGCACGCCCGATGCTGATTGCGGCGATAATTTCAGTCAAGCCACAATACGGCGGAGACAGAAGTGGACAAGAATTATGCAGGGCTTGATGCCCTCTTCAACCCCGCATCGGTGGCCGTGGTCGGCGCCACCAGCGATGTGGGCCGTATCGGCGGCGTGCCGCTCGACCTGATGATCCGGCGCGGCTATCGCGGTCGTCTGATCCCGGTCAATCCCAAGTATGAGGAAGTACAGGGCTTGAAGGCGTGGCCGACACTGGCGGCTGTGGGAGCGCCGATCGACGTGGCCATCATCGCCGTGCCGGCGGCAGCGGTGCTGCCGACGCTGGAAGATGCGATTGGCGCCGGTGTCAAGGCATTGGTGCTGTTTTCCTCCGGTTTCGCCGAAGTCGATGAGGCCGGACGTGCCGCGCAACAAGGGCTTGCCGCGCGCGCGCGGCAGGCCGGAGTGCGCCTGCTGGGTCCCAATTGTCTTGGCATGATGGGCTTCAAGGCCGGCGTTTATGCGACCTTCTCGCCGGCCCCGCGTGCCGGCGAGACCAAGCCCGGCAACATCGCCATCGTCAGCCAGTCGGGTGCGTTCGGCGCCTTCGCCTATTCACTGGCGCGCATCAAGGGCCTGGGCATGTCTTACTGGATGACCACCGGCAACGAAGCCGACATCGAATTCGGCGACTGCGTCGAGTGGCTGGCGCGCGACCCTGACACAAGCGTGATCCTCGGCTACATGGAAGGCTGCCGCGACGGCGAGAAACTCAAGCGCGCGCTGGCATTGGCACGTGCCATGGGCAAGAGCGTGGCAATCACCAAGGTCGGCCGCACCGCCCTGGGCAGCGCAGCTGCGGCTTCGCATACCGCCGCGCTGACCGGCGAGGATGCGGTCTACGATGCCATGTTCCGCCAATATGGGGTGTGGCGCGCCCGTACGGTCGATGAGCTGTTCAGTGTGGGCTATGCCGCGTCAATCTGCCCGCGCCCGGCATCGAACCGCATCGGATTGTTGACGACCTCAGGCGGGGTCGGCGTCCTGATGGCAGACGAAGCGGCCGATGTCGGGCTTGACGTGGCCGAAATGCCGGCAGCCGCGCAGGCGGATATTCGCGCTGTGGTCTCATTCGCCGGCCCGCGCAACCCGGTGGACATCACCGGGCAGTTTCAGAATCACCCCGAATTGCTCGAGAAAACCCTGGAGCGCATGCTTGCCCGCGGCGCCGATGACGGTCGCTACGACATGGCCCTGTTCTTTCCGGCGGCCGGTCTGCTGGGCTCGACGCGGGCGCAATTCAATGTCGATACGCTCATCGCCGTGCATGCGCGCCATCCTTCGATCCCGCTGGGCGTCAATGGTCTGGTGCGGCCCGAGCAGCGCCAGCAGTTCGAGGCGGCCGGCATCCCGGTGCTGGAGGAGCCGAGCGGCGCGGTGCGTGCTTTCGGTGCACTGGCCTTCATGGCCGACAACGCGCGGCGCGCGGCGGCGCGCTTAGCGGTCTTTCTGCCGGCCTGCGCGCCCTTGCCGATCCGCACGCCGAACGAGTATGAGACCCTGCAACTGCTGGCGCAGGCCGGTTTGCCGGTGATGCCAAGTACCCATGCCGCGTCGGCGCAGGCGGCCGTGGCCGCGGCGCAGAAGTTTGGATTTCCGGTGGTGGTCAAGCTGTCTTCGCCCGACATCACCCACAAGAGTGATGTGGGCGGAGTCAAGCTCAACCTGGGCGACGCCGGCGCGGTGCGCAGCGCGTTCGACGCGGTCACTGCGGCGGCGCGCGCGGCACAGCCAGGTGCGCATGTCGATGGCGTGCTGGTCGCGCCGATGATCAGGGGCGGGATCGAGTGCATCCTCGGCGTGCAGCGCGATCCGGTGTTCGGCCCGGTGGTGATGTTCGGCATCGGCGGCATCCTGGTCGAGGCGATCAAGGACGTGAGCTTTCGGGTGGCGCCGATCGATGCGCTCGAGGCGCGTGCCATGGTCGACGAGATCCGCGCGCGCAGGATTCTCGATGGCATGCGTGGCGCGCCGCCATCGGATGTCGATGCATTGGTGCAGGCGATCGTCGCGCTGTCGCTTTTTGCAGCCGCGCATGCCGACACCCTTGAGAGTCTCGACCTCAACCCGTTCATCGTGCTGCCGCGCCTTCACGCCGGCATCGCCGGCATGAAGGCGCTGGCGCTCGACGCGGTGCTGATCACGCGTTGCTGACGCTCACCCATTGCAAGGACACTGCATGACAATCGCAGCCAAGCGCCGCATTGCCTTTCGCACCGCGCTCTGCGAGCGTCGACCGCGACGATCTTGCGGCGGCGGCGGCCGAAATTGCGCAAGAACACACGCGCTTCATCGAGCATTTGCGTGAGAAGTACCAGGTGCCGCCGTCGACCAAGGGACACTTGTTGGTCAACCATGCGCGTTCGCAGTAATTGTTCGCGGCACAAGCCGATGCGGTGATTGCTTCGGGGGCCAATCTGTTTGCCATGGCCGTTGGCACGCCGGCGGACGTGGTCGCGCGGGCCCGGACGGCGGGCCAGGTCACGCTCTCACTGATCGGCTCGCCGCGCCATGCCGCACGCACCTTGGCGACCGGTGTCGATCTGCTGGTGGCCCAGGGTTACGACGCGGGTGCGCATACGGGTACGGTTGGCACCCTCTCGCTGGTGCCGCAAGTGGTCGATCAGGCCGGTGCCGTGCCGATGATCGCCGCCGCCTTGGCGCTTGGTGCGCAAGGCGTGTGGACTGGCACCATCTGGCTTGCCACACAGGAGCATGCGGTCGACAAACTCATCACCGATCACCTGATCGCCGCCGGCAGCGAGGACACCGTGATCTCGCGCTCATGGAGCGGCAAGGCCCTGCGCATGCTGCGCACCGCATGGAGTGACGAATGGTCCGCGCCCCGGTGCGCCGCGCACTTGCGCAGCACTGCTCTATGCTTGCGCATCCTGTAGCCCTCTTGGGCGCATCGAGACTTTCGTGAATCCATTGCGCTGGCCAATTCCCGCATTGTTGGCATGGGGCGGTGCCTGGTTGCTGTATCGTCTGCTGACCGGCGCAAGCCTGCCCGTCGCGCCGGCTTTCGCACTGGCGACGGTGTTTGGGGTGCTATGCAGCGTGTTTGGTGCCACCTTCTGGCGCAAGCTGGTCGTTGCCATCGGCTTTCCGTTGTCGCTCCTGTTGTCGGGTGCTGCCGCCATGCCGGCCTGGGCCTGGCTTGTGCCATTGGCTTTGATCGCGCTGATTTATCCGGTCCATGCATGGCGTGATGCGCCGCTGTTTCCCACGCCGGCGCAGGCCCTGGTGGAACTGCCCAAATACATCCGCCTGCCGGCTGGCGCCACGATTCTGGATGCCGGGTGCGGCCTGGGTCACGGCTTGAAGGCATTGCGCACGGCTTTTCCGGAGGCACGCTTTTTCGGCGTCGAGTGGAGCTGGCCGCTGCGCGCCGCAGCCGCAGTCTTTTGCCCGTGGGCCAGGATCAGTCAGGGCGACATTTGGCGAGCCGACTGGAGCACCTACGATCTGGTGTACCTGTTTCAGCGACCGGAAAGCATGCCGCGAGCGGTAGCCAAGGCCGCGGCTGAGATCAAGTCCGGGGCGTGGCTGGTCAGTCTGGCATTTGCGGCCGACGAACTGGAGGCCACGGCGGTGGTGCAAGGCGCCGCAGGCCGCCCGGTCTGGTTGTATCAGGCGCCATTCCGGCGCGTGCCCAAGTGCTGACAGCGTTCGAATTCCCACGCGAGTGCCCCGACGGCGCAGCTCTCGGCCAGGCCCCGGCTGCCAGGCGTTTGCAGGCTGCTAGCCCGGCAACACTGCCACCGCCTCGATCTCCATCGATAGCCGCGGATCGACCAATGCGCTCACTTCCACCAGGATGGAGGCCGGGCGGTGCAAGCCGAAGTAGGTCTGGCGCAAGGGATTGATGAGGGCGCGCTCGGCGATGCGCGTCATGCAGACATGCACCTTGACGATGTGCTCCGGCAGGCCGCCGGCACGGCGCAGGCAGTTGTCCAGGCTGGGCAACGCGAGCTTGAATTGCTCTGCTGTCGTGGTCGGAATGCTGCCGTCGGATGCGATCCCCGCCGCGCCGGACAGATATACATGTCTGCCGGCCTGCGACAAGGACGTGGGCGATACGCGACAATCGTCCTTCGCTCCCCTGTTCCGGCACCACGTGTCCCATACCCCGCGCAAGCGCTTCGGCCAGCATTTCCTCACCGACCCGGATGTGATCGCGGCGATCGTGCGCGCCATCGCGCCACGGCCCGACGATGCGATGATCGAGATCGGTCCGGGCCTGGGTGCCCTGACGGCGCCGCTGATCGAACAATTGACGCACCTGCATGCGGTGGAGATTGATCGCGATGTGATCGCAACGCTCAGACGCAGGCATGATCAGACGCGCCTCACGGTGCATCAGGGCGACGCGCTGGCCTTCGATTTCGGCGCCTTGGCGGCGACTTGCGGCGCGCGCTTGCGGGTGGTCGGCAACCTGCCGTACAACATTTCGACACCCTTGCTGTTTCACCTTGCCGGTTTCGCAAGCAGCGTTGTCGATTGCCACTTCATGCTGCAACGGGAAGTAGTTGAGCGCATGGTGGCTCGACCCGGGGGGCGTGACTATGGGCGCCTGTCGGTAATGCTGCAGTACCGGTTCACGATGGAGCATCAGTTCGATGTCCCGCCCGAGGCGTTCGACCCGCCACCCAGGGTGGATTCGGCGATTGTGCGCATGCTGCCCAGGCCGGCCACCGAACGGCTGGCTCGCGACGAAGGTTTGCTGGGTGAAGTCGTGACCCAGGCCTTCGGTCAACGCCGCAAGGTGCTGCGCAATACCCTAAAAGGGCGCGCAACGGCGGGCCAACTCGAAGCCGCCGGCATTTCACCGGCCGCGCGTGCCGAGGAGATCGCCCTCGAAAACTATGTGGCGCTGGCCAACCTCCTGGGGCGTGCGGGTCAGGAGCCCGCGCCCGGTGAAAGCGCGAAGTAGCGCCCGGTCGAGCGAAACTGGTTCGATTCGCCCATGATGTAGCGCGCACAATCCTCCAGCATCGGGTCGTTGATGTCTTCGGCCGGAAACACCAGGTCGAAACCGCCCAGGCGTTCGACGTTGCGGATGGTGAAACGCAGATTGCAGCTGTCGTGTTCGGCGCTGACACGAATGCTCGCGCGCAGCATGCAGCGGATATTGAAATCGGCATGCGTGACCATGTGGCGCACATTGCGGATTTCGTTCATTTCGAATGTTGCACCGGCGCGCCGCAGGTTGTCTTCGAAACGCGTGATGTTGGGCTGCAGTTCCTTGCGCACGCTGATGGTTTCCGTTGACGTCTGCTGGAAACTCAAATTGATGAAGTTGTAGCGCTCGCGTTCAAGCACCATTTTCTTGCGGAAATCGATGAAAAAATCGGTCAGGCGCAGGCCCTCGAAGCGCACGCCGGGTTCAAGATCGAAGGTGCGCGGGCTCGGCAGGTTCAGCACGTTCAACTGCTTGACCAGATCATTGAGGTAAAGGAATGTGTGGTGCATGGCGTCATCGACCTGCAGCACCGATTCGCCAAAGCTGCGTGCCTGCGCCGTGCGGTGCGCCTCCAGTTGTTCCGCCTTGCGCCTCAAATCATCGAGAAGTCCCATGCTTGTCGTGTCTGTCGTAGAGCGATCAATGCGTCTGGATCAGTTCGATCTTGTAGCCGTCCGGATCGGTCACGAAGGCGATCACGGTAGTGCCGCCCTTGACCGGCCCGGCGTCGCGCGTGACATTGCCGCCCTGCGCGCGGATCCTGTCGCAGGCCGCGTAGCAATCCGCAACGCCGATCGCGATGTGGCCGAAGGCGCCGCCCATGTCGTAGTGGTCCACCCCGTAGTTGTAGGTCAGCTCCAGGACTGTGCTCTTGTCTTCGCTGTCGTAGCCCACGAAGGCCAGGGAATACTTCTGGTCGGGGCGGTCGGCCTGGCGCAGCAACTGCATGCCCATCACATCGGTGTAGAACTTGATCGAGCGCTGCAGATCGCCAACGCGCAGCATGGTGTGAAGCATTTTCATGAGAGTCCTCCGTTGCTGCGGCCGCCTGGTGCGTTCGCAAGACCCGTAGCGTAAATGAAAATCGGGAGTTCCGGATGGGGCACTGGCTCGAACCGGCGATTGCCCGTGCTGCGGGCGATTTGCCTTGGTCGCTTCAAAGTTCCGGCAGCAGTAGCGAGATGCGGCGCATTTCCTCGCGTGCCGCCTCGTATTCGGGATACAGGCGTGCAACCGCAGCCCAGAAGCGCGGTCCGTGATGCATGTGTTTCATGTGCGCGACTTCGTGCGCCACCACGTAGTCGATCAGTCGCGGCTGCAGGTGGATCATGCGCCAATTGAGGCTGACGCGATGGCTGCCTTCGCGATCGCGCGCGCACGAGCCCCAGCGCGTGACGGCGCGGGTGAGGCGCAGTTGTGGTTCTTCCACCCCGAATTGCGCGCTGAAGTGCGCCAGGCGCAGGCCAAAGTGGAGGCGCGCCTGGTCCCTGATCAGCGCACGCAGGCGGGTGTGCGTTTCGGTCTGGTTGTGCGGTCGCGGCACGGTGAGAATCAGGCAATCGTCGAACACCGCCAGCCCCGGCTTGCCCGGGGCTACCTTCAAGGCGCGCGCGGTGCCCAGGTACAACAGCGGATCGCCCAGCGCCCAGGCGCGGGCGGCGGCGTGTTCCGGCTGTTGCCACTCCAGAAGCTTGGCCAGCACCCAGCGCGCGTTGCTGCTGATGAGCCGTTCGATATCCGCTTCCCGCGCCTTGATTGGCGCGGCCACCCGCAGGCCGCGGGTATCGATGGCAAGTCCCAGCGTGCGCCGGCGCGCGGAGCGTCGTACCACGTAGGGCACGCGCTGGCCATGCAGGATGATTTCATACTGTTCTTCGGGCAGTATCGCAGGTAGCTGCGGGGGCTTGCGGCTGTCGCGCAATGCGCCGAAAAACGGCAATTCGAGTTGCAGGAGGCCGAACATCTGGTGCCGTGTGCTGGTACGTCAACCATCAAGTGGTGCATTGCCGGCGGCCGGGCCAATGGCCCCACCACTGCGCAGGCAAGCGCTAGGCCGCATACTGGTGCGCGAACAGGCGTCGCATTTCGGCCTCGATCCATGCTTCAACCTGAGCCATCTGCTGCTCCGGGGTCAGCCCTGCGGGCGAAATCGGCGGGCCGATCGACACCGTGACCATGCCCGGTTTCTTGATCCATTTGCCGCGCGGCCAGCAGTCGCCGGCATTGTGCGCGATCGGCACCACCGGCACACCGGTGGCGACCGAAAGATGGGTGCCGCCAAGTTTGTAGCGGCGTTGCTTGCCGGGGTCGACCCGCGTGCCTTCGGGAAACAGGATCATGTACCAGCCTTCATGCAGCTTGCGACCGCCGATCTCGGCCACCTGATCGAGCGCCACGCGGCCGCGTGCACGGTTGATCGGGATCATGCTGCACAGGTAAATGCCCCAGCCGAAAAACGGCACCCAGTGCAGTTCGCGCTTGTATACATAGCACATGCGGCGGAACAGGCTGCGAAACAGCAGGGTCTCGTAGCGCGACTGATGCTTGGAAAGGAAAATCACCCCGCCGTGCGTGGCGCGGTCGGGCACATGCTCGCGGCCGATCACCCGGTAGTCGATGCCGACGATGTGCTTGGCGCCCCAGATCGCGATGTCGGTCCATTTGGCGATCATCAAGTAGCGCCGCGGCTGGCGAAACGGAAACACCAGGCAGGACAGCGTGCCCCACGGAGCGACGGTGATGAACAGGAACAGCAGGTAGGCGATGCTACGCAGAAGCCGCATGGGTTCGGACTCGGCTGTCGTCTACGGACAGTAGTGCGCGGCGACTGCCGCCAGATCGTCGAAAATCAGGGTACCGATTGGCAGGCCGCCTGCGGCCTGCGTGCGCAGACCCTTGCCGGTCCTGACCAGTACGGGCTGGCAGCCGACCGCACCGGCGGCCAACAGGTCACGCAGGGAATCTCCCACTGCCGGCACGCCCTTCAGGTCGCGGCCAAAGCGGCGCGCGATTTCCAGGTACATGCCGGGTTTGGGCTTGCGACACTCGCAATGGTCATCATTCTTGTGCGGGCAAAAAAACACCGCGTCGATACGTCCGCCGGCCAGACCCACCACCCGGTGCATCTTGGCATGCATCAGATTGAGCGTGGCCGTATCGAACAGGCCGCGTCCGATGCCTGACTGATTGGTCGCCACCACAGTCCGATAGCCCTGGTGGTTGAGCCGGGCGATGGCCTCGGCGGAGCCTCGCAGCGGGTGCCACTCGGCCGCGCTCTTGACGTAGACATCGCTGTCTTCGTTGATCACGCCGTCGCGGTCGAGAATGAGGAGTTTAGGCATCTCAGGCCCCGCTTGCGTCGCCGGTGGTCACGTGGGTATGGGTCATGCGGCCAGCCTGGAGAGGTCAGCCACCCGGTTCATCGCCGCATGCAAGGTCGCCAGTAGTCCCAGGCGATTGGCGCGCAAGGCCGGATCCTCGGCGTTGACCATCACCTTCTCGAAGAAGGCATCAACCGGTTCCTTGAGCGCGGCCAGAGACTTGAGTGAGCCGGCATAGTCGCCGGCAGCGAAGGCCTGATCGGCAGTGGGCGCGACGCGCCCCAGCGCCTGTGCCAGGGCTATCTCGGCAGGTTCGATCAGCAGCTCGGTGCAAATGGTCGCGGCGCTTGCGCCATCGGCCTTCTTGAGGATGTTGCCAACCCGCTTGTTGGCCGCTGCCAGTGACGGCGCTTCCGGCATTGCGGCGAACGAACGTACTGCTGCCAGCATGCGCGGGACCTCGCGCAGGGTATCGGGCCTTAGCGCCAGCACGGCATCGACCTCGTTGGCCGAATAGCCTTGTTCACGCAGCAGATTGGCCAATCGTTCGTAAATGAAATTGAGCACCGCCAGCCGGGTTTCCAGCGGGTTGCCACTGGCGGGCGCATTGGCGGTGACTTCGGCGGCGCATCGCACCAGATCGCCAAGGCTCACCGCGAGTTCGGCTTCGATGAGCATGCGAATCACCCCCAGCGCATGGCGGCGCAAGGCGAAAGGATCCTTGTCGCCGCTGGGTTTCTCGCCAATACCGAACAGTCCGGTCAGGGTTTCCAGTTTGTCGGCCAGGGCAGTGGCCAGACCCGCCGGATTGCGCGGCAGCTTGTCGCCTGCGAAGCGCGGCTTGTAATGGTCCTCGATGGCGTCGGCCACCTCTGCTGCGAGACCGTCATGCCGCGCGTAATAGCCGCCCATGATGCCCTGCAGTTCGGGAAATTCCCCCACCATGTCGGTCAGCAGGTCGGCCTTGGCCAGCCGGGCGGCCTGTTCGGCCTGCGCAGCCAGAGCCGCACCGCCGATGCGCATGCCGATATCTCGCGCGATCGCGCGCACACGCTCGCTGCGTTCGCCCTGTGTACCGAGCTGGCTGTGATACACCACACGGGCCAGACCCGCGACCCGTTGATCGAGCCGCTTCTTGCGATCCTGGTCGAAAAAGAACTTGGCGTCCGCCAGGCGTGGACGTACCACGCGTTCGTTGCCCCCTATCACCGCCGTGGGGTCCGCAGGATTGATGTTGCTCACGATGAGGAACTGGTTGGTGAGGCGCCCGCCGCTGTCCAACAGCGGAAAATACTTCTGGTTTGCCTTCATGGTGAGAATCAGGCATTCCTGCGGCACGTCGAGAAACTCCGCTTCGAAGCGGGCCGCCAGCACCTTGGGGCGCTCGACCAGTCCGGTGACTTCATCGAGCAGTGCGTCGTCATCGATAACTTTGAGATCGACACCGGTGCGCGTGGCTGCAGCGGCCAGTTGCTGCTGTATCGCGGCACGGCGCGCGCCGAACCCTGCAATCACCGCACCTTCGGTCTCGAGTTGCGCGCAATAGCTGTCGGCGTCGCGGATTTGAATCGGATCGAGCGCCGCCTCGAAGCGATGGCCGTGCGTTGTGCGTCCCGCAGCCAGCCCCAATGCCGATACCGGCACCACCTCGGCACCGTGCAGGGCGACCAACTTGTGCGCCGGGCGCACGAAATGCACTGTGTCCCAGCCGTCTGCCCGCTGGTAACTCATCATTTTCGGGATCGGCAACTTGGCGAGCGCCTCCGCGAGCGCCTTTTGCAGCGCGCCGGCCAGGCTCGCGCCGGGGACGACGCTGTCGAGAAAAAGCGCCTCGGCTTTGCCTTCAACCTGGCGCCTGAGGCCGGCAACCGCTTCGGGTCCCGCGCCCAGTGCCGCCAGCTTCTTCAATAGCGCCGGTGTGGCGGCGCCCGCGGCGTCGAGTCCAACGGCCACCGGCATCAGCTTTTGCGCGGCAGCACGGTCAGCCGCAGTGGTGGCCACCGCAGTCAGATGCGCGGCCAGGCGTCTTGGTGACGCATAGGGTGTCACGACGCAGTCGCTGCCCAACAATCCTTGCATACGCAGAGACCCTGCGAGCGACGATGCAAAGGCCTCTCCCAGTGCCTTCTGCGCCTTCGGCGGCAACTCTTCGACATTGAGTTCCACCAGCAGATTGGCCTTGCCCATCAAGCCGCCTTCTGCGCCAGTTGCAGGGCGACTTCATCGGCCCAGGCTCTGGGTGCCATCGGGAAGCCCAATCGCGCACGGCTGTCGAGATAGCTTTGCGCCACGCTGCGGGCGAGGTTGCGGATGCGACCAATGTAGGCGGCGCGCTCGGTGACTGAAATGGCACCACGCGCATCGAGCAGGTTGAAGGTGTGTGCCGCCTTCAACACCTGCTCGTAAGCGGGCAGTGCAAGCTTGTTCTGCATCAGTAATTGCGCCTGCTTTTCGTGCGCGCCGAATGCGCTCAAGAGAAACTCGACGTCGCTCCATTCGAAGTTGTAGGCCGATTGTTCCTGCTCGTTCTGCAGATAGACGTCGCCGTAGCTGAGCCCATCGGTCCATACCAGGTCGAATACCCGCTCCTTGCCCTGCAGATACATCGCCAGGCGTTCCAGTCCGTAGGTGATTTCGCCGGTGATCGGCTTGCAGTCGATGCCGCCTACCTGCTGAAAATAGGTGAACTGCGTGACCTCCATGCCGTTGAGCCAGACTTCCCAGCCCAGGCCCCAGGCGCCCAGCGTCGGGTTCTCCCAATCGTCTTCCACAAAACGGATGTCGTTGGTCTTGAGATCGAAGCCGAGCGCTGCGAGCGAGCCCAGGTACAGATCGAGAATGTCGGCCGGGGCAGGTTTCAACACCACCTGGTATTGGTAGTAATGCTGCATGCGATTCGGGTTTTCGCCATAGCGCCCGTCCTTGGGGCGGCGGCTTGGCTGCACATAGGCAGCCTTCCAGGGTTCGGGCCCGAGTGCGCGCAGGAAGGTCGCGGTGTGCGAGGTGCCGGCGCCGACTTCCATGTCGTAAGGCTGGAGCAGTGCGCAGCCGCGCTCGCTCCAATACTCCTGCAGGCGCAGGATGATTTGCTGAAACGTGAGCATTGGCCGTAGCCGGAAAGACAAAGGCGCATTTTAGCGGAATCACTCTGCGCGACTACCGGCAAGGCGCGTGACGCAACGGGTGTGCGCCGCAGCCGTCGGGGTTAGCCGGGATCCTGCCCGGCCTGCGGCGCCAGCGCCAGGTCGACGTCAAGCCAGCGTTCGCGAATCTGCCGGATGACATCACGCATGCCGATGGCGGTGAGCGGTTTGCAGATGAACGAGTCGGCGCCCAGGTCATGGGCCCGGACGATTTCCCCAGGCTCGTCCGACGAGGAGAACATCACCACCTTCATGCCCGACAGTTGCGGGTGGGCGCGGATCTCGCGCAATACGTCAAGGCCGGACTTGCCTGGCATGTGCATGTCCATCAGTGTCAGGCATGGCAAGGCGGAGGTGTCACGTCCGCTATGCGAGCCGCGGCCCAGCAGAAAATCCAGCGCTTCGTCACCGCTGTTGACCGCCACCTGCGGCAGAGTTACGCCAGCGCGCTTGAGCCCCAGTTGCATCAGCAGCATCTCTTCAGGACTGTCATCGACCAGCAGCAGTGGCTGGCCCGGTTGAGAGGGCGAGTGGGGCGAGGTCATTAATCGATCGTCTTCAAATGCATGGTGGCCTCGACGGCAGCAAACTCTTGTCACCGATCACTTAGTTTTTGAACAAGCGGCCGACAGGCGCGGTGTCAATGTCGAAGTCGAAGTCGAATTCTACTGTGCCAGGCCAGCGACCTCGGGCGAACGCAAGGCGATGTCGCATGGGCACATCGCTAGAATGCAGGTACTGAGGCGACCTGAGGAGACCGACATGCGGCGATGGATTTGCTTTATGGCGTTGAGTTCGCTTGCACTGACTGCACATTCGCAAGAACCCTGGCCGGCGGCGCGGCCGATCAGCATGGTAGTGGCGTTTCCGCCTGGCGGTGTGGCGGATCTTACGGCACGGCCGCTGGCGGTCGCACTTGAAAAAATCCTCAAGCAGAAAGTGCTGGTGGAAAACAAGCCGGGTGCCGGCGGCGCGGTCGGCAACGCGCTGGTGGCCAAGGCCAGACCAGACGGCTACACCATGTTGATGGCGCTTTCCAGCGTCACCATCCTGCCGGAAGCCGAGCGTGTCAACGGCCGTGCGCCTGGTTACACGCTCGACCAGCTGATGCCGGTGGCGCTGGTGTCAGCCGATCCGACCGTGCTGGTGGTGCGCAGCGAGTCGCCCTACAAGTCCGTCAAGGATCTGATTGATGCGGCCAAGGTCAATCCCGGCATGATCAACTATGCCTCATCGGGCTACTACAGCGCGTTGCACACGCCGATGGAAATGTTCTCGATTGCCACCGGTGCGAAGTTGTTCCACATTCCGTATCAGGGTGGAGGACCGGCGGTGACCGCGATTCTGGGCGGGCAGGTCGACGCGCTGGCGTCGGGCCCGGGCCCGGTGCTGCAGCACATCAAGGCAGGCAAGCTGCGCGCACTTGCCTCGTGGGGCGAGAAGCGCCATCCGGCCTTGCCCGAGGTGCCGACCTTGAAGGAATTGGGTATCGACAACGAGTTCTATATCTGGGCCGGGCTTCTGGTGCCTGCAGGTACGCCCGACGCGCTGGTACGCCAGTTGCGCGATGCGGTGAGACAGGCAGTGGCCGACGTGCAATTCCAGAAGGTGATGGAAGGTGCGGGTCAACCGATCCAGTACCTCGATCAGGCCGAGTTCAGGGTGTTTTTGGACAAGGACGCGAAAAAGATGGCCGATGTGGTGCGGCAGATCGGCAAGGTCGAGGAAAAGAAGTGAGGTTGCGGGGCGTGGCGCGGCAATTTTTCGCGACATTCGAGCGCGCGCCTGCGGCGCCGCGCAATGCAGCGATTGGCGGACTAGCTGCTGGCACTTGGTTTCAGTTAACGGCTTGCCTGGCGTACTGCCTTGGCCCAAACCGCCGTGCGTGACTGCGCTTCGTCGCGGCCCATTCTTGGCTCGAAGGTGATGTCGCGCTGCCACTGGCTGGCGATCTCGGCCTGATCCTTCCAGAAGCCGACCGCCAGCCCGGCCAGGTAAGCGGCGCCCAGCGCGGTGGTCTCCAGCACCTTGGGGCGCACCACAGGCACACCCAGCAGGTCGGCCTGGAACTGCATCAACAAGTTGTTGGCGGTGGCGCCGCCGTCGACACGCAGTTCGGCCAGCGACAGGCCGCTGTCGGCTTGCATCGCGGCCATCAGTTCGGCCGACTGGAAGGCGATTGCCTCGAGCGTGGCGCGCGCGATGTGGGCCGCGCTGCTGCCGCGAGTCAGCCCGGAAATCGTGCCGCGCACGTTCGGGTCCCAATGCGGTGCGCCAAGACCTGCAAACGCCGGCACGAAGGTGACACCACCGCTATCGGGCACGCTGGCCGCCAGCGCCTCGACATCGGCCGAATTCTTGATGATGCCCAAGCCGTCGCGCAGCCACTGCACAGCGGCGCCTGCCACGAAGACGCTGCCTTCGAGCGCGAAGCTGCGCGCATCGCTCACCTGCGCGGCGGCGGTGGCAATCAGACCCGACTGCGACACCAGTGGCTTGTCGCCGGTGTGCATCAGCATGAAGCAGCCGGTGCCGTAGGTGTTTTTCGCCAGGCCCGGCGTGACCGCCCCCTGGCCGAAGAGCGCCGCCTGCTGGTCGCCGGCGATGCCGGCGATCGGCACTTCGGCACCGAAGATCTCCGTATGCGAGCTGCCGACTACTTCGCTGGAGCGCTTGATCAGCGGCAATACCGTGGGCGGCACGTTCAGTGCCAGGCACAGGGTGTCGTCCCAGTCACCCTGGTCAAGGTTGTAGAGCATGGTGCGCGAGGCGTTGCTTACATCGGTCACGTGCAGTGCACCGCGATGCGCCGTGCCGCCGGTGAGTTTCCAGACCAACCATGAATCGATGGTGCCGAAAGCGAGGTCGCCGGCGTCCGCGCGTTCGCGCAAGGTCTTGCCGCTGGCGTCGGGCGGCGCGTTGTCGAGGATCCAGGCGATCTTGGTGGCGGAGAAATAGGCGTCGAGCATGAGCCCGGTCCTGGCGCGGATCGCGGCTTCACGCCCGGCCGCTTTCAATTGCTCGCAATGTGCCGCGGTGCGGCGGTCCTGCCAGACGATCGCATTGCCGATCGCGCGCCCGCTCTGGCGGTCCCATAGCACGGTGGTTTCGCGCTGGTTGGTGATGCCGATGGCCGCCAGTTGTCTTGCCGATATGCGCGCGTTGAACAGCGCGTCCATCGCGGTGTCATGCTGGGTTTTCCAGATTTCTTCAGGATCGTGCTCGACCCAGCCGGGCTGCGGGTAGATCTGGCGCAATTCCTTCTGTGCCATCGAAACGATGTTGCCGGCGTGGTCGAAAACGATGGCGCGTGAGCTGGTAGTGCCCTGGTCGAGCGCGAGAACGTAGCTGCCCATGCGAATCCCCCGAATGTCGATTGGCATGCACGGCGGTTGCCGCAGCCTTCCCGGATCGGCGGATTCTAGGTCTGCGAGCGCCCGCGCCGGAGGCCGCGCCGATGAAAGGTCAGGCGTGCAGGACGGAAGGCGTGCGTAGCGCCATCGAGGCAGGCGCCCCCGGGATTGCATGTTGCTGGCCGCTGGCAAGTAGTGGGCATGCGGCAGACCCACTGCGCACAGCCCGGCCACTGCCCGCGCCAGGCTTTCGTCCGAACGCGCGTCCAGTGGCAGGTTGCAAGGCATTGCTTGATGCGAACGCGGCAATTGTCGGTTCCGACACGAAAGCGCCAGCTCGCGATCAGGGTGTAAACGAAGCGATTCTTTGGCGCGCCAAGAACGCTGCGCAGAGGAGGGGCAAGCCTCGAATGCTATAATCCAAACGATTGATTTTCATACGAAAAACACATGAACGCCGCTGAAATTCGGGAAAAATTCCTGCAGTTTTTCGAGTCCCACGGCCACACCCGCGTGGCCTCCAGCCCGCTGGTGCCGGGCAACGATCCGACGCTTCTGTTCACCAACTCCGGCATGGTGCAGTTCAAGGATGTGTTCGTCGGCCACGACGTGCGCTCCTACAAGCGCGCCACCACCTCGCAACGCAGCGTGCGCGCCGGCGGCAAGCACAACGATCTGGAAAATGTCGGCTATACAGCGCGGCACCACACGTTTTTCGAGATGCTCGGCAATTTCAGCTTTGGCGACTATTTCAAGCGCGAAGCGATTCGCTACGCCTGGGAATTGCTGACCGGAGTGTACGGCCTGCCCAAGGACCGCCTGTGGGTCACCGTTTATCACGAGGACGACGAAGCCTTTGGCATCTGGGCTGACGAGATCGGCGTGCCGGCGGCGCGCATCGTGCGCATCGGCGACAACAAGGGGGCCAAGTACGCGTCCGACAATTTCTGGCAAATGGCCGATACCGGGCCCTGCGGTCCGTGCACGGAAATTTTCTACGACCATGGCGCCGAGGTCGCCGGCGGTCCGCCTGGTTCGCCGGAGGCGGATGGCGATCGTTACATCGAGATCTGGAACCTGGTATTCATGCAGTTCGACCGCCAGCCCGACGGCTCGATGCCGCGCCTGCCCAAGCCCTGCGTCGATACCGGCATGGGGCTGGAGCGCCTGGCGGCGGTGCTGCAGCATGTGCACAGTAACTACGAGATCGACCTGTTCCAGAGCCTGATTCGCGCCGCGGCGCGCGAGATCGGCACCGACGATCTGGCCCTGCCGTCGCTGCGCGTGATCGCCGATCACATCCGCGCATGCTCCTTCCTGATTGTCGACGGGGTGATTCCCTCGAATGACGGGCGTGGCTATGTACTGCGGCGCATCATTCGCCGCGCCCTGCGCCATGGCCACAAGCTGGAGCAGACCAAGCCTTTCTTTTACAAGCTAGTGAAGGATCTGGTGTTGTTGATGGGTGCCGCGTATCCCGAACTGACGGCCAATGCCAAGCGGGTGGAGGACACGCTCTTAGCCGAAGAGGAGCGCTTCGCCGAAACCCTGGAACACGGCATGAAAATCCTCGATGGCGCGCTGGCGCGCGAGGGCAACATGGTCGATGGCGAGACCGTGTTTACGCTCTACGACACCTACGGATTCCCGGTAGACCTGACCGCGGACGTGGCGCGCGAGCGCGGCAAGAGCATCGATATCGCCGGCTTTGAAGCGGCGATGGACGAGCAGCGCAAGCTGGCGCGTGCCTCGTCCAAATTCAAGATGGTGCACGGGGTCGATTACGCCGGCGCGCGTACCGCGTTCGAGGGCTACGACAAGCTCTTGCTTGAAGATTGCAAGGTGGTGGCGCTGTATATCGACGGTTCGGCAGTCAATGAGCTGGGCAGTGGCGACGCCGGCATCGTGGTACTTGACCGTACGCCCTTCTACGCCGAATCCGGCGGCCAGGTGGGCGATATCGGCGCGCTGCTGGGGCCTGGCGCCAGCTTCCACGTCGAAGAGACGCAGAAAATCCAGGCCGAGGTGTTCGGCCATCACGGCCGCCTGTCGGCTGGGGTACTCAGGATCGGCGACGTTGTCAGTGCGCAGGTGGATGCCGACGCGCGCGCTCGCTCGGCGTGGAACCACTCGGCCACGCACCTGATGCATGCGGCCTTGCGCCGGGTGCTGGGCGATCATGTGACGCAAAAAGGATCGCTGGTCGATCCCGACAAGACGCGTTTCGACTTCTCGCACGGCAAGCCGATGAGTGCGGCCGAAATCGCCGCTGTCGAAACCCTGGTCAATCGCGAGGTGCGCGCCAACGCGCCGGTCACCGCGCGCACCATGAAGCATGCGGAAGCGATCAAGGCCGGTGCGATGGCGCTGTTCGGCGAGAAGTATGGTGAAGAGGTGCGGGTCATCGGCATGGGCGAATTTTCGACCGAACTGTGCGGCGGCACCCACGTGGGCCGCACCGGGGATATCGGCTTTTTCAAGATCACCGGCGAAACCGGGGTGGCTGCCGGCGTGCGCCGGGTCGAGGCCGTGACCGGCGCCGGCGCGATCGATTTCGTGCAGGCTCAGGCAGCGCAACTGGCGCAGGCCGCCAACCTGCTCAAGAGCGCGCCGCAGGAGTTGCCGGCACGCATAGCCCAGGTACAGGAGAGCGTGCGCGCGCTCGAAAAGGAACTGGCGCGGCTCAAAAGCAAGATGGCATCCAGCCAGGGCGATGATCTGGCCAGCCAGGCCGTCGAGGTCAAGGGCATCATGGTGCTGGCGGCTGTGTTGGACAATGCCGACGCCAAGACCTTGCGCGAAACGCTGGACAAACTCAAGGACAAGCTCAAGACCGCAGCCATCGTGCTGGGCAGCAGCGCGGATGGCAAAGTCAGCCTGATCGCCGGGGTGACTGCGGACGCAACCAGCCGGGTCAAGGCGGGTGATCTGGTCAACTTTGTGGCCGGTCAGGTGGGTGGCAAAGGCGGTGGGCGTCCCGACATGGCGCAGGCGGGCGGCACCGAGCCTGGCAAGCTGCCGGCGGCGTTGGCGGGGGTCAGGGGCTGGGTCGAAGGGCGTGTTTAAGGAAATACTGAACCAGTCCGCAGGCCGGGAAAGGCGCTCTTGCGAGATATTGCATCGACAAGGTTCTTTGTTCGACAATCCGGACTCCGGGGACTGGCTCGGCGTTTTCTTCAGCGGCAAGGCGGCGCTGCAGTGGCCGGATAGTTGTCGGGAACGTATTGGAAGGTGTGGCATGGCACGACAAGCAATCAGAACCGTCTTTCTGGCCGCGGCATTGGCATGTTGCGGCACCCTGCACGCGCAAACCTCGGCCATCGAGGCGACCACTGGCGCCGGTGAGCGGGTGCGCCTGTTGCCCGACGGCCGCTGGGAATGGGTAGATGGCAACAAGGCGGCGCTGCAGAAAAGCGAGCGCGATGTTGCAGCCGGGCGCTTCGATGAGCAACGCCAGGCCGAGCTCAAGCGTGAGCGCGGTGCCCAGGGCGGTGGCCTTCTGGGTCTGGGCCGCACCGTGTACGAAGGCGCCAAGGATTACAACCGCGGCACCCTCAACCCGAAAATGCGCTGATACCCATGAACAAACTCGTCTTGCTGTTCACCGTGCTTGCGCTGGCCACCGGTCCGACCGGCGCAGCCGACCTCAAGGTATTGTCGGCCGGGGCCGCCAAGGCTGCAGTGGTACCGCTGGTCGAGGCTTTTGCGCGTGCCTCGGGGCACAACGTCGACATCGATTTCGCCACCATGGGGCTGATCCAGCAAAAGCTGAAGCAGGGCGAGCGCGCCGATGTGCTGATCCTGGCCGCTGAAGTGGCCGAGGCGCTGGCCAGGAGCGGCGCGATCGTGCCGGCATCGCGCAAGGCGTTGGCCAAGGTGGGGGTTGGTGTGGCGGTGGGCGAAAACGCGCGCACACCCGACATCTCGACGGCCGCGGCGTTTCGCCAGACCCTGCTTGACGCCAAGTCGATCGTCATGATCGATCCTGCGCTGGGCACCAGCGGCAGGCATCTGGTGGAGGTATATCAGAAGCTGGGCATCACCGACGCGCTCAAGCCGAAGATGCGTTACGGGCCGGGTGGCTACATCGTCGAGCCGGTCGGCCGGGGCGAGGTCGAACTCGGGCTGCACCAGATCAGCGAGATCCTGCCGGTCAAGGGCGTCAAGCTGGTGGGCCCGCTGCCACCGGAGTTGCAGAAATGGACCGTTTATGTCGGTGCGGTGACGCCGACTTCAACGTCCGCCGATGCGGCGCGCGACCTGGTTGCCTATCTCTCGGGTTTCCAGTCCAAGGCTACCTACCTGGCGAAGGGTTTCGTGCTCGCCGATTGACCGGCGCGATCACGCTACTGCAAGCCCTTGCACAAACCCGTGTGGCGCGACTACGCGCCGGTGCTGATCTGCGCGCTCACTTATGCGATCGCGGTGGTGTGCGCGCGCTTTGCCTTCGAGGATGGCAGCAACGCTTCCACCGTGGTGACGCTGCGCTGCGCGTTTGCGATGCTGGCCATCGGCATCGCGGTGCGTGTAGCGCAGGCACCTGACCGCAGCACCACGCGCGATCGCCGCCTGATACTGATCCTCGGGGTCTTGTTCGCCGCCAACGTCTATGCGTTCTACAAGGCGATCGAGCTGCTGCGGGTGCCGCTGGCGATCCTGATCTTTTACGTGTACCCGCTGATCACCGGTGTGATCTGCGCACTCGCGGGCCTGGAGCGGCTCAACCCGCCGATGCTCCTGTTCAGCCTTTTGTCACTGGCCGGGCTGGCGCTCGCCACCGGTGCGTCACCCGAGGTACTCGATCCCCTGGGCGTGCTGCTGGCGCTGTTCGCAGGCGCCGTGGTGGCGGTATCGCTGGTGGTGACCAGCCGTTACGTGGCGCATGTGGACGCCCTGCGCCGCACTTTCTGGATGATGGTTTCGACCTCGGCGGTGTTGTGCGCCGGACTTCTGGGGACGGGCTCTTTCGCATGGCCCGATAGCGCGGTGGGCGGCATCGCGATAGCCGGCGTGTGTGCCTTCTATGCGATTGGATTGGTGGGGCTATTCACCTCCGCTACACGCATCGGCCCGATTCGCACCGCCGTGATGATGAACCTGGAGCCGGTGCTGGCCATCGCCTTGTCGACGCTGGTGTTGAAGCAGGGGCTCACCGGCTTGCAGTATGCGGGTGGTGTCCTGGTGATTGCCGGCGTAATCGGGGCGCAGCTGGCGCGGCGACCTGCCTGACGATCGCTACTTCAGAACCCGATGCGCTGCTTGCGCGTCAGGCGCGAATCGGCGATGTCGCGCGCCTCGACGACGTCGCGGCCTTCAAGCTTGGCGGCGCCGAACGCGTTGAAGATGATGCGCCGCATGTCGCGCGGAGACAACTCGGCCAGCTTGGCCATGGCCGACTCACCCGGCTCGGCCGGAAACGCTTGGCCCCATTCATGGCTGTCGCGGATGTCACGGTAGATCGAGCGGGCGATCTGGATCACCCCGGCTTCGTCCGGCGCCGGCACTTCAAAAACGTTCATGCGCGACAGGATCGGCTGCGGAATCACCGCGTCATTGTTGGCGGTGGCGATCCAGATCACGTCGGCCGCGTCCACCGGCACTTCGGCGAACTCGTCGATGAATTCGCGTGCGGTATCGTGCGCAAGCAGACTGTACATCGCGCCCAGCGGGTCATACTCGCCACGCCCGGCCTTGTCGAGTTCATCGACCACAAGTACCGGGTTGGCGTAGTGGCCGCTGACCAGGGTGTCGAACACTTTGCCCGGCTTGGCGTTTTTCCAGCCTGAGGAGGTGCCGCTGATGATCCAGCCGGCGGTAAGCGCGCTCATTCCCAGAAAGCCGAAACCGGTGCCCAGCAATTGCGACAGGCGTTTGGCGAAATGGGTCTTGCCGATGCCGGGCGGGCCCAGCAGCAGGATCGGCGAGATTTCGAGACGGTCGGACGCGCTGGCGGCCAAGGCCATTTGCTTGCGAATGTCGTCCAACACCTCGTGAAAGTTGGGCATTTCGATGTACAGGGCGTCGAGAGCGCCGACCCCGGAAGGCTTGACGCTCAGGCGTTCGCCGCCGGTGGCGAGCATCCTTTCGTAGGTTTCCCGCAGCGCTTCGTGGGCATCGCGTGGCAGGTCGGTCAGGGCTTCACGCACCACCGTGGTGTCGTACACCTGTTTGAAGCTGCCGATCGGCAGCGTCAGGCGCCCGGGGTTGGGCGCGGGCGCGCGGGCGGTATCCGCTGCTCGGGTTGCGATAGCCATGGCAAACCTTTCGACTGTGCTCGGGCTGCGGCGTGGGGTCGCGTGGATTGCCCGGGCATGTGCATGTTCTACGCGGCGATCCTGCTTGTCGGTCTTCAGATAAGCGTGGCAAAGTCCGGTTAAATCAGTTTGCCTGCGCGAAGCGCCGCGTGTGCGGGCAAAGCTTGCAATTGCACGAAGGCAGTTGATGCATTTGGGAGCGCGGCGGCATGCGGCTTGATGTGCGTCCAGGGGCGGAAGCCCGATGCGTGGCCCACAGGGCGCCGCCTGGCCTTTGCAAGCCGCCAGCGTTCTTGCGGGGTACACGCGGTATGTCGCACAATGCGACGCATGTCATCCGATAGTCAGGTTCCAGACGGCAGGTCGACGTCGACGCTTGGGCGTTCGGCTTTGGTCGTGGGCAGCGCACTTGCGCAGCGCGGTCAGCGGCGGCATTACCGCAAGGGCACGCTCCTGATCCAGGAGGGCGATCAGGGCGATTCGGTGTTTTTCATCATCAGCGGCCGGGTCAAGGTTTTTTCAACCGATGCCGATGATCACGAATTCACTTTTTCGATCCTCAATCCGGGCGATTATTTCGGTGAGATGTCGCTCGATGGTGGCAATCGCTCGGCATCGGTCATCACGATCGAGGCGACCGAGTGCGCGGTATTGACCAAGGCGGACGTGCGGGCGCATATGACAGAGGACCCCGATTTCGCCTTCGAACTGCTGACCACGGCGATTCGGCGTGCTCGTGAGGCGACCCGTGCGGCGCGCGGGCTGGCACTGGGTGGCGGAGTTTACGGCAGGTTGGCTGCTTTCCTGGACTTGGCTGCACGTGCTCTGCCAGACGGCACCAGGATCATCGACGAAGTGTTGACCCAGCAGGAAATCGCCAGTCGAATCGGGTCATCTCGCGAGATGGTGAGCCGGATACTGAAAGACCTGGTTGCCGGTGGCTACGTCGCGGTATGCAATCGCCGGTGGGTCGTCCTTAAAAAGTTGCCTGTGAAATGGTGATCGCAGCGCTCAAGGGAAGCCGCGCTGACTGCGCGTGACACGCCTGCCGATTGTGCCGATCGTCGGGCCGCGCGTTGGCAAAGCAGCGATTGAATTGCCGGCCGCGTCGCGCTGCCGCGCGACCGCGGCCGCCGGCGCCGCTGCCATTGGAGCCCCGGTGGCGAGATACCAACTGATCTGCGGCGCCGCGACGCTGGTGCCGGCCAAGGCGGAAAACGAGTTGCTGTGGGTACCTGCCGCCAACACGCCATGTTGAACAATTGAATCCTCGCTCGGTGCCAGGTGGTTCGGTGACCGAACGATGTTGCGTACGACCTGCCCGGCGGAAGAATAGTTGGCCACTTCTCCAGGCGGCCTTGCAGGCGGCCCGCCAGCCACTGCTCCAGTAGCAAACGCTGCCAAAGTCGCGGTCGCAGCAGGCCCGGCCGCAGGCAGGCCGATACTCGCGCCCACTACGTCAACCGAGCTGCCTCTGGCGAGTGCGTTCAAGGTTCCGTCGCGCTTGACATGGCTCGAATTGTCGACCTCGCAACGCTGTCCTCTTCGATCGAAGCAGTCATAGTCGGGATCATCGAAATATGATTGTCTGCCACGGCGTGCATAGCCATAGGGCGTGTCGTCGCGCTGGATCCAGGCATCGAAATGCAAGGCGTCCTTGCCCTTGTATTCGACAACTACGGACCACAGGCCAAAAGGCGCCAACCCACGCGGGCTCAGGGATGCGGTGGGTTCCATCGCGATCAGGATCTGCGCCCAGCCGATGCCAGCGCCAGCCGGACGGGTCGTAAAAACGACGCTGCACAGCGGGGCACCACCGGTGACCGGGCTCCAAGCGAATGCCTGATTGGCGCCGACTGTGAACGTTGGTGGCGTGCCCGCCACGAAGCCGGGGGGCCTGATTTCAACGCGGAGGCTGGAGAAATCTGCTTTGCCGGCATCTGGCACCCAGATTTCCATAAAGTTCGGTGTTTCATCGCCAGGCTGGACGCGCCACGACAATTGCTGCGTTGGTTTGGGCGGATCCACCAATGCAAACCTTGCGTGCGCGCGTGACAAGTAGTTGTTGCCGGCGGCAACGACGATTCTGAGCCGACCTCCCAAGGCCGCGATCAACTCATCCATTGCCTCGCAGATGAGCGATGTGCCGTCCGGGGCGCCGGCGATGCGGCCAAAACTCAGGTTCACCACGATCGGCAGGTTGGTGCCAAGCGTGTCCGCGCGCGCGATGATGTATCGCAGGCCGTCCAGCAAATGGACGCCAAGCGATGCACCAGAGGTGTCTGCGACTGTCAGGCTTGGCAACTGGACGCCGATGATGGCCGGGTCGGGCGCATTTGCCGCTGCACCCGGTACGCGGTTGATTGCCGGCGGGTTTGGGCCGCACGCCAGATCCATGACCGCCGAGCCATGCGTCTGGCGGCGCCTGACGCGGCTGTAACCGGCGCGCGCGTAAAGCATCTCTTCGTCGACATTGCCTCCAGAGGCCGCAGCAGCGAGCGCAGCCTGGATATGAGCTTCTGTGAGCTCGCACCCATACCCCAGGTCCGGCGGCGCGCCTGCGGCAGCGGTAGCGGGCGCGCCGCCGGTGGCCGTGGTCTGGTCCCAGAAGAATCTCACGCGCGTGGACCCGGCGTCGAAATAACGGCTGTTTGCAAAAGGCAACCCGTCGTCAATGACGGCGATGACTGCAATGGGCGACGCGCTGGCAACCGTTGCCACGGTCGGGAACGCCGTGCCGTCGATGCCGGCGTGTGATACGTTTGTTTCGATACACACGGGTATACCGATCTCGAAGCGGATCACATCGGCCAGCAACGCATTGCCGGCCGCGAACTGCTGAAAAAACGCGGCACTTGCGCTTGCGCTGAAGTATCGTGCCACGGCAGCCAGCGCCGAAGGCATGGTGTAGATCGCCGGAATCGCAAGCCAGCCGAGGCGGTCGATCATGGCGGCGAAGGCCGGGATCGTTGTCCTTGCATCGAGTTCGATCAATACCGGCACACCGCTGGCCGGGATGCCGCCCGAGTCCGCAAACCCGCTCGCTTCCGCCCACAACATGTAGGGATCAATGCGCTTGCCGCCGGCGACGGCCATCCAGTTGGTACCAGTCCATGTACCCGCGCCGTTCAGATTGTTCCAGGGCATCCGGTGTGCTCCTTCAGTCGGGTCCGAATCCGTGCTTGAGCGCGTAGCCGCAAGCTATTACCACTCGCTGCTGGCTAGCGGGTACAGCCAGCCGGCGAGAACGGGTGTCGCGGCAGGCGCCGTCGCGACAGGCGTGACAACACTCAAGGCAAGAGTCGGTGCGGCTGCGTTGACCGTCGCTGACCAGTCGAAATCCTGACCAGCGGCGTAGGCCGGCCCGTCAAATGAGCGCATTTGTGTTGCTACAAGAGCCGGGCTCCCAGCCGCCAGCGGTGCGCCACAGCGGCACAGAAAATATTCGGCCAACGTTACGCCAAGGATGCGTCCGGCAGCGCTGTCCACCGGGAAATGGACGCCAGCCACCGTGCGGTTGACGGCGATGCGCGCCGCCTGTCGCTGCAGTTGCGCTCGCAGCGCGGCACCGCCGGGTATCAGAACTTCAAGAATCTCGGCGATCATGAATGCCTCGGTGGCGTGGCCACTGGGCAGCGTGCCATGCCCCGGCGTGGAAATGATGGGTTGGATCTGCGGCGAATACTCCACCGGCCTGGGCAGGGCGAGGGCATGCTTGATGCGCATTTCGACGTAGTAGGCAAGGCGCAGCGCGGCGTCCAGCAATTCAAGGGTTTTCGGATGCCGTCCCGGCTGCAATCCGCACACCGAGCCCCAGAACGCGTATTGCGACCCGAGTTGCGCCAGAATCTCTCCGGCGCGGTCTTCACGCAAATCGGCGTAATCATTGACAAGATCAAGTTGCGCAGGGGCAGCTGCCGACGGACTGGCAACGAATACGCTGCGCGGCGGTGCAATCAGTTGTACCAGCGGCTCGTACGCTACTGGCGGAGGAGCAGTGAACGGAGTCGCTGCTGCCAGCGCTGCCGCTTGGAAATAAACCTGTGCGATGGCGCCGGCCCGCGCCGGATTGAACGCCGCGAACTGCAGGCTGGCAATCAGTTCGACGTCATACACGGCGTTGCGTGCGCCGAGGTCCCATTTTTTCATCTGCGCGGGATCTGCGGGGACTGCGGGGAGCAAAGGGGCTGGTACGCCCCAGGTGCCGACAATGCCATCGCGGTGACCGATCAGTGCTCCGGCGAACAATGGGCTGAAGCTGCCTCCCGCACCTGCCGCCCCGGTTGCGCCCGCGGCGCCGGCTGCTCCCGCAGCCCCCGCAGCCCCAGCCGCCCCGGCGACCACCGCGGCGCCCGCTGCACCCGCCGCTCCGGCAGCACCGGCTGCTCCTGCAAATGTCGTCATCGCTTCACCCCTCCAGGAGTTTGACTGCTGATGTCATTCGTGTGGCACACCGGCTTCGCCGAGAGCCTTGGCCCATTGGCGCCCGGTTTCAAACATGCCGCTTGGATTGACGCGCAAATATTTCTCGACCGTGAGCCCGGGTTCGTAGTGCAGTAAATCCGCGACCGTTTTGCGCGCACCAGGCGTGTCGCCACTGAGCACCTGAGCGATCGCCAGGGCGCGCAAGGTCGAGGTGTGGGTTCGATTGGCTTTCAATGAGCGCTGGGCGAGTTCAATCGCACGCTGATGGTTGCCGGCCGACATCGCCGCGGTCGCCGCCAGAGAGTCGTAGAAGTACTTCAGCGGATCCAGCGGCGAGAGCCGCAGCGCAGCCTCGGTGTTGCGCACCGCATCCGACCCTCGGCCCTGGAATGCATGCATGGTGCCCAGCAACAGGTGCGCCAGCGAGTCGCTTGGATTGGCGCGCAATGCCATCTGATAGCGTTCTTCGGCGATGTCGAATTTCTTGAGCAGGTTGGTATGCACCAGCCCGTCGATCGCCAGCGCCATCGAGCACTCGCTATCGATATCGAGCGCCCTTTTGCTGCTGTCGAGCGCGCGGCGGGCGTCGTCGGCTGCGTCGCCACTCCAGCCCTGCCCGACACGCAGCACGCGCCATTTGGCCATCCAGGCATGCGGCACGGCCTGTCGCGGATGGCGTTCAATCAGCGTTTCGAGCAGTGCGCGCGCGCGTTCGAAACCGGCCATATCCAGCCGGTGCATCAGGCTGACGGCACCCATCAGCAAGGCGTAGCTTTCGAGTGTCGGCAGCGGTTGCGACAGGGAACGTCGCAGTTCCTGCGAGGTGATCTCGTTGGCGATGCGGGCAGCCAGAGTTGCGATGAATTCGTTGTGCGGATCGAACAACGAGGTGAGACTGGTAGTCACGCTGTCGGCCCAGATCACAGTCCCGCTGCGCGAATCCGCGAGCTCGAGGAAAAGCTTGAAGTTGGCTCCGGCTTCGTAGTAGTTGCCGGTGACTATGTAAGGTGCGCCCAGGCGGGCACCGATCTCGCCGGTGGACCAGGCACGGCCGCGCAAAACGTTGGTCGAAAGTCTCGAAATTACATGCAGGTCGGGCGTGCGCGACAAGGCTGTGATGATCTCGTCGGCAAAGGCGTCGCCGATGACTGCATTGGCCGGACTCTGCGAATGCGAAGCCGGTGGAATCACGGCAATGACCGGCCGCAAGTCGAGCGCTTGGTTGCCGCCAGACTCGACCACCGGCTGCCGGCCGGCCGGCCCGGCCCGGTAGGCGCGTACCGGTTGCGCAATATGCTTGACGAAACATTCGCCCAGATCTTCGATATCGGCGTCGATATCGTCGCTCAACTGATCGCGTACGTCGGAGGACACGATGGTCTCGCCAGGACCGGCAAGGGTCATCAGCCGTGCCGCCAGGTTGACGCTTCTGCCGTAGACGTCGATTTCGTCGGCTACGAGCGCGCCGACATTGATGCCGATACGCAGGCATATGGCCTGGTCGGCGGGGTGTCGCGCGTTGTCCGTTGCAGCCATGGCGTGCATCGCAAATGCTGCCTCCACTGCCCCCTGGGAGGATGGGAATACCGCCATCACGCCGTCGCCGGTGTGCTTCACGACACGTCCGCCATTGGCGCTGATGGCGCCCGACCTGGATGCATCGAACAGTGATCGCCAACGGTTGATGGTCGAGCTTTCATGCTGCTCCATTAAGCGTACGGACTCAACGACGTCGGCGATGAGAATCGCCTCGGTTGCGCTGTACGTCGTTGAAGAAGAAGACCCCCTTGAATCCCGCGTGTCCATGCTAGCCAGTTTCTTGGTTTTGTTCGTCACCATTATTAATGAATCCCACACGCATATCCAGCGCCAATGCTGTTGACATGCAATCGACGCGGATTAATGACATTGGCATGTGAATTCGTCACAATTTATGTGTGCCTTGTGCCCGCGACTTCTTCCACTTCACTGCGTACGCTTCACCCATCGACGGTTTTCAGGGAGGGAAGCGAAATGAAATTCGAAGACGAACGTAAGCAGGAGTGGGCCGAGTCCGGATCCGGATTCGGCGGCGGCGGGTTGGAATTCGCATTATCGTTTTCCAGGCCGAAGGTGCTCGCCGACACGATCTGCTCGCCGCTTGCCGCGCTGTTCGACGAATTGTCGTTCGGGATCGCCGTAGTCGAGGTGGATGGCAAGCTGCTGCATGCCAGCCGCGCCGCGCGCATGCAGCTGCAGACCAGACGCGGACTGCGTCTGGCAGGTGAGGCGGTCGAGGCGATTCATCCGGAAGAGGCTGCTGCCTTGCACAAGGCGCTGGCCAGCGCGGCGACAGGTCGACGCAGTTATCTTGCGTTCGGACGTTCGCCGGAAAAACTTGACGTCGCCGTATTGCCGCTCGACCTGCGCGGCCGCGATCGGCCGGTGGCGGCCCTGGTGTTCGAGAAGAGCTCTGGAAGCGGCGGCCTCGGTCTGTACTTCTTTGCGCAAGCCTACCGCTTGACGCGCAGCGAGCAGTCGGTTCTGACCGAACTCTGCGCTGGATCAAGCGTGATCGATGCGGCCGGCCGTCTGGGCACCAGTGTGCATACCTCGCGTACCCATGTGCGCAGCATTTTGCAGAAGACCGGTCAACAGAATCTGCGTGCCCTGATTCGTCGGGTTGGCATGTTGCCGCCGGTGGGGGCGCGGTTCGCCATTGCGCACGCGCGCGGCGAGGCCTTGGGTTTAGCACATTGAATGTGGCTGTGGCGGTGGTGAGCAAGGCTGCGGCCGGTGCTTGGGGCCAATCTGGTTCCGGCCATGCAAGCTTGCCGCAGCAATTGCGAATGCGGAGGATGAATGACTTCCATTGTTGAGTTTTCAAGGGGCGCGCCGACCGGCTTTGCAGTTGCCGCGCGGCCCCACCTGCGGCTGGAAACGCAGGCGCGGCAAGCCGGGACGGCGCCGATCGGTGCCGGAACAGACGCGACTACAGCCGCGCTCGAGAGCCAGTTGCTGGCGCGGACCGCGGATTTGAGAGCCGCCAACGCTGCCCTCGACACGTTTGCCTTCGAGGTCGCGCGAGACCTGCGCGCGCCGCTCGATACGATTGAAGAGCTGCGCGCACTGTTGGACAGGCGCGCGGCAACGCTCGATCCGACGCTGCTGGCGCAATGCGAACGCATACACGCGGCCTCTCAGCGAATGAGGGTGATGGTTTGCGGGCTGCTTGATCTTTCGCGCGGCCTGTCGCAGGCGCAACGCGAGCCTGCGAAGTCGCCGCAAACGGGATCGGGCCCAGGTGCCGCGGCGCTTGCAAGCCCTGCCCGCGCGCCCTGTATGGCGACGCGGCGGCAGGCGGGGCCGATCATGGCCGAGTTACGCGCCGAAAGTGGCGTTGAACCGGCCGGCCGGCGCGATGGTGTGCCACTTGCGAGAGGCTCACGCATGCTGCGCGAACTTGCCCCGGTTTCGAGCGGCGGCCTGCTCGTATTCGCAGTCGGCCTGGCCTTGATCGGCATCTGCGCGGCCATCCTCTGACAGTGCGCCCGTGATTCGGACGTAGTGCCGGCTTGATGGCTTGGAAAACGCTGAACAGGTCTCTGGAATGCAGGCTATCGAACGGAAGTTCCGTTCTATTCAAACGCTTGCAAAAGCGGCTTTCCCAACCTGCGGACTTATTCAGTGTTTCCCTTGCGCATACCAAGTGCTGCGGAAACGCCGCGTGCGGCGGCTATCAACGCGCGTGCCACACTGGTGTCCGCTCCGCTACCGAGATGTTCGGCGTAGCCGATCACCGTGATGGCGAACAGCGCACGCCCCATGTGGTCGAACACCGGCGCGGCGTAGGAATTCACGCCGGGCGCGAACGCGCTCTCGGTGTAGGCGACGCCTTCGTTGCGCACCTTGCGTGTCATCGCGTCGATCGCGCGCTGCGACGTCAGGGCCGGAGTGAACGAGCCATGCGGATGCGAGCGTTCGCGCCCCTCAAGCTCACGCTTCAACAGCGGCGCGGTGACCGCCGGCGGCAGAAACGCGGCGAACACGAAGCCGGTGGCGGAAGCCGTGAGCGGCGCGACCGCGCCCGCACGCAGGCTCACCGTGATCGCGCGCAATGGCTCGGCGATGCGTATGAAGGTGGCCCCATGCGTACCCCAGGCGACCAGACCGGTGGTCTCCCCGAGTTGGTCGCGCAGTGCCTCGATGGCGCCGCTGGCGTGCTTGACGGCATCCAGGCGGCCCAGGGCGGAAAGTCCGAGTTCAAGCGCGAACGGGCCGAGGTCGTAGCGGCCGCTTTCGTCCTGTACCGCCAAGCCCAGACGCGTAAGGCTCACCAGATAGCGATGGGCCTTGGCGGCCGGCATGCCGGCGCTCCCTGCCAGGTCCCTCAGCATCAACGGCGTTTCCACGGCCGCCATGGCCGTGAGCAGCGATCCGGCGACTTCGACCGACTGGATGCCCTGACGGCGACGTGATTCCGGCATACGGCTTGTGACTGCCATGGGTGGGCGCGGGCTCCGGCTTGTCGCCATCATGTGTTGTGGTTGACCGGGATGCACCGGTAAGATTACTATTTATGGATAAGACAATCAATTGCTCGATTCATAATATACATGCAAGCTGCTGTGCGGCGCGCTGTGGCACCATGTAAGGCCCCGCGATCGGCAAGCCCATTTGAAGGAGAACACTCATGCAAGCTGTCATGTCCGCGCCGGTCGCGCCAGCCACAGCCCCGGCTGCGGTGCCGGTCAAGGGGCTGCACCATTTCGCCTGGCGTTGCCGCGATGCCGAACAGACGCGGGCGTTCTATGAAGACCTGCTGGGGCTGCCGCTGGCGCACCTGATTCGCGCCGACAGCGTGCCTTCGACCGGTGAGTACTGTCCGTATGTGCACCTGTTTTTCCAGCTGCGCGACGGTTCCTACATCGCCTTTTTCGATCTCGGCGACGATGTGGCCGCGCTGCCATCGCCCAACACTCCAGCGTGGGTCAACCACATCGCCTTCGAGGTGGGATCGATGCAGGAATTGCTGGATGCCAAGGCGCGGCTCACTGCCGCCGGCGTCGAGGTGCTGGGGCCGACCGATCATCATTTCGTGCATTCGATCTATTTTTTCGACCCCAACGGCTTTCGCCTGGAACTGACGGTGCGTCTCGAGCCGCCAGGCTACATGGCAAAAAAGAAAGCCAGCGCGCATGCCGAGATCGCGGCCTGGACTGCGGAAAAGCAGGCACTGCGTGCGGCCGCTCATGCGTAAGCCGGCCGTCGCGCGGATCGTGCGAAGCGCTTGTCCGCCAATGGCGCGACAGCGGGCAGGGCCCATGTTCAGGATGCTGCAGTGAAATTTTGCATTGTCGGCGCTGGCGCCATCGGCGGCGTGCTCGCCGCGCGACTCGCCCACGCCGGGTTTGAAACCAGCGTGATCGCGCGTGGCGCGCATTTGCAGGCGATCCGCACACAGGGTCTCACCCTCAAAAGCCCTGAGGGGGTGATCAACGTCAGTTTGCGCGCCAGCGCTGATCCGGCCGCACTGGCGGCCGAGAGTGGGCCACAGGAAGTCATTTTCATCGCGCTCAAGGCGCACCAGATTCCGGCCATGCTGCCGCTTCTCGCGCCGCTGATCGAGCCGGAAACCGTGGTGGTGCCGGCGATCAACGGCGTGCCGTGGTGGTATTTTTTTCGCGAAGGCGGGCCTTTCGATGGCCAAGCGGTGCAAACGCTGGACCCGCAAGGCACGCTCTTCACGCAGCTTGATCCGCACCATATCCTGGGCTGCGTGGTGCATGCCGCAGGCGAAGTCACCTCCCCCGGCGAGGTCAGCTGGAACGGACAGAAGCTGTTTGTGCTGGGGGAACCCGACGGCAGCCTGTCGCGACGTCTCAATGGCCTGGCCGACGCCATGCATCGGGCCGGGCTGGAACCCAAAATCAGCGAACGCATTCGCGACGAAGTGTGGATGAAAATGATCGGCAACACTTCGTTTAATCCGGTGGCTGCATTGACGCGCGCGCGCATGGACCGCATCTGCGCGAATCCCGAATTGATCGCCTTCATCCGCACGGTGATGGAGGAACTGACGCGGGTGGCTGACGCCTACGGCATTCGCCAACTGGTGACCATCGACAAGCGGCTGGAAATCGCCAAGTCGATCGGCCCGGTCAAGATATCGATGCATCAGGATCTGGACTTGGGGCGAGCGATGGAGGTCGACTCGATTGTCGGCGCCTTCATCGAGCTGGCGCGCAAGGTCGATATCCCTACGCCGCTAACCGCGGCCCTGTATGGAATGCTGGCCGAACTCGCGCGCAACGCGACACCGGCCTGAACCGGGAGAATAAGCATGGACAAATTCGAATCGGCATTGCGGGCACGCCCCGCGCATATCGGCGAGCCGGAGTGGAAGGCGCGCCTGGAACTGGCTGTGTGTTATCGCCTGTTCGCGCATCTCGGCTGGACCGAGTTGATCTTCAACCACATCACGGTACGCGTGCCGGGTGAAGCCGATGGCGTGCGACACTACCTGATCAATCCCTTCGGCCTGCATTACAGCGAAGTGACGGCCAGCAACCTGATCAAGGTGGGGATCGACGGCGAACCGGTGCATCCGACGCCGTATACCGTCAATCGCGCCGGCTTCGTGATCCACAGCGCCATCCACGCCAATCGCGCGGACGCACATTGCATCATGCATGTGCACACTACCGCCGGCATGGCGGTAGCCTGCAAGGAAGCGGGCCTGACCTACGACAGTTTTTACGGCGCGCAGCTATGGGGCGATATCGCCTACCACGATTACGAGGGCGTTACTACCCGCACCGACGAGCAGGAGCGGCTGGTCAAAAGCCTTGGCGACAAGCATTGCCTGATCCTGCGCAATCACGGCCTGTTGGCCTGCGAAGAGAGCCTGCCGGTGGCATTCTTCCTGCTTTTCACGCTCAACCGCGCCTGCGAAATCCAGCTTGCCGCCGCCACCATTCCTGGCCCCAATCGCGCCATCACGCCGGAGGCGATCGCGGCCAGTTCGCATCGCCTGCATCGCTCGGTCGACCCGCATGGGCAACTGCAGCAAAAGGTATTCGATGCGATGGTGCGGCGTGCCGGCATCACCTCTTATGATTGCGTGATCTGAGTCTTTTGAACATGACTGAGCCTGCGATTCATCCGGGCGGCTATACGCTGCCCGAATATGCGTTTGTCGTACCGCCGGAGATCGCCGAGGGCCGCGTTGGCCGCTATCCTGTGGTGATCATTGGCGCCGGGTTGTCAGGCCTGGCGCTGGCCTGCGACCTGGCCGAACGCGGCGTGGCGGCGCTGGTGCTCGATGACGACAACACCATCGGTGTACGTGGGGCCTCGTCGCGCGGCATCGTGTATGCACAGAAGACCCTGGAGATGATGGACCGGCTGGGCATCTACGAGCGCATCCGTGACAAGGGGGTCGTGTGGTCGGTCGGCAAGACGCTTGCCGGCGACGAGGTGGTCTACGAGTTCGATGCAGGCGCAGCTTCCGATTCACGCCAGCCGCCGTTCATCAATCTGCAGCAGTTCTATCTGGAATGGTTCATGGTCGACCGTATCGTCGAACTGGGGCGCACCGACCTGCGCTGGAAGTCCAAGGTGGTGGGCTTTACCAATCGCGACGATGGCGCACGGATCGAGATTGAGACGCCGGCCGGATGCTATGCGCTGGAAGCCGACTGGGTCTGCGATTGCTCCGGCGTCAACAGCTTCGTGCGCGATTCCCTGGGGCTGGATACCCACCAGGCGCGTGGCATCGATCGCTGGTGCATCTCGGACGTGCGCTTCAAGCAGAAATTGCCGGTCGAACGCTGGACCTGGGTGGAGGCGCCCTTTAACGACAATCGCGCAGTCTGGCAACACCTGATGGCCGACGACGTCTGGCGCATGGATTTCCAGATGGGGCCGGAGACCGACCTTGAGCATGTGAGCAAGCCCGAGGTGGCGGCCGAGCGCCTGCGCCGGCAACTGGGGCAGGATGTCGAGTTCGAACTGGTGTGGGTCGGGCCGTACTCCTATCGTGCGCAGCTGATCGATTCGTTCAAGGTCGGACACACTTTTTTCATGGGCGACAGCGCGCACGCCATGAGCCCGTTCGGTGCACGCGGCGGCAACAGCGGCATTCAGGATGCCGACAACCTGGGCTGGAAGCTGGCGCTGGTGCTTGCGGGCGAGGCACCCGAGTCGCTGCTTGACAGCTATGGCGCGGAACGCCGGCCGGCGGCGCAATTCAACATCATGACCACGCGCCGCACCGCGCGCTTCCTGCAACCCGAATCGCCGGCCGAGAAGCTGTTGCGTGATGCCGCGCTCAGTCTGGCCCGCGAGTTTCCGTTTGCGCGCAACCTATGCAACACCGGCCGGCTTTCCAACTCGTTCATCTACGGCAAGCCCCCGAGTTCGCATGCGCAGAAGCATATGGTACGCAACGCTGCCATCGGCGAGGCGGTGCAGAACGTGCCTTTGACCCTTCCTGATGGCAGCGATGGGGCCCTGGTGGACCTGTTCCGCGGCGCTGCGGCGTTTGTAGGCATCTGGAGCAACGCCGGCAACGCCGGCAACGCCGATGCGTCGCTGTCCTGCGCGGTGATCCGTCAGGCCAACGCCTGCACACCTTTACTTCGCATGCTTGAACTCGGCGGCGACAGCCTGGGATTGTCGGTGCTAGGCGATCACGGCGGCAAACTCGCCGCCGCAATAGGCGCGAGCGACGACCGGCCGATGTTCTGTCTGCTGCGACCCGACATGCACCTGGCAGCCCGCATCGTCAACCCGACGTTGGCCCGGGTCAAGACGGCACTTGCCACGGCTTTGCGCGATGGCGGCATGGGGGGCGCCAAATGAAGACAACTCTCAATTTCAGCGACCACGACGCTTTCTACGAGCACCTGGTGACCGCGTACCAGGGGCTGGACGAGGCGCAGAGCGCACAACTCAACGCGCGTCTCCTGCTGTTACTGGCCAATCAGGTAGGCGACCAGGCGGTACTTGCGGCCTGCATCGAAGCCGCGCGCAAGCCTTTTGTCGCCAAAGCGCCGGTTGGTGTGTGAAATGGAGTATCAGCCGGTTCTGCCCAGTCTTGCGCTTCTGTACCGTGCTTCGATTACCGTTGATGCCCCGCAGTTGTTCGGACCCACGCCGCAAGCAGCAGGGGAACGGCGCATCATCAACATCACCGGCGGCCAGTTCAGTGGTGCACGACTGACCGGGTGCGTGCTCGCCGGCGGCGCCGACTGGCAGGTGATTCGTGCTGATGGCGTGGCGCAACTTGAGGCACGCTTCACCATGCAAACCGGTGATGGCGCCCTGCTCTACGTGCGAAATTTCGGCTTTCGGCATGGCCCGCCGGCGGTGATCGCCCGCCTCTTTTCCGGCGAGGTCGTCGATCCGACTGCCTATTACTTCAGGATGACGCCGTTGATCGAAACCGGCGATGCGCGTTATGCATGGCTCAACGCGCAAATCCTGGTGGGCTCCGGCATGCGTACCAAGTCGCATGTGATCTATGACGTGTATGCAGTGTTGTAAAGCCGCTCCAACGCGGCGCGATTCAAGGTCGCTTTGATTGGGTGGCGCGGGCTCATCCGGCTATAATCCGAAAAAAGCCGACCGCATGGTCGGTTTATTTATTTTTTACCGATTTCAATCGCTCAATCAGGAGACTGCGCAATGAAACTGAAACCAATGAAACTGAAACTATTGGCGGCGCTTTCAATAGCTTTCGGCTTTGCATCCGCATCGGTGTTCGGCCAGACCACCTTGACCATGTCGAGCTGGGTACCCCCCTCGCATGCATTGACGCGTGATGTGCTTGCGGTCTGGGGCCGCGAGGTCGAGCGCGTGACCAACGGTCGGGTCAAAATGCAGATGTTGCCCAAGCACCCGATCTCCCCGTTTGGCACTTTCGACGGCGTGCGCGACGGTCTGGTCGATGTGTCGTACGTGACGGCTAGCTACACGCCTGCGCGTCACCCGCTGCCGCTGCTGGCGGAGCTGCCGGGTGCCGGCGCCACGGCGGAAATAAACTCGATCGCCTACTCGCGGATTCACTGGAAGCACCTGCACAAGGCCGGTGAGTACAAGGGCGTCAAGCTCCTGGGCGTGTTCACCCACGGCCCCGGGCAGATGTTCATGGCCAAGAAGCCGATCAATTCGATCGCTGATCTGGCGGGGGCCAAGATTCGCTCTGGCGGCGGCATTTCCGAGCAGGCCGCCAGGGTGCTGGGCGCCTCGCCGTTTGTCAAACCGGCGCCGGAGTCCTACGAGTTGTTGGCCTCAGGTGTGGCCGACGGTACGTTCTTCCCCTCGGAATCGATCAAGTCCTTCAACTTGGACAAGGTAGTCAAGTTCGCCACCGTGTTCCCCGGCGGCTTCTACTCGTCTTCGTTCGGCTTTTTCATGAACGAGGACAAGTGGAACAAGCTGTCCAAGCAGGATCAGACCGCGATCGAGTCGATTTCCGGTGAAGCCATCGCCGTTCTGGCCGGCAAGGCCTGGGACGTGGCCGACAAGATCGGTTGGGATGCCTTGCGCGCAGCCGGCGCCAACATCCAGAACGCCAGCCCGGAATTCGTGGCGGATCTGCGCAAGCGCACCGAGCCGCTGGTACAGGATTGGATCAAGGCTGCCAAAGCCAAGGGCATCGACGGCGACAGGGTATTGAGCGAATTCCGCGCCGAGCTGGTGCGTGTGGCGCAGAGCAAGTAGAACCGGCTGCGGCGCTTTTCGTGGTTTATCAGGGTCCGCGAGTGTCGCTGACACTTGCCGCCTGGATTCTGGCCGATGAAGGTCATGAATCCGGGCTGGCCGGGCAGTTGAACGCGCCAGATATCCTGCGCTTTGGGCATGTCTTGAAGCTCAGCGCCTGGGCCGGGGCGGGCAAGCTGCAGCGCCGGCGAGGGCTGAGTGCATGAAGCAAGTTGAGGTTTGGCTCAATCGTGGGCTCGGCATTTCGGCATCGCTGATTCTTTTCGTGTTGATGCTGTTGACCACGGCGGACGTGATCGGCCGCAAACTCGATGTACCGATTCGTGGCGGCGTGGAAATGGTGGAGATCCTGCTGGCCATGTTGATCTTCGCCGGCCTGCCGCTGGTCACCAAGGCGCGCCAGCATATCGTCATCGATACCCTGGAAGGCTTCATGTCACGCGCCGTGCGGCGTGCGCTGGATGGGTTTGCCAATGCACTGTGCGCGGTGACGATGTTCGGCATGGCGTGGATGTTCTACAGCAAACGTGTCACCCGGGTAGTCGAGGCTGGCGACACCACCAGTGTGCTGAAGATCGAACTGGCGCCGGTGGCCTACTTCCTTTTGGTGATGTTGGTGGTGACCGCGCTGATTCACGTCGCGTTGATGTTCGTGCCGCCGTCCGACGACGATGGCGGGACGGTGATATGACCCCCGCCCTGATCGGTTTTGCCGTAATGCTGCTGCTTGCCTTCGGGCGGGTACCGATCGCGCTGTCGATGGGCCTGACCGGGTTTGCCGGCCTGGCCATCTTGAAGGGAGTCAATCCGGCGATGGCGTCGGTGGCGGCCACCTTGTGGGAATCGGGTTTTCAGATCACCTTGTCGGTGATTCCCCTGTTCATCCTGATGGGCAACTTTGTCACCAAGGCAGGCATGGCGCGCGAGCTGTATCAGGCCGCGCACACCTTTGTCGGTCATCTGCGTGGTGGTCTGGCAATGGCTACCGTGATGGCTTGCGCCGGCTTCGGCGCAATTTGCGGTTCATCGATCGCCACTGCCGCCACCATGACCAAGGTGGCTTATCCATCGATGAAGGATGTGGGCTACAGCGACGAACTGGCGACCGGCGCGATCGCCGCCGGCGGCACGCTGGGCATCCTGATTCCACCCTCGACCATCATGGTGATCTACGGCATCATGACCGAGACCAATATAGGCAAGCTGTTTGCCGCAGGAGTCCTGCCGGGGATTCTGGCGGTATTCCTGCTTTGCATGGCGGTGCAATACGTCACCTGGCGCAACCCGGCGGCCGGGCCGCGTGACAAGCGTGCGACCTGGCACGAGCGCTACCTTGCGGTGCGCGGCATCTGGGGGGTGGTGGTGCTTTTCATGGTCGTGATGGGCGGCATCTACGGCGGGCTTTTCACCGCCACCGAGGGCGCCGGCGTGGGCGCGTTCGGCGCCTTTGTTTTCGCGCTGACGCGGCGCACCTTGACCTGGAAAATCCTCTATGAGGTCTTGGTCGAAAGCGCGCGCACTACCGCTATGCTGTTTCTGATCCTGATCGGCGCGCTGATCTTCGCCAACTTCATCAATTTCACTTCGATGCCGAACGACTTGCGCGATTTCGTCGCGCAGTATCAGATCAGCCCAATGGCGGTGATGATCGCGATTTGCGTGATTTACGTGGTGTTGGGTACCGCGATGGAAGAGTTGTCGATGATTCTCTTGACCGTACCGATTTTCTTTCCGCTGGTGGTGAGCCTCGGTTTCGATCCGGTGTGGTTCGGCATCATCATCGTGGTGGTGGTGGAGATCGGCCTGATCTCGCCGCCCGTGGGCATGAACATGTTCGTGGTGCGCAGTCTCCTGCCCTCGGTATCGACGGCAACCATTTTCCGCGGCGTGACCCCGTTCGTGGTTGCCGACGTGGTGCGGCTGGCGATTTTGGTGGCGTTTCCCGCGGTCAGTCTGTGGTTGCCTCAGGTGCTCAAGATCTAGCTTGGCCTCGAATGGTGCCGCAGTCGGCCGGCTCCAAATGCAAGCGGCCGCTGGTGGGAGGCGGGCGATTTGTACACCCTGGCGGATACCCTAGGCTACCTGCGAGGCCCGCGATTTCACCGCGGCAACCGCCTTGGCCTGCGCAAAATCGCCGCAGTAGCCAGTCGCGTAGAGACAGCATGCGAGCTGGTTGATCAGCGGCAGCGGTATCGGGTGCTCACCCTCGAGGGTGGCGCGAATCCAGGCCGCAGTGGTTTTGGCATCACATTCCTCCGGCAATGCGGGCAGGTTCTTGATGACACCATGCTCTGCCTCGAACAGCACTGCGGAGTTGCCGCCGGCGAAGAACTCGATTTGCGGCCTGCGCTTCGGGTTGGCGAATGCCTCGCCTTCGGTGCCGCGCATCAGCAATGCCGCACCGGTGCTTTCGGCGAAAAAGTCGCGCAGCTTGTCGGCGTAGGCCGGATGGGTCACGCTGACCATGCGCAAACCTCCCGCTGCGTCCGCCGAGAACGGATCGATCAACTTGGCCATCGTGTGTGCGGTGCTACGCACCCCGAGCCGGTTGCGCAGCGACAACAGGTTGGACAAGCCGGACGACAGCGCGCCGATCGGCACGAAGGCAATCCCGTCGCGTGCCAGAACTTCCTGGGCCAGGCGACTGTTGGGCTGCGGCAGGATGCCGAGTTCGCGTAACACATACGCGGCGGCGACCCGCCCTTCGCTGTCAAGTACGCCATGGATCAGGACCGGAATGCCCAGGCGTTTGAGCAACATCACCAGCAAAGGCATCAGATTGGCCTGGCGCCGGGCGCCGTTGTAGCTCGGGATGACCACTGGCTTGAGTTCCGTATCAGGCGACTTGAGCTGCGCGATGCGTTCGTCCAGGGCCGCGTGGAAGCCCAACAGTTCGGTCAGCGCCTCGGTCTTGAAGCGCAGCGATTGCATGATTGCGCCGAGTTCAAGGTCGGGGACGCCGCCGTCAAGCATGGCGCCGAACAATGCATGGGCTTCGTTGTACTCAAGATCGCGCGAACTGCGCTCGCCGCGGCCGATTTCCTTCAAGTACGCGGCGAACGGCATCATCGGCAGACCTTGGCAGATCGCTGAAGGCTTTGCGCGCTTGCATCGACAGCACGCCAACCCGGCGACTGCCTGACCCGGGTGTCAGTCGCTTCTGCAGGCGTTAACGGCGTTATGATCACTGGAGGGCTCCGGGGTTTGGCTGGACACGCATCGACGTTAACGCAACTGCCATGCCAAGCGAATGTTGCGGCGCAAGACGGCGCTGACCACAAAGAGAGCATTCTTTTGTAAACTTGCAGGCGAGCTGCGCACCACTATCCCGGAGAGGCTGCATGTTTGCCATTGTGTATAAAGAGGATCGAATTCCAATGTGCGCCCGCTTGCGCGAGTCCGGCCCCGACGCGGTTGTGGTGTGGGACAGCGAGCCGATGGCACGCGCGTTTCTCGAATCCAGAGGCGCGGAGGTTGTCGCCGGCTATGCGGTGGTGGCGATTTCCGACGATTCGCTCAAGGACATGGCGCTGGCGATGGGTGTTGCGGAAGAGGAAATCGAGCTGGCCCCGTTTCCGGCCTGAGCAGCAACGCTCTGCAGGGCGCTATTGCGCCCACTGTCGTTGCGGGTGGTCGATCCTTCCATAGCGCCGATTCCCCGCAGGCACGCGGACAGCGAACGTCGGCGATGGCAACCGATGCTCGCATCGAAGAACACGACTACCGACACGCTGCAAGTGCCGCGATAGGGCGAGGGTGCCTGCGAGCGTCGCGCGCCCGCGACGACTTTCAATGCACCAATTTCGATGTTATGCATCATCTTGATGCGTTCGCACCTACCGGCGTGGCGGAGTCGGCTGCGGATGCAGTTATGGTGCCGCTGGAAGAATGATGCAACGCGCCAGCATGCTTGCCGACATAGTCTCTACCGCAACAGTGGAGCCCGTTGCGAAAAGCTGACAAAGCACCAAGCCAGATTGCGATGGGCGCGGTTTTGCCCCGCTTTTCCGAGCCATTTTGATTGAGTCGCGGGCTTGCCAGCGCGATCTAGAAATCACTTTAAATAAAACACTTTAAATAGTCGGGACAAGGCCTTGTGTCAAAAGGTTAAATTATCGTAAACCGATGATTTGAAAGACTTTTTTGCTTGAAAGCTCTTGTTGCGGGTGATTGTTTGCCAGTAGGATCGCATCTCAATGTGCGATTTCGCACGCGAAACCATGGCTACGCCCCACACACTCTGCAGTGCACGCGGCTTGCGAACCTCCACACTGGCTTGTGTTGTGGCGATGTTGTCCATGACGGGCCCGGTGGTGGCAGAGGAAGCTGCGTCGACGGCGGCACCGCCAGTGGTTTCGCTTACAGCCATGCATTCCGATCTCAAGTTCAACCTGGTCACATCTGCACGCAAGGCGATTGACTCGGCCACTGCGGGGTTTGAAGAACAGATTCGGCGGGTTGCGGCTGGCTTGTACGCCACGTCTGCCGCGCTGTACCCGGAGGCGACGCAGCGCATCGGCCGTTTCGATGTGTTCATTGCGGACTCGGCGCAGGTGTCGGTGTTGTCCAGCGCCACCGGTCGCATCGCTATCAGCAGCGGCATAGCCGATCTCAAACCAACCGACGACTGGTTGGCCCTGGTGGTGGCACGCGAGATGGGGCATGTGCTTGCCGGGCATCATGAAGATAATTCGACGGCCTCCCTGGTTACTTCAATACTGATGAATCTGGTGCTACCGGGCAGCGGTCTTGTCAAGAGTGTGATTTCGTTTGCGGGTTCCCAGGTTGCTGCCGTGGCCGGCCGCGAGCGGCAGACCGGCGAGGCCGACGAAATTGCTTTCAAGTTGCTGGAGGCGAGCGGCTACACAGCCAAGTCACTTGCGCTCAATCTGGCCCTGGGCCCGGGTGACGCCCAGCTAGGCAAGTCAGCCTGGGCCGAGGCTTTCGGCGCGTCTTCCAGGGCGCTGATCGCGCGCGTGCGTGGTGTTCCGCCACCGACAGCCTCAGTGACCACCAATGAAGGCAGTGCTGCCGCGCTGCCTCTGGTGGCCTCGACCAATGCACATTTGCGCGCCATGGCTACCGAGCCGGTTTCGCGCATCGCGCCCGAGGCTATTGTGGTGCGCGGGCGGCCGTCGGGCATGTCGGGCCCACTGATACTTGGCGGGCAACCCATGCCGTTCCGGCGTATCGAGTAGCGCGCCACCACGCGGGGCTGTCGAACAGGCACGTAGCGAAACGGTTGCGCACTTGCTGAGCACCGACTCGATTCAAGACTGCCGTTCGAGAAGCCTGACGGACTTGGGAATCGTCGGTGAGCAAATCGGCCGCAGCGGTCCAATTTTCACCGCCTTCTTTTCCCATAGCTGGGCTATGGACCTTCGAACTCGGCAAAAGCTGACCTCGCTGGGACCGATTTTCGCTCTCGACGCCCTAAGTCCGACAGGCTGCTAGATTCCGAGCAACTCTAGGGCAGCCTGGTGCAGGGGGCTTCCGGGTTCGCCCAAAGCATCGAGAATGCTGAAATGATGCCGCTCGGGAAGCGTCACATCGCGCCGGAATACGCCACTCCAGCAGTCGCCGAT
>ENA-ORBV01000394-ORBV01000394.1-microbial-mat-metagenome-genome-assembly--contig:-NODE-394-length-101061-cov-11.418928_pt1 | contig 101061 bp, 80 predicted proteins | sample MGYA00237777_ERZ505514 | MGnify/ENA primary metagenome ERZ505514 (study PRJEB26160, sample SAMN06269048) | microbial mat metagenome | isolation source: Oligotrophic lake microbial mat | place...
TTCACACTAAACTACCGCATAACATTGTCGAGGTGAACTTTACCCCGCGCAAGCGGAGCAGGTTTGACCGTTTTCCACAGGTAACTTAAAAAACGGTCTCCCTTCGGGATACACCACTCAGACGGGTACACCTATAAGAAAAGGCAAGGCGCTATCCCTCCCCATGCCTAAAGGCAGGGGTATCTCGCGCCGATTTGATGAATAACCCGGTCAACGTCCTCCGCCCCGTGCCATTCACTCGCGTACTGATTTTGCTATTGGTTATACTGTGTGTCGTACAGATTGGCGCGGTAGTACGGTCGCTTACGCTTACACCTGAAGTGGCGGCACGTGTCCGTTTGAATCCAGCACTCGAATTGATCAGTGGGTTTTTGTGGGCGCTGAGTTTTGCGCTGGCAGCGTGGGCGCTGATGCGTCGATGGGGGCGGGCGCGCCGATGGGCAGTGCTGCTCGTGGTAGGTTTTGCAGGTTATTCGATTGCGCGGCTGATTATCTTCGCTGGAGCCGATTATGATCGGACGCGGAGCCCTTTTTTAGGATTATTGCTCATGTTGATTTTTTCCCTCGTTATCGTGATCCCTGTGATTTCCCACGTTATTTTTGGAGATAAGCGGCTATGACACTTGACCCGAAGATCGCTCAACTACGTGCGCTGCGCGAACAAAGCCGCGTGGGTGGTGGAGAAGAACGTATACAACGCCAGCACAATGCGGGACGAAATACCGCGCGTGAACGGCTGGATATTTTGCTTGATCCGGGCAGTTTTCGTGAGATCGATGCATTCGTGACGCATCGGTCGCGCGATTTTGGATTGGACAAACAGAAATTCTCCGGCGACAGCGTCGTCACCGGATGGGGGACGGTCAATGGTCGTCTCGTATATGTGTATTCACAAGATTTTACGGTAATGGGCGGCAGTTTGAGCGAAGTCCACGCCGAAAAGATTATCAAGATCATGGAAATGGCGATGAAAACCGGCGCGCCTGTCATCGGTCTGAATGATTCTGGTGGCGCACGTATTCAAGAAGGTGTGGTCAGTCTCGCCGGTTATGCAGATATTTTCTTGCGAAATACTCTAGCGAGCGGTGTTATCCCACAAATCAGTGTGATCATGGGTCCGTGTGCGGGCGGCGCGGTTTACAGCCCCGCGCTGACTGATTTCATTTTCATGGTCAAAGATACCAGTTATATGTTCATCACGGGACCCGATGTCGTCAAATCGGTGACGCATGAAGAAGTGACGTTTGAAGAATTAGGCGGCGCGAGCATCCATGCCACTAAGAGCGGCGTGTGCCATATGGTGGGCGAAAACGAGACACAAACCCTGATGCTGGTGCGCGAAATGCTGACGTATTTGCCACAAAACAATATGGAAGACGCGCCCTTCGTCACTTCACAGGATGATCCACTGCGTGCCGATGCCGATCTCGATACAATTGTGCCCGATAACCCCAACAAGCCATACGACATAAAAGATGTGATTCATCGCGTGGTCGATGATGGTGTGTTCTACGAAATTCATGCTGAATTCGCGCAAAATATCGTCGTCGGCTTTGCACGTTTAGGCGGTCACGCCGTTGGTATTGTCGGCAACCAGCCTATGGTGTTAGCGGGCGTACTGGATATTCACGCGAGCGAAAAAGCAGCGCGCTTCATCCGTTTCTGCGACTGTTTTAACATCCCGATTGTCACGCTTGTCGATGTGCCCGGTTATATGCCCGGTACAGCACAAGAACACAACGGCATTATCACGAGCGGTGCCAAGCTGGTTTATGCATACTGCGAAGCGACGGTTCCAAAATTGACCGTGACCACGCGTAAAGCCTATGGAGGCGCGTACTGCGTGATGAGCAGCAAGCATATTCGCAGCGATTTGAACTTTGCGTGGCCTACTGCGGAAATCGCGGTGATGGGTCCTGAAGGCGCGGTCGAGATTATTTATCGGCGCGATTTGAAAGAATCAGAAGATTCAGCGACACTCAAAACGCATCTGGCGACCGAATATCGTGAAAAATTGGCGAATCCGTATATCGCCGCCGAACGCGGTTATATTGATGATGTGATCGAACCAAGCGAAACGCGCGCTCGTTTGATCAATGGGTTGGAAGTGCTGCAAAACAAGCGCGATAGTAACCCGCCGAAAAAACACGGCAATATTCCGTTGTAACCGGAAAGAGACTGAACATGGAATACGGACAACTGAAAAAGATCAACAAGATTTTGATCGCCAATCGCGGCGAGATCGCGGTGCGAATTATCCGCACGTGCCGTGATCTGGGCATTGCGACTGTCGCGGTCTATTCGGACGCGGATCGGTCGAGTTTACATGTGCGTTATGCCGATGAAGCGATTCATATTGGCGCGTCACCGCCGCGTGAGAGCTATTTACGTATCGATAAAATTCTCGAAGCGGCAAAAAGGACGGGCGCCGACGCGATTCATCCCGGCTATGGCTTTTTATCCGAACGCGAGGCGTTTGCACAAGCGGTTATTGATGACGGCGTGATTTTTATTGGTCCGCCGCCGAGCGCGATTGCGACCATGGGCGATAAACAGAGCGCTCGCGAAATGGTCAAAAAAGCGGGGGTTCCGGTTGTGCCGGGGACTGAACCCGGTTTGCGCGATGACGAACTGCTGGCGATTGCCGCGCAAATCGGAACGCCGTTGATCGTCAAGGCGTCGGCAGGCGGTGGTGGCAAAGGGATGCGCGTCGTGCGTGATCTGGTCGAGCTGCCGAATGCGTTGGCGATGGCACGGCGCGAAGCCGAAAGCGCGTTTGGCGATGGCACCGTTTACATCGAGAAATTGATCGAAGGCGCGCGCCATATCGAGTTTCAGATTTTGGCGGATATGCACGGCAATACGATTCATCTGGGCGAACGTGAATGCAGTATTCAGCGCCGCCACCAGAAATTGGTCGAAGAATCGCCAAGTACGTTTGTCGATCCCGATCTGCGTCGGCGTATGGGCGATATGGCGGTGCGGGCTGCGCAAGCGGTCGGCTATGTCAACGCGGGGACGATTGAATGTCTGGTCGATAAAGATAAAAACTTCTACTTTCTGGAGATGAATACGCGCTTGCAAGTCGAACATCCCGTGACTGAATTGGTAACGGGCGTCGATTTAGTCAAAGAGCAAATTCGTATTGCGCGTGGGCGGCGCATGGGACCGACCGAAAACGTGATGCAGCCAAAAGGCTGGGCCATCGAGTGCCGCATCAATGCTGAAGACCCGTACAACGGTTTTATTCCGTCGGTTGGCACGATTAGTACCTTAATCATCCCGACGGGACCCGGCGTACGTGTGGATAGCGGTGTGTACAGCGGTTATGAGATCACACCGTATTACGACAGCATGATCGCCAAGCTGATCACCTGGGGCGACGATCGTCCAGAGGCAATGCTGAGGATGCGGCGCGCGCTCGAAGAATACAAAATTATGGGCTTGCGCCATAACATCCCGTTTCATCAGAATTTGTTGAGCAGCTTCAACTTTATCGCGGGCAAAATCGATACCAAGTTCGTCGAAGAACGCTTCAGCATGGAAACCTACGAACAGCAGGCGACCGAGAAAGAGCTGGAAGCAGCGGCGATTGCGGCGACGTTGTTTGCGCATCGCAAGCGTCAGCTCGCGGGGCAGGTGGTCACACGCGGCGAACGTGATACCAGTAATTGGAAATGGATGAGCCGTTGGGAGCGTGTTCACCGATGAAATATATCACGATCATCAACGATAAAAAGTTTGAGATCGACATCGATAAGGATGGTCGTTTACTGGTCAACGGCGCGCCTGTGGATGTCGATTTTCGCGCGCTCGACAGCGCATTGTATTCAATGATCATGCAGGGCAACAGCTACGAATTGATGATTGAAGAACGCGATAACAGCGTCGAGATTTCGATGCATGGGCGTGTCTTGATCGGGCAAGTATTGGATGAACGCGCGCAGCTTTTGCTGACGCGGCGCGCAGGTACGACGGCGGGGTCGGGTGAACTATCGATCAAAGCGCCGATGCCTGGTCTGATTGTGTCGATTTCGGTCAGCGAGGGCGAAACGGTCAAGCAGGGGCAAACTGTCGTCGTACTAGAAAGCATGAAGATGCAGAATGAACTGAAATCGCCTCGCGAAGGGGTCGTGCAGCGCATCAGCGTGCAGCCTGGACAGAGCGTCGAACAAAATAAACTGTTGATCACGCTGACATGAGTGTGTGAAAGACAGAACAAAAGAGTCAACGCAAAGGCGCAAACAAAGAAAGACGCAATACGTCGGGTCATGGCAGCGATGCAAAACATCTGCCATGACCTTAATTCTGGATTTTAGCGTGTGTAGACATAAACGAATTGCAAAATGTCTGAAAATTATAGAGCGGTTCGATACTTGCGCGTCTTCAGTATCGTGTGGGTCGTCGCGTTGATGATTTTCATCTTTATGGGGACGGCGCTCGTCCCGTTTCATGGTGATGAAGCGACGCAAATTTATATGAGCCGTGATTATGCATATCAGTTTCAAGCGCGCGATTTAAGCCTGATTCAGTTTCAAGAGCCGCCTGTCAGCGCCCAGGAACAAGCACTGCGCTTGCTCAATGGCACGGTCAATAAATATTTTATTGGACTCGCTTGGCATGTCAGCGGATTTGCAATCACCGATCTCAACGAGCAATGGGATTGGGGCGCGGAATGGGATTACAACGTCGCGACCAATCATATGCCAGCGACCGCACTGCTTCATGTATCGCGGATTCCGTCGGCGTTGTTGATGGCGTTCGGGGTGATTCCATTGTTTTGGATCGGAGTCAGCGCGGGCGGGTGGACAGGTGGATTTGTCGCCACAGGGGTGTATGCGCTGCATCCAGCGCTGCTGGTGAATGGGCGGCGCGCGATGATGGAAGGCAGCATGATGGCGACAAGCCTGTTCACCGTTGCGACGGGGATTTGGTTCGTACGTCGGCGGTCGCTGATGGCGGCGTTGAGCGTAGGCGCAGCGGCGGGGTTGGCGCTCGCCAGTAAACATACGTCGGTGTTCACGGTTGGCATTGTGGTGGGCGTGTGTGCGATTTATACGCTGTGGTTGATGTACAGGCGGCGCGAGTCGGTGAAGCTGATCGCTTATGGGGCACTATCGATTGCTGTCATGCTGATTCTGTTCTTAATGCTGAATCCGGCATGGTGGAGCGACCCCGCCGCGCGACTATCCGACGTGCTATCGGCGCGCACCACCCTGCTCGATCTTCAGACGAATATGTTTGGTGCTTATACAACCTTCAATGAGCGGGTTACAGGCTTGTTTCGCTCTACGTTCGTGGGCACGCCTCAATATTTTGAAGTGCCTGCGTGGTCAACGTATCCTGTATCGACAGCGCAGATCAGCGCGTACGACTCCTCGGTGATACGTGGCTTTTCGTGGTTCGATTCGACGGTGGGTGGTGTCGTTTTGGTGGTATTGACGATCTTGGGCGCGGTGGCGTTATTGATCGATAAAAAGCGACTGTTTATGGTACGCGCACTGATCGTGATGTGGGCGCTTGGCACGATCGTGATCACATTTGGATTGACCCCACTCGCGTGGCATCGCTACTACGTGCCCGCCATTCTGGGCATGATCGTATTGGTAAGCGTGGGCGTTTCGACAATGACACGAAGCATACTTGCGCGGGGGAAGGTCTCGCACCTGCCCCCTACGGTTGAAGCATTGACCTAAAGGGCAGCGATGGCAGTTGCGAGCTGACGTTGAACCGTCTTCGTATTGAAGTGTTTCCACACATCGCTCACTTGTACATGCAGGGTTTCTTCTTCGGCGCGTAGTGATTCAATATACGCGTCGAGTGCGATACGGCTGCTTTCGTCGAGTTCAGGCAGCAGCTCGCACAACCGTTCCTGTGCGACATGCAGGTCGTTCATACGACCGAGATGATCCTGGATCGCTTTCAATTCGACGATAAAGTCCTTGATCGACGTGCCCATGACATCGGAAAACAGCGAAACCAAATAACGCAACCGTTTGAACTCAATACGCAGTGCGTGCAGCGCGTTGGCGTCAGCATCCGCGATCAGGCTGTCGTAGGCGCGCACGGTACCAAGATGATCATAGATCAACGATGGAAGCAGGTGGCGTACTTGTGAGGGCTGAATATCTTCAGGATCGATGGGACGCGCTGAAGGCGCGCGTTCGGTCATCAAAAATTGTGCGTAAGCCTGTGTGAAACGGCGGTAATCGGATTTGTTCAGCGTCCGGTTCAAGACCTGGCGGGCATACCCACGATCCTGGTCGAGTCGGTCGATGATGAGTTGAATACCCGCGCGATTTTCTTCTTCGAGTGTCGCCTGATAAGTTTGTAAATTGTCGATTAGCACGTCGAGATCGCGTACGCTGCCTAAAACGCGCGCGATTTTGCGTAAACTGCGCATATGCGGACTGATAGTTTTCGCCTTGTAATAATTGCTCAACAGACTGAGCGCGCTGCGCATTCGTCGGGTTGCGACACGCATATCATGGACATGTTCGATGTCCTCACCCTTGCGGCTGCCAGCTTCATGTTCGAGCATGGTGATAAAATCGGGCAGCAGTGCCCTGCGTCCAGCTTCTGCCATAGTATTTTCGGGCGCGAGCGGCTGCAACTGGGGACGCAGCGTTTCGATGAGTTCGTGAGAGCTCGGCATATTCATATTCACCTTTATTTATGATTTTCACAGATACAGGTATATTTTAACCAATAAACTTCAAAATTTAAAGTGTGGTTAATAAACCAGGTTTGAAAATAGTATGGAAATTAGAATTGAAGCTGCTCCAGGATCGCGCGGAAAAAATCGAACACCGTCAAGTTTGGGCTTTCGATGATCGTCCGCAATCCATTATTGACCACCGCCCATTGATAAATCTGAATCGCCAACAACAATGGGATGCCCAAACTGACGACGCGAATCGGCAGGCGCGCCACAGTCACAGAGACGGGTGTTTCGCTGATTTCGGTCAATTCCTGACGCTCGGTCATGACTTGAAGGCGCTGTAAATTAACCGCTTCGCGCAGGTTACTCACCTGCATGTAGCGGTACAGCGTATCGAAATTTTGCATCAAATCGAAGTTGTTTTCTCCAGCCCGCGCTTGTGACCATGTCCGGTCGAGTTGGCTAGTTTGACGATTGACCTCATCGAGACGTCGTTCGACCGCTAAAAGCTGAATATTCAGCCGTTCAGCTTCGCGTTCGCGCCATGCCTTTTGTCCACGCCCATAAGGAATACGGATGAACAAAAGATACTGGATGTACAAGAGGACAAGCGGAATAACGATGTTGTATGCCAGAATGCGTCCTAAATCCTGCGGGATTTGTGGCAAGCGTCCTTCGGTGAAAACTTGTGTGAAGATGACGAACAGATAAAACGTGATATTGAGAATGATGACAAAGCCAATCGGCAGTCGCCCGACCATGCTATCGCGTTCTTTCGCCGAAAGTGTCGGGCGGCTTAAAACATAGCCATAAAACGAGAGCAAAATCAGATTGCCAATGAAAAACGGCAGCGCGGATAAGAAAGCGAGCGCTTGCTCGGAAGTTTCCAGTAACGCACTCGCGCCGACGAGCAGTTGATTGCGCAGCACATCGATAACGCCGCCGGAGTCGCCTAAAATAAGCAGGTATGCCGGTACTGCGGTCGCCATCAGGCTGACCAACAACAGCAAGTCCATATCCGAGATTGAACGCAGTGACTTTCCAATCCGCGCTGGCAAACGATCGAGCAAGGTGTCCGGCAAGAAGCGTTGTCGAACGCCACGCCGCCCGGTATAAACCAACAAGATGCCGACTGCAATCACCAGCCAAATCACTGGCGCGAGCGAGAGGACTGTTAAATCGATAGTCTCGCTGCCCAACAAGCCGGCGGTGCGCGGGTCGGCACGATTGACCAAACGGCGTACGATGACTAACGACGTGACGACAAGCGCAATCGGTGATATTAAGCGGGCGAGGCGCAGCCAAACGCGATCGTGACTCAAAATGTCGTTGGCAGATTGAAACCACATCAACTGAATGAGAATATAAAAGCCGCTGACCGCACTACCAACGCCGATGATGTAGGCGATGTTCACCTGTGTGGTGAATAAATCGGGCTGCGCCAGGCGCGCCAGATACGTTCCGCCGAATGTGGCTAACAGTGCTGCCGCGATCGCCTCGTTGTTGGCGATCAACAACTGTTCCCAGATTGGGATGCGCGTACTGAAAGTGGCAAATCCGCGCCGTGTCAAAATCAACAGCGAGCGTATCATCATAATGGTGATAGCGATCAGCGAGATCGAAAGCGTATAGTAATAGGTGCTGCTTTTTCCGGTCGGTTCTGTATTGGGGATCAGACGGATCAAATTGATCCAGATCACACCGTACACCCAAAATAAGATGACGTGTGTAGCGTGACGGCGGTTGAAGGGGATGCCCATGACACGCTTCCCAATAGGGGGGATCAAAAGCAGCACCAGCAAAAGCAAGCTCGCGCCGAAAAATAACGCCTCTACGTGGTCGCGTTGGGTGACTTGCAACGCGGTATATGCGACACCGATAATCAGTAAAACCGGCATCAACAAACGGTCGAACGGCGTATCGGCGTCGGCAGTTTTGACGGCGCGCAAAATTTGTTGGGTAGCGAGCTTGAGTTCAGCCATTGTTACGACTTTTCGGTTATCGTTTACCAAACCATACGGGAAATGTGTCGGCTTTGCAATTGTACGGTGGGCTATAATGAGGATGTCGTTGGACATTTGGAGTCTAAAATGACTTTTGATCGCTCGAAATTAGATGATCTTGCTCGTGCAAAAGCGGAGTGGGACGACAAGACGCTCAAAAAAACGTTGGATAAAATGCCGGAGCGCCGCGCATCGTTCGTTACGCAATCGAGCGAGCCGATCAATCGTGTGTATACGCCGCTGGACATCAGCGACCATGATTACGCGGCTGACAGCGGTTTGCCAGGAGAATACCCGTTTACACGCGGCGTTCATGCAAGCGGACATCGCGGCAGGCTGTGGACGATGCGCATGTTCGCCGGCTTTGGCACGGCAGAGGAGACCAACGCGCGCTATAAATATTTGCTCGAACAAGGCAATATGGGTTTGTCGGTCGCGTTCGATCTCGCCACATTGATGGGTTATGACACCGATGCGCCAGAAGCATTGGGTGAATTCGGCAAGTGCGGCGTCGCGGTCAGTTCACTCCAGGATATGGAATTGTTGATGGACGGGATTCCGTTGGGGGATGTCAGCACCAGCATGACGATCAACAGTCCCGCGCCGATTTTGTGGGCATTCTATATTGCCGCCGCCGAAAAACAGGGTGTGCCGATGGCGAACTTGCGCGGTACGCTGCAAAACGACATTCTGAAAGAGTATATCGCCCAAAAAGAGTTCATCTTTCCGCCTGCGCCGTCGATGCGGCTGGTGACGGATACGATTGAGTTCGGCACGCGCCACATGCCGCACTGGAACACGATCAGCATCAGCGGCTATCACATCCGCGAAGCGGGCAGCACCGCTGTGCAAGAACTTGCGTTTACACTGGCGGACGGCTTGGAGTATGTGCGCTGGGCATTAGCACGCGGCTTGGATATCGACGAATTTGCGCCGCGTTTGAGTTTCTTCTTCAATGTGCATAACGATTTTTTCGAAGAGATTGCCAAACTGCGCGCTGCGCGACGAATTTGGGCGCGCGAGATGCGCGAAACGTTTGGCGCGCGCGATCCGCGTTCATGGTTGATGCGCTTTCACACGCAGACGGCTGGAGTCAGTTTGACGGCACAGCAGCCCGAAAATAATCTGGTTCGCACCGCGATTCAGGCTTTGGCGGCGGTATTAGGTGGCACGCAAAGTTTGCATACCAACAGTATGGACGAAGCGCTGGCGCTGCCAAGTGAGCACGCGGTGACGCTGGCATTACGCACACAGCAAATCATCGCGGAAGAAACGGGCGTAACCAATACGATTGATCCGCTTGGCGGCAGTTATTTTGTCGAAGCACTGACCGACCAGATCGAAGCCGCCGTCTATGACTATTTCCGGCGCATCGATGAGATCGGCGGGGTGCTGCCCGCTATCGAGTCAGGTTTCTTCCAAACCGAAATCTCGGACGCCAGCTACCGACATCAACGCGAAGTCGATACAAACGAGCGCGTGATCGTCGGCGTCAATGGCTATGTGAGTGGTGACCCGCCTGCGATCCCGATTCTGGCGATGGATCCGCGCGGCTTTGAGCGGCAGGTTGCGCGTTTACAGAATCTGCGCCGCGACCGTGATAACGAGCATGTGACGATGGCGCTGAATGCATTGCGCGCAGCGTGCGAAGGGACGGACAATACAATGCCCTACATCATTGAGGCGGCGAAAGCCTACGCGACACTCGGTGAGATCATCGATGTCATGCGCGAGACGTTCGGCGTGTATCAAGAACCAGCGTTCATTTAGTCATGCGCGATTTAACGGGAAAAGTCGTGTTGATCACGGGGGCATCGTCGGGGATCGGCGCGGCAGTGGCGGTCGCGTTCGCTCAACGCGGTGTCAATGTGGTGGCGACTGCCCGCGATGCCGAACGCTTAGGCGATCTGCAATCGCAAATCGCCGCACTGCCGACGCCACACGGTGATTTGTTGACGATCAGCGCCGACGTGCGCGCAGCAATAGCGATGCAGCACACCGTCGCGGAGACAATCGCGCGTTTTGGGCGGTTGGATATTTTGATCGCCAACGCGGGTATTGGTCAGCGCGGCAGCTTGATTGATACGAGCTGGGACGATCTTGATGCGGTGCTGCGTACCAATATTGACGGGGTGCTGCACAGCGTGCGCGCGGCAGTCCCGGCGATGCGCGCGCACGGCGGCGGTCATATCGTCGTCGTTTCGTCGGTGGTCGCCAACATGATCACGCCGTATACGGCGATTTATAGCGCCAGCAAAGCCGCCGTCAGCAGTTTGGCGCGCGCGCTGCGCTACGAACTCGAAGCAGATCACATCGGTGTCAGCGATATTTTGGTCGGGCGCACGGCGACCGCATTCAACGAGCGGCGGCTCGGCGCGAGCGGCTATGCTGGACGCGCGCCGCGTTTGCCGATCATGACGCCGGAATTTGTCGCAGACGGCATCGTGCGCGCGGTCGAACACAATCAAGCGACGGTGACTCTCCGCTGGTTTGATCGGCTCATTGTATGGGCGGCGGCATTGCTGCCGTATATGATTGCAAGACAAGCGGCAAAGCAGTATAAAATATGAATCTGCTCCCTCAAATTTGTAGCGCCGCGCATATTATCCGACAGCGCTAAAAAAGATATAGGCTCGACTTCGACTTGATGCGGGGACATCAGCAGTTCTGGAAAAAGCAGGTGGATAAGCACAGGTCGTTTCACGATTATAATGGCTGAAATTTTGCTTCGATCAGCCGAAATCCGTGCGAATAATCGGCAAACTGAAGTTTTAAATGCCACCCGTTTTGGATTATCACCAGAATCAGAATTTTACACCTCCGCGTTGATGCGGCGATATTCATAGAGGTTTAATAACGTGTCTGCAAAACTCAATTCGATGCGCTTGCTCGAACAGCACAAAATTCCGTATGAAGTCGTCGAATTCAGCGACGAACTTCGCGATGCCGAAGAAATTGCCGAAGTATTAGGGATGCTGCCCGATTTGGTCTATAAGACGTTGGTCGTACAAGCCGAAGGCAACCCCAAGCCGTTTCTCGTCTTGATCGCATCCGACCGTAAGCTCGATTTGAAGCGGATAGCAGCCATGGCAGGTGAGAAAAAAGTGCGAATGGCAGCGCACAAAGATGCCGAAGCACTGACCGGACTCAAAGTTGGCGGGATCAGCGCGTTGGCGTTGACGCACAAAAATTGGACGGTATTTCTCGACCAACCCGCGACTGAACACCAGCATATTCTGGTGAGCGCGGGGCAGCGTGGGCTTGATCTGCGTGTGCCGACGATGGCATTGATCGGAATTTTGCGTCCGCGATTAGGCGATATCACCCTGCCCAAAGACGACGAAAGCGCCGATTAGCGCGAGAGAAATTTCGCCATACGGAAATAGTCTTCGTTGATAGGGCGCAGCTTGCTCACTGCTTCTTCTAATGCTATCGTTTCCATTTTTCGACCGGAAAGTGCGACCATGACGCCCGATACACCGGCGTGGATCAGTTCGACTGATTTGACGCCCATGCGTGTCGCCAACAAGCGGTCGAAGGCAGATGGTTTACCGCCGCGCTGGATGTGTCCCAGAATCGTCAGGCGGATTTCGAAGCCTACATTCGGGTCTTGGTTGAGATAATCCATCAGCGCGTTGGCGCTGTACGACGCACCTTCTGCGATCACGGCAATCGCGTGCGACTTGCCGCGCACGTAGGCATCTTCCAGCGATTTGGCGATCTCTTGCAGCGTCGGTTCGTGTTCGGGGGTGATCACAATTTCGGCGCCGCCCAGAATGCTGCTCATGAGTGCGAGATAGCCACTGCCGCGCCCCATTGTTTCGATGATGAATGCGCGTTGATGTGACGACGCGGTGTCGCGTAAACGGTCGAGCGCATCAAGAATGGTGTTGAGCGCGGTATCGACGCCAATTGCCATATCCGTGCCGAAAATGTCGTTATCGATGCTGCCAGGAATGCCAATAACAGGGAAACCCATCTCGTGCAGCCTGAGTGCGCCCGTCAAACTGCCGTTGCCACCGATGACCACCAGCGCCTCGATGTTGTGTTCGTTCAGACGCCGCAAGCCTTTTTTCTGACCTTGCGCGTTCTTAAATTCTTCATTGCGCGAGGTTTGCAGAATGGTGCCGCCGCGCTGCAAAATACCGCTCACTTCAATGCTGGTTAACAAGTTGAAATCACCGCTCAATAAGCCTGTATAGGCTTGTCGGATTCCGAACACTTCGTAACCTAGTTCCATGCCCGTGCGCACTATAGCGCGGATGGCGGCATTCATTCCCGGCGAGTCGCCGCCGCTTGTCATGACTGCGATCCGTTTCATGAGCAGTGACCGATCCTGTTCAGTGTGATTTAGCCTGATTGATTGTAGCGTACCGTTCAGCGAAGGCAACCGTTCACAGCCGCACTTCGACGCCGGAAATCGTACTTAGATCGTCGATCAGTTTATCGGTGATCTGCGTCGTCCACGAAAAATCGTAAGGGAGTTCGCTGCCATCGCGCGCGACGAGGATCATCTCGACACGGTCGCTGCCAAACGTGCTGCGTAAGCAATTTTCGACACGCTTGAAGCGGCGAATTTCATTATCACCACGTTTGAAAAAGACGATCAGCGTGCGCGGCGGTGCGCTGATGGCTGCGCCGCCAAACAGATCATCGGGCATATCGAAATCGGGTGGTCGTTGTAAACCACTCTCATCACTCTCCGATGGCAACCATTCGGGAAAAGCGGGCGGCTCGTTCATGACGATGACCACATCACCGTTCGATCCGGCGCTTTGCATTCCGTCGTTGGGTGTGTTAACCGCCGCGCTATCGGTACCGATCATCCACGCAGCATGGGCGTTATACTCAAGCGGCGCTTCGGCGCTGGCGACATTATCAAACTGTGTACGCACATTGTCGGCTATGATTTGCCAATCGCCGCGTTTACGATCGGCTCTGCCGACGAACAAGTAAACTTTGCCTTCTTCAAGCAGGTCTTCAAACTTCCCCCAACTACGTGGAAAAAAGACGGTTTCCATCGTGCCGTAGCGGTCTTCAAGGGTGACGATACACATCATGTCTTTGGATTTGGTGGCGACTTTCCGCAACCCTGATACCAAACCGACGACCTGTACAGCCGTATCGTTTTTGGCGTCGTCCCACGCCTTGATGTCAGCGGTGGTGCTTAAATGGCTGGTTACGCTCAACTGTTCCATCATGCGGTCAATCGGGTGCTGGGTGACATAAATGCCGAGCAGATCTTTCTCCCAATCGAGAATTTCTCGCAGCGGCGCTTCTTCGACTTTCGGCAGATTGTCGAGCAAATTCTGTTGTGAATTATCGGCAGCATCCCCGAACAAACTGGATTGACCGACTTCTTTTGCTTTGTGATGTTCGATACTGTAACTGATGATACGGTCGAGTGCCTGGAGTAACTGCGGGCGTGTTCCCATATCGTCGAACGCGCCGACTTTGATCAGGCTTTCGAGCGTGCGCTTGCCAACAGGGCGCAAGTCGTTGCGGCGGCAAAAATCTTCGAGATTGGCGTACACGCCATGCTTTTCGCGCTCGTGGATGAGCGGCGTCACGGCAGCGATGCCGACATTTTTCACCGCCGCCATGCCGAAGCGAATACCACGCTGTCCGCTCTCCAAGTTTTGAATGTCGAAATCGAGCGAGCTGTAATTGATGTTGGGCGCGAGCAGGGGTAATCCTTGACGACGGCAATCGTCGAGCAGCACCGCCATTTTGTCCGGTGCGTCGAAATAGACCGACAAAAGCGCCGCCATATATTCGGCGGCGTAATGCGCTTTGAGGAAGCCGGTTTGTACGGTGATAACAGCGTAATCGGCGGCATGTGACTTATTAAAGCCGTAATTAGCAAAAAATTCTATCTCGTCAAATATCGCTTCTGCGATTGGCACCGTGATCGTGGGGTCAAGTTTGGGACCGCGTTCGACGAAGATCGACTTATGCTTGAGCAGGTCCTCTTTTTTCTTCTTAGAGACGGCACGGCGCATCAAATCTGCTTCGCCTAACGGATAGCCAAACAATTCGCTGGCGACCTGCATGATTTGTTCTTGATAAACGAGAATCCCGTAGGTTTCTGCGAGGATTTTTTCCATCTTCGGATGGTGATAATGTACTTCTTTTGTGCCGTGCATACGCGCATTGAAGTCTGGGATGTAGTCCATTGGACCCGGACGATACAACGAGACCGCCGCGATGATATGTTCGAACAGTGTCGGGCGCATCTCGCGGAGCATTTGCTGCATCCCCGAACTTTCTACCTGAAAGACGCCGACGGTTTCGCCACGCCCGATCATTTCGAAGGTGAGACGCAGCATTTCGTTCAATGCCGGGTCGTCTGTCGGGCGATACGGGATATTATCCATCGAATACACGACGCCATGATGTTTTTCGATCAAGTCGCACGCGCGGCGCATGATCGTCAGCGTCGATAAGCCCAAAAAGTCAACTTTGAGTAAGCCAATCGATTCGCACGTTTCCATCGGGAATTGTGTGACCTGGCTGAGCGAAATTGCATCGCCGCTTGTATCGTCGTCGCTTTTATTCTTGTTGGCTTTTTCTTTGGTCGGGCGGTGGAGTGGCACGTACGCCTCAAGCGGCACATCCGAGATGATAACGCCCGCCGCGTGTGTCGAGGCGTGGCGTGTCACACCTTGCAGCTTCGCCGCTGTATCGATAACCTGACGGACAGCCGAGTCGGTTTTGTACAGCTTTTCCAGTTCGGGGTTATCGCTAACGTATTCATGAACCTTTTTTGGTTTTGGCTCGGTCGGGATCATGTTAGCGACCTGATTAACCACGCTCAAATCGAGATTGAGCGCGCGTCCCACGTCACGGATCGCCGCCTTTGCGCCCATTGTTCCAAACGTGATGATCGCCGCGACTTTATCGTCGCCATATTTACGCACCGCATAGCTGATCAGTTCAGCACGGCGGTCGTCGGGGAAATCCATATCGATGTCGGGCATCGAGACACGACCAGGATTCAAAAAGCGTTCGAACAGCAAATTGTTTTGAATCGGGTCGATATTGGTGATGCCGAGACAATATGCCGTTACGCAGCCCGCGCCCGAACCGCGCACGTTCCACCAAATATCGGCGACGCGCGCGTATTCGCACAAATCCCACACGATCAAGAAGTACGTGTTGAACCCCATCTCGCCGATGACACGCAGTTCATAATCGAGCCGTTCCTGGAGTACGGGATCAGAGTCAACGGCATCACCGTAGCGCCAACGCAATCCAAGCTCCGCAAGAAAGCGTAAGTACGTGGTGTCATTATGATGATCTGGCACGGGGAAAATCGGCAGATGATACTGTTTTTTGTCGAGATTGATCTCGCACATCTCTGCGATGGCGAGCGAATTCTTTAACGGTTCACCATCGTTGATGTCGCCAAACCATTCCCACATCCTGGGCTGGTCGATCAGGTAATAGCTGTTGTCGGACATGCTCAAGCGGTTGGTATCGGTTTTTAGCGCACCCGATTGGATGCACAGCAGCGTATCGTGCGCCTCATAATCGTCCGCCAGCACATAGTGGACGTCGGCGGTCGCTACCAGACGCAAGTTATCGCGCTTTGCCGTCTCGATCAACCATTGATTGACGGGTTTGAGGTCTTCAATTTCGTGCTGTTGCAGTTCGAGGTAGAAATGATCGCGCCCGAAAATCTGCACGTAATCATCGATGCGCTCACGGGCTAGATCGGTTTGCCCGTTCATGACCAGATGCGGAATTTCGGCGGCGAGACAGCCAGATGTCGTGACGATACCGTCTTTATGCGCGCGCAAAAATTCTTTATCGATACGTGGACGGTAATAATAGCCTTGAAGCTGCGCGGCGCTGGCGATTTTAAGCAGATTTTGATAACCAGCATTGTTTTGGGCGAGCATGAGCAGGTGAAACGGCTTGGAGTCATAGCGCGCTTCTTTGTCGGTCATGCGGCGCGGCGCGAGATAACCTTCCATGCCCAGGATCGGCTGGATACCGGCTTTCTTGGCAGCGCGGTAAAAATCCATAACGCCGAACATCGTGCCATGATCAGTGATCGCCAATGAAGGCATTCCCAATGCTTTGGCGCGGTCAATCAGTTTATTGATGTCGCTTAAACCATCCAGCAGCGAAAATTCGGTGTGGACGTGGAGGTGTACAAATGGATTTTCTGACATCGCTCAGTATGAAAATAATCGCTTACAGATTTTAGGGATTATACACCCGCTTAGCACAATTGTACGGGAATTTAATCATGCTTGTTTGCACGTATCCGTTATAATGACGCTATCTTTGAGTAAGCGGGGCGTCATCAAAACACGCCGTTAGCAATGGGTTGCCAAGCGTAAAATTATGCCAGAACTACCAGAAGTCGAAACAGTAGTGCGCGGACTGCGCCAACCGTTGATCGGGCGGCAAATTCAAGCGGTGTGGAGCGATTGGAGTAAGGCGATTCGCTACCCTGATCCGCTCGTGTTCGAAGCGCGGCTGCGCGGTCAAACTGTACGGGCGGTCGAACGCCGCGCCAAGTATATTTTGGTGCAACTCGACCATGATATTTTGGTCGTGCATTTGAAAATGACCGGACGTTTATACGTCGTACCGGATGACGCCAACAACCCATCCGATAAATGGGTGCATGTTCGCTTTCAACTTGATGGCGGGCAGCAGCTGCGCTTTTCAGATTCGCGCAAATTCGGATTTGTTTCGCTCGTCAATGATATTGCCGAACTTGCACCGTCACTGGGTCCCGAACCGCTGTCGGACTTGTTCACGATTGAGGGGTTTGAAGTCGCACTGGCAAGGCATCATAAAAGCATTAAAGCACTGCTTTTGGATCAAGCATTTCTCGCTGGAGTCGGCAATATTTACGCCGACGAATCGCTGCACATGGCGAAAATTCATCCTGTGCGCGCTGCCAACAGCCTGACTGCCGACGAAATGCGCCGTCTGCATGAAGCCATACGCATTGTTCTTGCGCAAGGAATAGAACGCGAAGGCGCGAGTATTAACTGGTATCGCAAACCAGACGGTACAAGCGGTGACGCACAAAATCACTTTTCCGTTTATGATCGCACTGACCAACCCTGTTTGAGCTGCGGCAGCGCGATTGAAAAAATTCGCGTCGCCCAGCGCGGTACGCATTTTTGTCCGGTTTGTCAGCCTTCACCGCAGCTCGCTTCAAAATAATGCGAAAGGGATAACAGTGGATAGCGGCTTTGAACAATTTTTCTCACAAATTCCAACGGGTCTGATCATCATGCTTTGTGGGTCAGGCATTGTGCTGATCGTATCGGCGATCGCCATGATCAGCGCGCGCAATCGTCGTATGCAAACCGCGCTGATGGCGATGCAGGCTCAGCCGTATTCGATACCCGCCGCGCGCCGACCCATGGTGACATCTATGAGCAACGCCTTACCGAGTGACTACGACGATATGCCAGATGTCGATTCGCTGCTGAACACCGATACACTGACGACGGAAGTCCCCGCGGTACGGATGGCGCGCAGTGGTACGTTTAGCGTGCGCACAGTCGATGGCGAAACGCTGGAAACGGTCGAAGTGCTGACAGTGCTGCGCGACGTTACGGATGGTGGTTTGCTGATTCAAATTGGCGATCAAATCGTGCGTAATCCGCCTGCGTTGGCGGATAGTGAATTCAAGCGGCGCTTCAACGGTACGATTAGCGAACTGGCAAAATCATTGAGTATTCCCAAGCCCGCCGCGATACCTGCTCCGCGTCCTGCACCCGCAGTCGTCGTGACGAACACGGATCCTTTGAGCGAACCATCGCTCGATGATTTGACCGATTTGCCTGTACAATTGCCCAACGAACCGACACGCAGCACGAATACGACGCGTGCTGTCGGCGTTGCGCCCGGCGACCTGCCCAAGTTTACGCTCTCCGAAACGCCGATGAATGCCAAGCCACTACGCCGTGTACCGAAGCCGACGGGCGAACCGATCCCCGAAATCAATGTCGGCGGTTCTGTCGAAGCCTACTTGCAGCATCGCTTATCGCTGACACCAGAGTTCGCCGGGCGAAGCATTCATATTCGGACTTCGCCTAAAGGCGGGATCGTCATCGATGTGGAGGGCAAGCAGTACGAGGCGGTCGGCGATATTGAAGACATCGACGCCAAACTATTTTTAGCAGAGACCATCGAAGAATGGCAGTCACGCCAGTGATCGATACTCAAGCATATGGTTCTGGGACGGGCGTGATCACCCCACGCCCTTTTTCGTCAAGCGAAAATCGTCCCATCGGGCGACGGGTATCATGTGGAAAGACCAGCAGCGCATTGGTCTTTAGCGCCCACGCCTGCCAGATACGCTTGGTTTCGAGCGTGACCAACGGCTCAACGTCGTAGGCTGTCATCCAGCCCAGACGTTCGAAATGGATGGCATAACTTGCTAAATCGCATACAAACATCAGGGCTTGTCCGCCGTTTTCGATGATCACACTCATATGTCCGGGGGTATGCCCAGGCGTGACGACCCCGCGAACGCCCGGTAGCAATTCGGTATCGCCATCGAGTAAGCGCATGTGACCACTTTCGATGAGTGGGACATAATTATCTTCTAAATAGGTAGCACGGGTGCGTTCGTTGGGGTGAGTCGCGTCGTGATATTCGCGGCGCTGCACGACGTATTCGGCATTGGGGTAAGTCGGCACAAGCTGTCCAGCAGCATCATGCATGATATTGCCGCCTGCATGATCGCCATGTAAGTGCGTGTCGATGACGAGATGAATATCATGGCGGTCAATGCCCAAGCGACCGAGCGCACCCGTGACGCCGCCTGACGACCGATCGATAAACCAGTTGAGCATTTGTTTGTCGGGGATTTCACCGTAACCGACATCGACAAGGATGTTTTTATCAGGCGTTTGGATCAATAACGCATGATACGCCATGGGAACGCGGTTGTTGTCGTCGTGCGGCATCATCGTGCTCCACAGTGCGCGCGGGACGAGCCCGAATACGCCGCCCGCGTCCATTTGAGCGACAGCATCGTTGATCAAATGCACGCGAAACTCGCCCACCCAAAACATGGCTACACCGTATCCAACTGTGCTAACAGCGCCGCGCGTTGATCCACTGGGAGAAATGCCGCGTTCGCCGCGTTGATTTGCAACTGTTTGATGATATCGAACGACAAGCCTTGATATTGAATGACCTGTGCGAGCTGCTCGCTCAACGTGATGTTACTGATCAACGGGTCGTCGGTGTTGACGGTGATGTTCAGTCCTCCCTGCAACATCCGCCGCAGCGGGTGGTCTTCCAGTCGCGCGACGACGCCGCTATCGACGTTGCTGGTTGGGCACACTTCGAATACGGTGCCACGCGATGCCAGTTGCTCGACCAACGCCATATCTTCGATCACACGGATACCATGCCCAATGCGATCCGCTTTAATCGTTTCGACCGATTGGCGTATGCTGTCGCTGCCCATCCATTCACCCGCGTGGACAGTGACGCCCAAGCCTTCGCGTTTGGCGCGTTCAAAAACGCTTTCAAACGGAATGCAAGGAAAACCATCCTCTTGTCCGGCAAGGTCAATGCCAACCACGCCTTCATTTCGATAGGCGAGCGCGGCTTCGATGACGGCTTCGCCAATCGCGACACTTTCATGACGGTTCATCGAGACGATCAGCCGCACCTGAATACCGAGTTCTGCTGCTGCTTTTTGCGATGCCTGGCACACCCACGCAACAACCTCGCCATATTCGCACCCCATGATGTTGTTGAGCGCCTGGGGTGTAAAGCGGAGTTCCATATAGCGGATGTTATCGGCGGCGGCATCAGCGACGATTTCGCGCGTCACGCGTTGAATGATGGTTTTTGAACGAAAAAACTGGCGGATAAAGCGAAACTTGCCGAGAAATTCTGCCCATGTGCGCGGTGTATCTGGCATAATCTGCACATAGGGGCGCATCGATTCCAAATCATATGCTGGAATCGGTAAACAATATTCGCGTGCAATATCGCACAATGTTTGCAAACGCCATGAGCCTTCTAGATGACGATGCAGTTCAATTTTGGGAAGAGTCTGAATGTGAGCGTCCATATAAGTAGTGTATAAGCATCAATCGCGTTCTGCCAATAACCAACTCCAATAATGCCATGAGAAAATGACGCCGAGGGTAATACCGAGCGCCGGCAAACCGTTGTACAACATGACCCATCCGACTGAAACAGGCACCTCGCCAAGTGGGATCAGCCCAAAGATCAGGTTGAGTGCGCGCACGACAGCACTGGTCAACAAGAGAGCGGCAGCGATGAAGAAGCCGATGAACTGAGGTTTGGCGCGCGTCGCGCTGCCTAATCGGCGGCTGATTAAGCCCAGCACCAGCAGCGCCGCCGCGATACCTATCTGTCCAAAGATTTCCAACCACGGCGTGATCATCATGGGGTTTTGGTCGGGCGACTGCCGCGCATCATTTGACGAACAAGCGAAATTGAAAGCACGATCAGAATAACGCCAGCCGCCGCTGTGAGCAGGTCACCCAGAATATCACCCGCCACTTGATCAACGCCGGCGAAACGAACGGCTGCCATGCCAAAGAGTATGCCCGGCAGCACGAACCAGCGAAAGTGCGTACGTTCTTGAAATGAGCGTTGGTAGAAACGTGCGATCAAAAGCAAAAACACGAGTAAAGCCGCCAGCGCAAACCACGAATAAAGCAGCAGCAGTTGACTCAGTTCGACAGCGGTCATGGGCGACTGCAACTCCTTACCCGTGAAGCCTATAAAATCAGCGCATGTGCTGGGTAGTCAGGCGAATGACATAACGAATCGCTTGCAGTCGCACCTGTTTATCATCGCACGCTTGCAGAAAGCGCTGGATTCTGGCGCGCATTTGGGCGTCGGTCGTCAACATATACGCTTTCGTACCAGAAACCAGTCGGATGTTAAGCGCACCAGCGTCAACGAGTGCGTCAAGCTGGCGTTCTACATCGCGCGTTTCGCGGCTGCTAAAGTGCGCAATGGTCTGGGCGGGGTCAATCGCGTGCGGATTATCGTTGAAAAAACGAATCAAGTCCCATTTGACGAGCGAGTCGGCAATCGTTTCCAGAAACGTCACGATGTCGGGGTCTAAGTGATCTTCGGTCTGTGACGCTGTACTGATAGTGGTCATGCGTATTTCTAGCTCCCGTTTGCTGAACGGATTTTCAAAACAACGACGATAAAGGCGAGATCGATGCGTTTTTACGTCGATATCGCCTGTGGTTTCGGTCACGATTTGGTTGGGATTTCACTTGGCGCACTGGTGCGGTTTTCTGCGATATCGGCGCGCATGTGACAGTTTTTGTATTTTTTGCCGCTGCCACAATAACACAGATCGTTGCGCCCCGGCAGATTCTTGCTGCTGGCGCGCACGGGTTCAGCTTTCGCAGGTATCACGCCGGGGCGGACTGCCTGAACGTTGACGGGACGGCGGATTATAGGCTGCGCGCTATTTACGGTGACGCGGAACAAATCGCGCGCGGCTTGCTGACTGATCTGATTTTGTAGTTCTTCCCACATGGTGAAGGCTTCGCGTTTGTATTCGACCAACGGATCGCGCTGTGCCACCGATACCAAGCCGATGCCTTCGCGCAATACATCGAGGTCGGTCAAATGCCGCCGCCAATTCGCGTCGATAGCGTTCAGGTACACGATGCGTTCGGCGCGCCCCATCACGTCTTCACCGAGCGTATCTGCTTTAGCATCGTAGGCTTCTTGAACGGAGTGGTTAATCAAATCGTCAAGTTCTTCGTATTCCAACCCCGCCATTGTTTCTGGCGTTACCGATGTGGGGACAGGGAAAATCGTCAGCAAACGGCGATACAGCCCTTCCACATCCCAATCATCCGGGTCGGCAGATTCGGGCGTAAATTCGCTCATTGCTTCTGTTATTAACGCTTCGTAGATAGTCAGATAGGCATCGACAAGGTCTATCTTATCGAGAATTTCGCGCCGTTGGCGATATACGACTTCACGCTGTTTGTTGACCACATCGTCATATTCCAAGACGCGCTTACGAATATCGAAGTTGTGACCTTCAACGCGGACCTGTGCCTGACCGATAGCGCTTGTCACCAATTTGGCTTCGATGGGTTCATCTTCGGGGATTTTCGCCCAGTTCATGACCGATTTGACCCGATCACCACCGAAGCGGCGCATCAGGTCATCTTCGAGGCTCAAGAAAAAGCGCGACTCGCCGGGGTCGCCTTGACGACCCGCACGACCACGCAACTGATTATCGATACGGCGCGCTTCGTGGCGTTCGGTGCCGAGAACGAATAAGCCGCCCGCCTCGATGACTTTTCTCTTGTCGCCTTCGACCTGTGTGCGTACTTCAGCGAGCGCTGTTTCCCATTGTTCAGGCGTCGCCTGTGTGATTTCGATCCCATCTTGACGCAGTTTCTCGCGCGTTAAGCCTTCTGGGTTGCCGCCAAGCAAAATATCGACACCGCGCCCCGCCATGTTCGTGGCAATCGTCACCGTGCTAAGACGCCCTGCTTGCGTGATAATTTCGGCTTCTTTTTCGTGATATTTCGCATTCAAAACATTGTGCTGCACGCCCACTTTCTTAAGCGCTTTGCTCAGGCGTTCAGATGTATCGACCGCGACGGTACCGACAAGGATTGGCTGCCCGGTGACATGGCGTTCCTGAATTTCTTCGATGATGGCGCGGAACTTGACTTCTTCGTTCACATACACCAGGTCTTCGTAATCGAGGCGTACCATCTGGCGGTGAGTCGGGATCGGAATGACTTCGAGATTATAGATTTTCTCGAATTCTTCGGATTCGGTCATCGCGGTACCGGTCATACCTGCCAGTTTCTTGTACATCCGAAAGAAATTCTGAAAGGTGATCGTCGCCATCGTCATATTTTCGCGGCGAATCTGTACCCCTTCTTTGGCTTCAATCGCTTGATGCAAGCCTTCGCTGAAACGGCGACCGTACATCATGCGCCCGGTGAATTCATCAACGATGATGATTTGACCGTCTTGTAGGATGTACTCTTTATCGGTCTCATACAGCGTCATCGCCCGCAGCGCATTATCCATATACGGGATCATGTCGGAATTATCGGGTCCGTACAGATGTTTGATATTCAGTGCTTTTTCGACACGCACAACGCCCGCTTCGGTCAAATAGGCGACACGATCTTTAATATCGATCACGTAGTCGGCATCGGGTTTTTTATCCGCGATACTTTCGGGGCTGCTCACTTTGAGCTGGCGGACGATTTGCGCAAAAATCTTGTAATTGTTGGACGGTTCTTCTGCCTGACCGGAGATGATCAACGGCGTGCGCGCTTCGTCGATAAGGATGTTGTCCACTTCGTCAACGATGGCGTAGAACACTCCGCGCTGCACAAGCTGGGTTTTATCCATCACCATATTGTCGCGCAGATAATCGAAGCCAAATTCGTTGTTCGTGCCGTAGGTTACATCGGCGGCGTAGGCTTCGGCGCGGCGAACCGGGCGAAGATATTGAATGCGGGCATCGTCCGATGGGAACGTCGGGTCATAAATATACGAACCACTATCGGGGTTGCCTGTGCCGCTGTTTTGGATAACGGCAGTTGTCAGCCCCAGAAATTGATAAATGGGACCCATCGTTTGCACGCCGACCTTGCTCAGATAATCGTTGGGCGTGACGAGATGCGCACCGCGACCGAGCAGCGCGTTCAAATACAGCGGCAGGGTGGCGACGAGCGTTTTACCTTCACCCGTTTTCATTTCGGCGATTCGTCCGGCGTGCAGCACCATGCCGCCGATCAACTGCTCGTCGTAATGACGCAGCTTAATGGTGCGCGCGGATGCTTCGCGCACTACGGCAAAGGCTTCTGGCAGCAGATCATCGGTTTTGGCGCCGTCGGCAAAGCGCTGTTTGAATTCGTCGGTTTTGGCACGCAGGGCATCATCGGAAAGTTGTTGCATTTGCGTTTCGAGCGCATTAATCGTCACGACGATCTCACGATATTCCGCTATCGTGCGATCCATCGGATTTCCCAACACCCGCTTGAACAGGTTATTGAACATACTGCCTCGGTTTTAGATCGAATTGTCGAATTGGCGTAGTAATAGGTGGGAATTGTCTCCCATAAGCGATTATTATAACACAGCCAGCATTAAACCTTCGCAAGAATCGACTTAAATACGGGGGAGCGCGTTATGAAAACTCGCAGGTTAGGACGTACCGGCTTGAAGGTCAGCACGATTTGTTTAGGCACGATGAATTTTGGTTGGAGTGCCGACGAGCGCACCTCGTTCGCCGTTATGGATGCCGCGCTCGACGCGGAGATCAATTTCTTCGATACGGCAGATATTTATTCAAGCTGGATCGATGGCAACAAGGGCGGCGAAAGCGAGACGATCATCGGCAAGTGGCTGAAACATAGAGACCGCCGTCAAGTCATCATCGCCACGAAAGCGCGTGGGCGCATGTGGGATGGGGTAAATGGCGAAGGTTTGAACCGTGTACATATTTTGCAAGCGGTCGAAGAGAGTTTGCGCCGACTCGATACCGATTACATCGATTTGTATCAGGCACATTTTCCCGATAACGAGACGCCGCTCGACGAAACGCTGGCTGCGTTTGATTCGCTCGTACAAAGCGGCAAAGTCCGTTATGTCGGCGCAAGCAATTATCCGGCATGGCTGCTCATGAAATCGATGTGGGTGAGCGATGTCGAGCGATTGGCGCGCTATGACAGTATTCAACCGCATTACAGCTTGCTGCACCGCGACGAATACGAGCGCGAACTCGAAGCAGTATGCCTTGATCAAGGTATTGGCGTGATCCCGTACAGCCCGCTCGCTGCCGGATTTTTGACCGGAAAATACACCCGTGAGAATAAGTCACCCGACAGCACGCGGCAGGCGAGCGGCTTGATCGGCAAACTGATCGAGGACGACAACGCCTATGCCGCGCTCGATGTGGTGGAGCGCGTCGCGCAAACGCACGATGTCCCGCTGGCACATATCGCGCTGGCGTGGATGCTGGCACGCCCGTCGATCACAAGCGCGATCATCGGCGCGCGCACGGTCGATCAACTGAGCGAACTCGTCGGTGCGAGCGAGCTGCAGATTAGCGAGACGGAAATTGGCGAACTCAATGCGGTCACGCACGGTTTTTGAAAGCGCGTGCGCGCGTGTATAATCGGCATCAGTTAACGCATTTTTTCACAAACGAGGGGCAAATATGGAAGAAAATGAAGAGAGTGGGTTTCCGTACGTGCTGCTGCTGGCGATGATCCCGCTGTTCGCGTGCGGGATCGCGTTCTTGGCAGGGGTGATCATGTTGGCGTTGGCGTTGGCGTAACGCGGAACCTTTAAATGGGCGGGAATTAACCCGCCCCTACGGTTTAGCGTGCGATTTATTCGTTGAACAATGCGCCCACGCTGCGCCCTTCATGCGCGCGGCGGATGACTTCGCCTAACAGCGGCGCGACGGATAACACCGTCATATTCGGCAGCAGTTTGTCTCCGGTCAGTGGAAACGTATTGGTCGTGATGATCTCTTTTAGCTGGCACGACGCCAGGTTTTCTACGGCGTTTTGTGCGAAAACCGCATGGGTAAACGCGAAATAGACATCCTTCGCGCCTTCACTTTGAACCAACTCAATCGCGTTGACCGCCGAACCACCCGTCAGCACCTCGTCATCGACCAGCAGCACATTTTTATCGCGCACCTCGCCAATGATGGTCAGCGCTTCTGACTTGCTATCGTTGCCCGAACGCCGCTTCTCGATGATCGCTAACGGCGTGCCGAGCTTCTCCGCCCAATTGCGCGCTTTCTTGGCATAACCGAGATCGGTCGAACACACGACTAAATCGGGGATATTCTTGTCGCGCACATAATTCGAGAGCAGGTGAAACGCAGTCAGCGCGTCGCCGGGAATATTGAAAAACCCCTGAATTTGCCCGGCGTGCAGGTCAATCGTCATGTATCGATCTGCGCCTGCGGCTTCGATCATGTTTGCCAACAAACGGGCAGCGATGCCAACTCTCGGCTGATCTTTTTTATCCGAGCGTGCATAGGGCAAATACGGAATAACGACGTTGATGCGTCCCGCCGAATCACGTTTGAGCGTATCGATCATGATCAACATCTCGAAGATATTTTCGTGCAAAGGCGAACACATGGTTTGGATCACGTATACGTCTTGCCCGCGCACACTCTCGTTGAGGCGAATGAAGATATTCTCGTTCGGGAACGTGGTGCGCGTGTAGCTGCCAAGTGAAATATTCAAATAATCCGCGATCTGCTCGCCCAACTCGTTCGAAGCAGCGCCCGCCATCAAGATGATGCGTCCATATTGTCCGGTGGAATTATGTGGCACTTGCCCTTCCAGCGGCGTGAAATTAGTACCCGGCACTTTTTCGTCGATTACTGTGTTCATAAAAAAACGTGGTTGTCACGCCCTCGTCACTGTGCGGTGTGTTGATCTACAAACATGATAACAAAAAACGTGGCGTTCTATAAGCCACTACGTTTCGCTGCGTTCAAAATCGCGCTGACCGCGTGCTGAGGCGCGATGGCTCGGGTTTGTACCTGCCGTACGATTTCATCGAGTGCTTCAGCCGACACAGTGTTCAAAATTTGCCTGAGCAATAGCTCGCGTACGCGTTCACTTAATTCGATCTCGATCTGGTGGCGTTCGATCTGATCGCGCGTATCGCTGTCGGTCAAAAATGCGCGGTGTGCGTCGATGGCGGCGACGAGTTCGTCAATACCTTTGTTATCGTTGGCAACGGTCTGAATGATCGGCGGAATCCACAGCGGGTCAGTGCCATTCTGGTTAATCGTGTGGGTTTCGACCGTCAACATTTGTCCATGATGGGATGCCAATCGGGTACGCGCCGATGGATGACCGAGTTCGAGCATATTTTTCAGCGCACGCACAGTGATATTGACGCCAGCGCGGTCGGCTTTATTGACGACCAATAGATCGGCGATTTCAAGAATGCCGGCTTTGGTCGCTTGAATGTCGTCTCCCAAACCCGGCGCTTCAACGACGACGGTCGTATGCGCCATCCGAGCGATATCGACTTCGCTTTGCCCTGCGCCGACGGTTTCAACCAGGATGATGTCAAACCCGGCGGCGTCAAGCGCGCGCGCTGCATCACGGGTGGCACGTGCCAACCCGCCTAAACTGCCGCGCGTCGCCATGCTGCGAATGAACACGCCAGTATCGCCGGAGAGATCGCGCATACGGATGCGGTCGCCCAGCAGCGCGCCACCTGTAAACGGACTCGTCGGGTCAACTGCCAGAATGCCGACGGTTTTGCCCAGTACGCGATACGCTTTTGCCAACGCCGCCACGAGTGTACTTTTGCCCGTGCCCGGTGCGCCAGTGATGCCGATAATCCATGCGCGTCCGGTGTGTGCATGGAGCGCGATCAGCGCATCGTCGGCGCGTTCATTCTCAATGGCTGTCAGCAATCGTGCCAGCGCACGCCGATCGCCTGATAGCACCCGCGGGACCTGATCCTGTGGCAGCATCATGACGCGCTTGAGGCGCCACTTTCGGGCGCGATTAAATCGCGGATGAATTTGATGATGTCTTCGGTATTGGTTCCGGGTCCGAAAATTCCCTGCACGCCAAGTTGAGTCAGCGCGGCTTTATCGTCGTCGGGAATGATGCCGCCGATCATCAAAGGCATGTCGTTCAAGCCATGCTCGTTCATGACCGCGCGAATACGCGGGACGAGCGTCATATGAGCACCGCTCAAAATGCTCAAGCCGACGAGATCGACATCTTCTTGCAATGCGGCTTCTGCGATCATCTCCGGCGTTTGGCGCAATCCGGTGTAAATCACTTCCATGCCTGCATCGCGCAGTGCCCGCGCGATGACTTTCGCGCCACGATCATGCCCGTCCAAGCCCGGTTTTGCGATCAAAACTCGTATCGCCATGCGCCGCCTCCCCGCCGTACATTGAATCAAATTCCATTCTTAGGAGTATAACAGAGCGCACGTAGCGACGCATAAATGCGCGGCGAAAATCGCGTGCTGTGTTACAATCACGGGAACAGCCAAAACCAACTATCAAGATTTTCGTGAGGTGAGGGTGATGAGCGCCGCATCTGAATCAAGCAGCGTCCGATTGCTAGAAAATCCTAAACGAAATGTCCGTCAGCCCATCATGACGTCGGACGCGCGTTTGGGGTGGGTATTGGCGGTGATTTTGCTCGTCGGCGCGAGCCTGCTTGCCGTCTTTTTCGCGGCGCAGGCGATCGCATGGAGCAGTGAACCGTTCGTGGGCGCGCGCACTGCGCGGTCGCTGGTTGTCAATGGAAGTTTGCCTGTGTCTGGCGAAACATGGGCGGCACTTGATGCGGGCATTAGGCGGCTTGACCGCATTACCGCTATCAATGGTGAAAATTTAGGCGAAGACGACGCCGCTACCGCCCGTTACCGTGCTATTCTATCGAGTTCAGCCGTCGGCGACTCGCTCGATATTACCTTTGAACGGCATGTCGTCAATGACGGCATCATCATAAACAATCGTGAAGTATGCGCCCCGATCCGCGATGGACAATCGGTTACACAATGCCAGGTTGCCGTCACTCTGACGGCGTTTCCGTCGATTGATTTGCTCGCATCCTTTATCATCCCGTTTGTCTCTGGATTGATCACCCTTGGTATCGGCGTGATCACGTTCGCGCTTCGTCCTATGCAACCGGGCGCGCGCGCGCTGGCATCGGTCGCCGCGCTCACATCGGTCTTTATGACCGGAATCTTTGATCTTGATACAACATTCCAGCTCGATTGGTTCTGGATGGTTGCGCTTGTCATGCTCGGCGGCGCACTCGTATCTTTCGCGCTCGTTTTTCCAATCAAAACTGCGGCTGTCTACCGCAATCCGATGATGCGCTTTGCACCGATTGGCGTCACACTGTTGATCGCGGGCGTGATGTTGGCACTGCATTTCAATTTACCAACGCCTGAGTTCGTGCTGACGCTGGGACAAATCGCGGTGGGAATTGCCGTGACGGGCGCGGTCATCATGGCAGTCATGATGGTCAACCGTCGTCGTCGCGCAACATCCGCCGTTGTGCGCGACCAAACCAACACCGTCTTGATCGGTCTGGGTTTATCGCTGATTGTCGGCGTATTTTGGCTTCTTAACGCTATTACACGTACGCTGCTTGGGTACGAGATTGTCCCGTTCAATACGTCGGCATCGATGCCATTTTTGGTTGTGCCAGCGCTGAGCATGGGCTATGCCGTGCTGCAATATCGCACCGTCGATACCGATCGTATTCTCAGCCGGTCGATCACATACGGTATTATGTTGTTCGGTCTGATCGTGAGCTATTTCCTGCTCGTATTAAGCGCCAGCTTGATCGTGCAGCGCGTCATTCCGGGTGACGACCCTGTGTTGATCGCCATTATCATTTTCGCGCTCGCATTGTTGTTCATCCCAGTACGCAGCAGCGTGCAGCAGCGCATCGATTCGATTTATTTCCGTCAGCGCGTCGATTATCAGGCGCGCGTCGAAAATTTTGGACAGCGGGTAAGTTCACTCGTAAACGTCGGTGATATTCTGTCGGAGTTTCGACACGTCTTAGAAGACTCGCTGCGTCCGTCTTCATTGTTTATCTTCTTGCCTGATCCACAAACGAATGATTACGCCGCCATTACAGATGGCGACGCACGCACCGACATGCGGTTCGCGCCAAACAGTCCTTTGATCAGCTATTTGAGCGCACAGGAAGATGTAGTGTATTTCGAGCCAGGTCAACCATGGGCGGTCGAACTGCTGACCGAAAAACCGCGCTTGGTCATCCTGCAAACATTGGTGATCGCGGGTATCCGCGGCTCAAACCGATTGAATAGTTTCGTCTCGATTGGTGCGCCGCGCAGTGGCAAAAAGATTTATAGCTTTGAAGAACTACGCTTCATTCAAAACCTGAGCAGCCAAATCACCGTCGCGATGGAACGTGCGCTTGTCGTCGATTCGCTCGAACGGCGCGTCCGCGAACTCGACGTACTCAGCCAGGTTAGCCAGGCGGTCAACTTCAGTGTCGATTTTGATGCGCTGCTCGAACTCATCATCGCGCAAACCAACAAACTTATCGATGCGCCGCATTTCTATATCACGCTGCGTGATACGGTGGCAAACGAACTGTATCACGCCTTCTTTCTCGAAGGCGATGACCGTGAACGCGACAAAGAGAACAAACGCTGGTTGATCGGACGCGATTTGTTCAGCGAGATCGTGCGTAACGGCAAAGCCTTGCGCGTGGTCGATTTTGCGGTGGAAACGTCGAAGCGCGGCGCGCCTGTGCTGTACGAAAGCCCGGATATGCGCGCGTGGATGGGCGTCCCAATGATCGCCGGATCGCGCACGCTGGGCGTACTCTCCGCTGGAACGACCGACCCATCGGTGACGTTCAGTGATGAACAACTCAAAATTTTCAACGATGTCAGTGCGTTGGCAGCAACCAGCATCGATAAAGCGCGCCTGTTTGCCGAAACCAATGTACGCGCGCGTCAGTTGGCAGTCTTGAACGACATCAGCCGCCAAATCGTGGCGAGCGAAGCGAAATTGGAAGAACTGCTGCAATTGATCACCGAGCGTTCGACCGAAATCCTGAATGCAGAAGCCGGGTCGCTGCTGCTCACGCCGGATGATGGCACGCTCGATCTTGTATTTCGTGTGGCAATTGGCGGTTCAGGGTCAGACATCATCAATGTGCGCATCCCCGAAGGTCGCGGTTTGGTCGGTGAAGTGGCGATGAGCGGGCAGCATGTCATCGTCAACGATGTGAAGAATGATCCGCGTTGGGGCGGTGAGCTTGCCAAAGGTGGTTTCCAGACGAACAACGTGCTTGCTGTGCCTTTGATCACGCAAGACCGCGTGATCGGTGTGCTGGAAGTGCTGAATAAGCGCGACGGCGGTTTCAGTCCCGACGACGTATCACTGCTGACCACGTTCGCTGGGCAAGCAGCCGTCGCCATTGAAAACGCGCGTTTGTTCCAATTGACTGACTTACAATTAAGCCAGCGTTTGAAAGAACTTGAGACGATGGAGCAGATCGACATCGAACTCAATCGCTCGCTCGATTTACGCCGCGTCGCGGAAATCACGGTCGATTATGCGGTGGCGAACAGCAACGCCGCGGTTGGCATTCTTGGGTTGGTCACGGGCGAGCCGCCTTACCTGGAAATCGTGTATCAATTGGGCTACAACGACGATAACTTACCCGAAGGCAGCGAAAACAACCGCATTCCACTGGATCGCGGCATTGTCAATCGCGTCATGCGCACCCGTCAAGCCGAAGTCGTGCCGAATGTTATGCAAGACCGTGATTATGTACCGAGTTTGCGCGGTGCGATCAGTCAAATCACACTGCCGATGCTGGCAGGTGGGACGATCAACGCGCTTTTAGTTTTGGAGACGGCTGCTGAACCGCGTCTTAATCTGGCGGAACTGCCGTTTTTGCAGCGCTTGACCGAACATGCCAGCGTCGCCATCGCCAACGCGCAGCTTTATGCCGAACTCAACCGTGCCAACCAATCGAAGAGCGAGTTCGTCTCATTTGTCGCGCACGAACTGAAAAATCCGCTCACGTCGATTCGTGGGTATTCGGATGTGCTGCTCGGCGGCGCGGTCGGTGCATTGAGCGATCCGCAGCGAAATTTCTTGTTCACGATCCGTGGCAATGCCGACCGGATGAATACGCTGGTCAGCGACTTGAACGACATCACCAAGTTGCAGACTGACAATATGCGCATCGACGCAAAACCAATGGACTTCAATACAGTGATCGTTGAATCGACCCGCCCGTTCGGTAAACAAATCACGGATAAAGGTCAACGATTAATCGTGGATGTTGAACCCGATTTGCCGAAAGTACAGGGTGATGAAGGGCGTTTGATTCAAGTCTTGATCAATATGGTGAGCAACGCGCACAAATACACGCCCGAAGACGGCGAGATCACGCTGACGGCGCATATCGATCCGTCATTGCGAAATGCTAAAGGGCGCCCGCTGCCACCAATGCTGCATGTGCAGGTGCGCGATACCGGGATCGGCTTGAGCGAAGAAGATATGAACAAGCTGTTTACGCCGTACTTTCGCAGTTTGAATCCGTTGGCGCAAGAACAACTCGGTACAGGCTTGGGCTTGACGATCACACAGGGGATCATCGAGCGGCATGGCGGCATGATCTGGGTGAATAGCACGCTCGGTCAAGGCACGACTTTTCATTTTACCGTGCCGTTTGCAGAAGAGATGGTCGGCAAGTAACAGGAATCAAAAAGGGCAGGTCTGAGACCTGCCCTTGCGTGTCATCACTTGCAAACTAGGTCAAGTGCGGCGTGATCTGCGCGAGCAGACGATCTTTCGGCTGGAAGCCGGTGATGCGCGCGACAGGTTTGCCACCCTTGAACAACATCAGCGTGGGGATGCTCATGACCTGGAACTGAATTGCCAGGTCTTGCTGTGCGTCCGTATCCAGCTTGCCGACGCGAATCTTGCCATCGTATTCTTCGGCGATTTGGTCAACGAGTGGCGCGACCATACGGCAAGGTCCGCACCATTCTGCCCAAAAATCGACGAGAACGGGCTTTTCGCTGTTCAGCACGTCGCTTGTGAAATTAGCTCCGGTGACTTCAAAAGTCTTGGCGCCCATGTCTGTATAACTCCTTACTTTACGCTCAGGTTTGAGCGTGCTATCCTAAAGTTGATTAGGATCGAAAGTCAAAAGCCGCTTCGATCCTTTAGTAGAACGAAGTGCGCTGTATGAACATTGACGAAACGCAATTGCCAGACCTTACCCGCCGTCAAGAAGAAATTCTTAGTTTGATAGTGCGGACGTATACGCATCAACCGGAACCCGTCAGTTCGAAAAATTTAGTCGAAGTTTTCAACCTCTCGTATAGTTCCGCGACCGTTCGTAACGAAATGGCGGCGCTGGAAGAACTTGGGTATATCACGGCGCCGCATACCAGCGCGGGGCGTATACCAACCCAAAACGGCTATCGATATTTCGTCAAACGACTGATCAACCCGACCGATTTGACGACTGTCGAACAGGCACGCATCACCGAACGTCTGCAAAGTACGCCGTTAGCGACCGAAAACTGGATGCGCCTTGTCGCCGCAGTATTGGCGCGCACCGCGCAAACAGCGGCGCTCGTCACCCCACCGATTGCGGATGCACGTTTGTTCAAACATCTCGAACTAATTGCGATTCAGGGGCGATTGACGTTGATGGTGTTGGTGCTGCAAGAGGGTGCGGTACATCAACAGATGCTCACGCTGGCGGAACCGATCGCGCAACCGCGCTTGAGCGAGATTGCTGCGCGCATCAACAGTATGTGTCAAAACCTGAGCGCGCGCGAAATTCGACTAAAAAGTTCGCAGACGGGCGTAATTGAGCAGGAAATCCTCGAATTGGTCGCGGACTTGATCGACCGCGCCGAAAGCGCGCGTGCACGGATCATCTATCGCGAAGGTTTGAGTGAAGTGATTAGTGTATTCGCCAGCAACGAAGGCGCGGCGCAAGCGGTGCGTGTATTTGAAGAACGCGCGTATCTCAATATCATATTGGATGAAATCCTCAAGCCGTTAGGCAACGATGTGCAGGTTGTCATCGCGGGTGACGGACGCTGGGAACAACTCAGTCACTTAACGATGGTGATCAGCCGCTACGGGATTCCTGGCACATTAAGCGGCGCGGTTGGAGTCGTGGGACCAACGCATATCAATTATGCCCGTGCGATTAGCGCAGTCAGTTATATCTCCACATTGATGACAGATATGCTCACCCACGCGACCGAAATGCCTAAATTGACGGCTCCAGACGACGATTCGCGATCATAAGTCAGGTATTTACATTTCTTCGAGCGTTTTAACGCAATTCTATTACAGCGTCGATACACTGAGCATATCATCGTCGTATATCAAGCGGTAAGACGGAATACTGCGCGTATCGCGTGCAGTTTTCGCGCGTCACACGAAGGGAGTGCTGCGTGGCACAAGATGAAACGCAAGTGAACGGTGCAGAAGATATGGCGCAAGACAGCGCATCGTCTGGCAACAAAAATGAGACGACGGCTGATGTTATCGAAGCGCTGCAAGTACAAGTGACCCAATTTCGAGAAGGCTGGCAGCGCGAACGCGCCGAATTCGCGAATTTCAAACGACGTATCGAGCGTGAAACTAAAGATACGTATCAAAATGCGTCGGCAGATGTATTGATAGGCGTACTGCCGATCATTGATGACTTCGAACGTGCGCTCAACAATGTGCCCGATGATCTGAAAGATCACCCCTGGCTTAGCGGCACACGCATGATCCAGCGCAAATTCGTCAAGATGCTGGAAGAATTTGGAGTGACGACCGTTGACCCGACAGGCGATACGTTCGACCCGAATTTGCATCAGGCAATCGGCACGGATGACGCCGGTGACGGCGAAAGTGGTCGCGTGACAAAGACCGAACTAAAGGGCTATGTCGTGGTAGATCGAGTGCTGCGTCCCGCGCTTGTGCGCGTCAGCAAGTAACGAACGAAACAAATCGAGCGATAGAGGAGAACTAGTCTAATGGGTCGTATTATTGGTATTGACCTCGGAACCACGAACTCGGTCGTCGCCGTCATGGAAGGTGGCGAACCGGTTATTATTCCCAGCTCAGAAGGTGGACGGCTGATCCCTTCGGTCGTTGCGGTTAACCCCAAGACGGGCGAACGTGTGGTTGGGAAGGTCGCGCGCAATCAAGCGGTGATCAACCCCGAAAACACGATTTTCTCGGTCAAGCGTTTCATGGGTCGCAAGTTTGAAGACGCCGAAGTGCAGCGCGCGATCAAGTTTGTGCCTTACAAAGTGACCGCTGCTCCAAATGGCGATGTGCGCGTGCATATGGGTGGCAAGGAATACAGCCCGCCCGAAATCAGCGCGATGATCCTGCAAAAGATCAAAGCAGACGCGGAAGCGTATCTGGGTGAGACAGTTGATCAGGCAGTGATCACGGTTCCGGCATATTTCAACGATGCGCAGCGTAACGCGACTAAAGACGCGGGACGCATCGCGGGCTTGGAAGTGCTGCGTATCATCAATGAACCGACCGCATCCAGCCTCGCATATGGTTTGGGCGAAAAGAGAGCTGGTTTGATCGCCGTGTATGACCTAGGCGGCGGTACGTTCGACATTTCGATTTTGGAAGTCGGCGACGGCGTCTTTGAAGTGCGCAGCACCAATGGCGATACGTATCTCGGTGGTGACGACTTTGACCAGGCGATTATTAGCTGGATTGCAGACGAGTTCAAACGTGATCAGGGTATCGATTTGCGCGGTGACCGCCAGGCGCTTCAGCGTTTGAAGGAAGCAGCGGAAAAAGCCAAAATCGAACTTTCGAGCACGATGAGTTCAGACATCAACTTGCCGTTCATCACGGCGGACGCGAGCGGACCCAAACATTTGAATATGAGTCTGACGCGCGCCAAACTGGAAAGCCTGACTGCAACGCTGATTCAACGCAGTACCGATCCGCTCAAGGCGGCGCTGCGAGACGCGGGTGTAGACGTAAAAGATATCGATACGGTGGTGCTGGTCGGTGGTATGACTCGTATGCCTGCCGTCGTCGAAGCGGTGAAGGCATTCTTCGGTAAGGAACCAAGCAAGGGTGTTAACCCGGATGAAGTCGTCGGTGCTGGTGCGGCGATTCAGGGTGGTGTGCTGCGTGGCGATGTCAAGGATATTTTGCTGCTCGACGTGACTCCGTTGTCGCTGGGCGTGGAAACGCTCGGAGGTGTGGCGACGCCGATGATCGAACGCAACACGACTATTCCGACCAAGAAGAGTCAGGTGTACTCGACAGCGGCGGATAATCAGACGCAGGTCGAAATTCATATCGTGCAGGGCGAACGCCCGATGGCGACCGATAACAAGTCGCTTGGTCGTTTCATCCTCGATGGTATACCGCCCTCACAGCGCGGAATTCCGCAAATCGAAGTCACGTTCGACATCGACGCGAACGGCATCTTGAATGTGAGTGCGCGCGATAAAGCCACCGGACGCGAACAAAAGATCACCATCACCGCCAGCAGCGGTTTGAATGAAGCCGAAATCCAACGCATGGTGAAAGAAGCTGAAAAGTTTGCCAGCGAAGATGCCAAGCGTCGGGACGGTGTCGAAGCGAAAAACGCCGCCGAGAGCGAAATCTTCCGCGCCGAGAAGTTCATGAGCGAAAGCGGTGATAAAATTCCTGCGGATGCCAAGACACAGGTCTTATCGTTGATCGGTGACTTGCGTACGGCGATTGCAGGCGATGATCCGGAAACGATCCGCAATGCGACCAACGCCTTAGGCACTTACCTACAGCAGGTTGGCGCAGCGATGTACGAACAACCAGAAGCGGCAGGTGCAGCGCAGGATGGCACTGCAAACGGCAATGGCGCATCGGGCAAGAGCGGCGAAGATGTGGTTGACGCCGAATTCACCGAAGCCTAAAGCAAGATCGGGCTAAAACCGTCATTTACATAGGGATGAGTCATGGCAATACACGACTCATCCCTATGACGTTTATAAGTTGAGAAGAGCGCCTTGTGACGGCGATCACGCTGCATTACACTCACAGATTATCAGGATGAACGGGCTGTAAGCGAACATGGCACGAGACTACTACGAAATTTTAGGCGTCGCCCGCGACGGCAGCCAACAAGATATTAAAGCCGCGTTTCGTAAACTGGCGCGCGAATATCACCCGGATGTGAGTAAACTTCCGGACGCCGAAGAGAAATTCAAAGAGATCAACGAGGCGTATGAAGTCCTCTCCGACGAGGCTAAGCGCGCGCGCTATGATCGGTTTGGCGCGGCAGGCGTGCAAGGGAACGGCGGCGGCGCAAGTAACAGCCCGTTTGAAGAAATTTTCGAGGAATTTTTTAGCAATTTAGGTGGGATGCGCGGCGCGCAGCGTCGTCGTGGTCCGCGACCGGGTGCAGATCGTCGTGTCGATGTCACCGTAACGTTCGAAGAATCGATCTTCGGTATCGACCGCGAAGTCGAATTTGAGCGTTTGCAAACCTGCGAAATTTGTCATGGCAACGGCGCAGAACCTGGCACACAGCCGGCACGCTGCCCACAGTGTAATGGCACGGGCGAAGTACGCAGTGTGCAGCAAACGTTTTTGGGGCCGATGGTGCAGGTGAACACGTGTCCGCGTTGCAGCGGACGCGGGGAAGTCATCGCCACACCGTGCCATAACTGCAAGGGTGCGGGCAAGATGCGCGATAAAGTCACGCTCGGTGTGCAGATTCCGCCGGGTGTGCGCGAGGGCTTACAGATTCAAATTCGCAATGAAGGCGACCCCGGTGAGACGGGTGCGCCCAACGGCAATCTGTTTGTCGTGGTGCATGTTGAAGAACATGAATATTTTAAGCGTAAAGACAACGATATTGTGCTGGAAGTGTCGATCAATGTGGCGCAAGCCGCGCTCGGTGACAAGATTAATGTGCCGACGGTTGACGGCGATGTCGAACTCTTGATTCCCGGTGGCACACAGAGCGGGAAGCAGTTCCGACTGCGGGGTAAAGGGATTCCGCGCTTACGCAGCGACGGCTCGAACAGTGGACGTGGTGATCAAATGGTCTTTGTGGCGGTTGAAGTGCCGACCAAGCTCAGCGACGAACAGCGCAAATTGTTCGAGCAGCTTAGTAAGACGATGGGCAGTGAAGTGCAGCCGCAAAAGAACAACGGCAAAGGCTTCTTTGACCGTGTGATCGACTTCATCTCTGGAGATCAGAATTAGCGTGGCACAATGGATCGAAATTAGCATGAGCGTAGACGGGGAGTCTGCCGAAGCGGTCGCCGCGCTGCTTAATCGTTATGGGTATCAGGGCGTTGCAGTCGAACACGAAGGCATTCCACCGGATAAACTCGATGAAGATGAAATTCCACCCGCGACGCATATGACTGTGCGTGCTTATTTGCCGGTCGATGATGAAGCCGAAGCCGCAAAAACCCATCTGGAAACATCGCTGGGCTACATGAATATGATGTACCCCATGCCCAAGCCGACGTATAAGATTGTCGATGAACAGGATTGGGCGGAGGCGTGGAAAGTTCATTATCACCCTATACGGATCGGTAAACGTTTGTTCATCCGTCCGCAGTGGGTCGAAATTGACATTCCCGAAGGCGCGATTGAAATTTCGCTTGATCCGGGTATGGCGTTCGGTACAGGCACTCACCCCACAACGCAACTATGTTTAGAAGCCCTGGAAGAATACACGCAGTCCGGTATGACTGTGCTTGATCTTGGCACGGGATCAGCGATTTTGGCGATTGCGGCGGCAAAACTGGGGGCGGTGCATGTATTAGGACTGGATACTGACCCGGTTGCGGTCGATGTGGCGATCAAAAATGTCGCCGAAAGCGGCGTCAGCGACGTGATTACCATCCAGGAAGGCAGTCTGGAAAATATAATCACATCGGCGCGACGCTTTGACATGATCGTGGTCAACATTCTCGCGCGTATCATCATTCAAATGTGCGACGAGCATTTAGGCGACGTGGTGCGACCCGGCGGACTCGCGATTTTCAGCGGGATCATTCAATCGCAAGCGGATGATGTCGATGTGGCGCTAGCGAAGACAGGCTTGGAAGTGACTCGCCGTCGCATACAAGGCGATTGGGTCGTGATCGAAGCACGACGTCCGCACGTATAACACCCTCAATTGTGGGTTGGTTAGAATTTTAGAACTCAAGTATTGTAATCCCCCCAATAAATTGGGGGACTTCCCGACGCTTTACACTTACAATGAAGTTAATGTGTAACTGGAAACAGGCGGAGCGTACACAAACGCTCCGTTTTATTTTCTATTCTAATGGTAGAGTGGTGATATACATGGCGGTTGAACAATTGCACAATGAAAGAACTGCGCTGCAAGCAAGAGGACTAACGACAGCGCAAGTCGAAGAAAGCCGCCGTTTATACGGTGCGAACATCCTTACGCCTCCCAAGCGTATTCCCTGGTGGAAATTATATCTGGAAAAATTTGAAGACCCAGTCATCCGTATCCTGATCGTCGCGGCGGCGATTACGATGTTCGTTGGCTTGGTCGACGGTCATATCGCCGAAGGCGTGGGCATTATCATTGCTATTCTGCTTTCGACCTCGTTATCATTCGTCAACGAGTTTCGCGCTAAGCGTGAATTCGATGTACTGAATCAAGTCAACGACGATGCGCCGACACAAGTCATTCGTGATGGTGTGTTTTCGGTTGTACCACGCCAGTCTTTAGTGGTTGGCGATGCCGTCTTAATCGAAGCGGGCGACGAAGTGCCAGCCGATGGACGTATCGTCGAAGCGGTATCGTTGCAAATTAACGAATCGTTGTTGACGGGTGAATCGCTTCCTGTTCGCAAAGTCGTTTCAAAAGGTTTGGAACAAACGGGCATCGCGTTCCCCGAAGATCAAGTGTTTCGCAGCACTTTGACGGTCGATGGACGCGGCATGTTCGAAATTGGCGCGGTCGGTGATAAGACCAAGATCGGTGAAATCGCGCGTGAAGCGACGACCGAAACCGACGAAATAACGCCGCTCAACGCCCAGTTAGAACGCTTAAGCAAGCTGATCGGTGTTGTCGGATTCGGCGTTGCCGCCCTGACGTATATCGGATTGGTGCTGCGTGGGGTCGCTGTAGGCGATCTTGTGTTGAACGGCGCAAACTGGTTCTTTATCTTAGTGCTGACGATTGGTGTATTGGTCGCGGGCGTGCGCGTATGGCTGCCAATCGTATTTGACGGCTTCGAGCTTGCGGGACGCGCAATCAAAAAGCCGAGATGGCTGGAATCGAGCGGTTTAGGCGGCTGGTTGCTCAACGTTGGGATGGGTGCTGCCATTGCGGTAGCCGGCATCTTGGTTGGTCGTCTTGTCGGTATTTTGCCACCCGAAACGACGGATTGGCTGCCCGGCGAAATCGGTATCGCGCTGCTGCGCTACTTCATGGTCGCAGTGACGATTATCGTCGTCGCGGTGCCCGAAGGCTTACCGATGAGCGTGACGCTCAGTCTGGCATATAGTATGCGTCGTATGACGGCGACAAACAATCTTGTCCGCCGTATGCAGGCAACTGAGACCGTCGGCGCGGCAACCGTGATTGCTTCGGACAAAACAGGCACGCTGACGCTCAATCAAATGCGTGTGCGCGAGTATCATTTCCCGGTCTTAGGCAATAAATCGCTGACCGATCAAACGGGCGAAAAGTCAGCGGCGCTGGTTGCGGAATCGATGAGCGCAAACACGACGGCGAACTTGACGCGCGTGGCGGGTGAACCAATCCGCGCGATTGGCGACGGTACAGAAGGCGCGCTGCTGCTGTGGCTCGATGCCAATGGCGTCGATTATCTGCTAGCGCGCGCCGCGTTCGATACCAATGTGCAGTTGACGTTCTCGTCGGAACGCAAATATATGGCGACGATGGGCGCTTCTCCGGTGCAAGATGGCGACGTGGTGATGCACATCAAGGGCGCGCCGGAAGTACTGCTTGATCAAGCGACTTTGCTTTTGACCGCGAATGGGATCGAGCCGATTGCGCCGCATCGCGCAGAAATCGAAGAAGAAATTCTCAATTACGCCCGTCGTGGGATGCGAACGCTCGGTTTTGCGTTCAAGCCTGTCGATGTGGCGCATGAAAATCTCGAAGAATTAGCGACAGAGACGATTTGGCTGGGGTACGTGGCAATTGCCGACCCTATCCGCCCCGAAGTGCCGTCCGCTATCGAAGCAACGCGCAAAGCGGGCATTCTCGTCAAGGTAGTCACAGGCGATAACGCCGAAACTGCCAAAGAGATCGCACGGCAAATTGGGTTGTGGCTGCCCGAAGATGATCGTATCAATGGTGCGCATCTTTCCGGCAAAGACTTCGAGTTGATGGACGACGACGAAGCGCGCCGCGCGGTCATGCGCCTGAAGGTGCTGTCGCGTGCGCGTCCGCTCGATAAAATGCGGCTCGTCCGGTTGCTGCAAGATAACGGGCAGGTGGTCGCCGTCACCGGTGACGGCACGAACGATGCGCCCGCGCTCAATTATGCCAACGTAGGTCTGGCGATGGGCTCCGGGACAGATATCGCCAAAGAAGCCAGCGATATTGTGCTGTTGGATGACTCATTCAAGAGCATTGTCAACGCGGTGATGTGGGGGCGGTCACTGTATCAGAATATCCAGCGTTTCATTTTGTTCCAACTGACAATCAACGTCGCCGCGTTGGGCGTCGCGCTTTTGGGGCCGTTCATCGGCGTCGAATTTCCGCTCACGGTGATTCAGATGTTGTGGATCAACCTGATTATGGATACGTTCGCGTCGCTGGCACTCGCCACAGAACCGCCACGTTGGGAAGTGATGGAACAACCGCCGCGCAACGCATCCGATTTCATCATCAGTCCGGCGATGACGCGCGGCATTCTGGGCTTGGGACTCACCTTCATCGTGATTTTGGTCGGTTTCCTGATCATCATTCAAAATGACGGCATCGTGACCCCGAAAGAACTATCAGTATTTTATGCGACGTTCATCCTGCTCCAGTTCTGGAACCTATTCAACGCGCGTGTACTCGGCTTGAAGTCGTCGGCATTTACCGACCTGGGCAAGAACAAGGCGTTTGTATATATCGCTATTGCTATCTTGATCGGTACGATCTTGATCGTCCAGTTTGGCGGCGAGATTTTCCGGACTGTGCCGCTCGATATTGGCGAATGGCTGATTATCATCGTCAGCACATCCGGTGTCTTGTGGATTGGTGAGCTTTTGCGCTGGTTTAGCCGACGAAATGCACAACCAGTTCTTGTGAACAATCAAGCACCGGCGACAGGCGACTAAGCGTTAATATTAATATAACCCCCCAATTGGAGGGCGTGGGCGACCACGCCCTTTTGATTCCATAATCAACCTGTGTGTCCGATCAAAAAGAGGCGTCTATGTCCAACCAAACCCGGCAAAATCCGCGCTCATCGCTCACAAGTGCTGCTCAACGTGTGCAGCCGCCTGCCCAACCACCGCGCGAGTCGCGCGGAGGTATTCGGCTTGGAACCGCCGCCATTATTTTCGTCGCAACGCTGTTGGGGTCGCTGCTTGGGGTGGCGGCGGATGTCGGCGACGCGGCTTCGACGCTGGATCAATTTCGCAGTTTGTTTTATCCCGAATTGTGCGTCGCGGGCAGCAATACGATCTTGGGCGATGGAATCACGATGGCGGCGGATTGGGAACGCGATTTTGAAGCCAATCACGATGCGCGTGTGAGCATTGATGGGATTGGTTCGGTGCGAGGCGTCGAAAAGGCAGCATCAGGTGGCTGCGTGCATGTGCTGGCAATGAGCGAACCGATGACCGACGCACAGTATAATTCATTGTTGAATGCGGGTGTCAGCATTCGCTGTGCCGCCGAAATTGGGTATGACGTGATCGCCTTTGTGACCGATATCGATAATGACCTGCCAGCCGTGTTATCGCGCGATCTGGCAGGGATTTTGACCGGACGCACGCGTAATTGGTCAGAAGTCGGTGGTGCTCAGCGCACCATCCGTTTATTGGCTCGACCAGGCAGTGGTACGACCGAATTTGTCTTGATCAACGTGGCGCGTTATTCCGATGTGAATATCGAAGACGATCAGTACTTTCCGCCAGATACCAATTATCTCGCCTGTGAGTCAAATCAGGAATGCCTCGATTTGACATTAGCGACTCCTGGCTCGTTGTATTGGGTTAGTTCGGCATGGATGCGGACTCAGCCAACCGAATACATACGTATCATGCCGATTTTGCGCGGCGACGAACGCCCGATCAATCCGCTGACGCAAGAAGTCGATCTCGATATGTATCCGAATACGTTGATACGCCCGTTGTATTTTTACGTATTGGGGGGCGAACAAGTAAGCGACGAAACTGAACGTCATGCGCAGGATTTTCTCACCTATGTACGTAGCATACGCGGACAACAAGTGCTGGAACAGTATTACTTTTACACCTTCTTTGATCGTCCGGTCGAAGTCGATGTTACGCTGCCGCCTGGTTTTGACGCCGACATCGATGGGGTGCGTCCTGTATGCAAAACTGTGTGACTACAGCCGTCAATCTATGAGTTCATACTCATGTTTGAGTCAGTCTGAAATGTTATACTGAACGTACTAATGATATATCGACGTTTTAATTGAAGGATCGTACCCTATGTCAGCTCGTGATTTGCGCGCGCTGCTGAACGATCTTGAGTCTCGCGGTGATGTGCATCATATCGTTGCCACCGTAAACGCGGACGAGATCGCGGTCATCGCGGCGCGCGCACGGCAGCGCGTGCTGCTTTTTGACAACGTTCAGGGCAGTCCGTTTTCTGTAGTATGCAATTTATGGAACGATGAGGCGCGCTTTGTTGCGGCGCTCGGCTTAAAATCGCTCGATGATTTGCGTGTGAAGTTGGGTCGTTTGCTGGATTTGAACATCCCGCGTGGTGCGGTTGGTGTATCCAGCCGCATCGGTGACTGGATCGATGTCGCGCGCAGTGTCGGCATGTTTCCGTCGGGCGGCAATCGACACACACCTGTACAAGAGATCAAAATTACCGACGCGCCCGACATCACGCGCTTACCCGCGTTTCATAGCTGCGCCGATGAAACCTATCCATCGCTGACATCCGCGCTGTTGATCACACAAGTCGGGTCTGATCAATCGCAGATGCGCTTAACACGCGTTGTGGTGATCGATGAACATACGCTCGGTGTGCCGCGTGGGGATGTGCCGCCGAGCAGTGCGCCAATCGCGGCGGCAGTCGTTTTAGGCGCTGACCCAACGCTTACCTGGAGCGCAGGTGTCCCGCTGCCAATTGGACTTGATCGGGCACTATTGGCAGCATGGCTGCGTGGCAAACCCAGCGCATTTACGCGCGGCATTACACAGCCCGTCGAAGTGCCGTCGGAGGCTGAAGTTGCGATCGAGGGTATGATCGATACATCAGTCACGATTCCCATAACGTGGGGCGAACATGATGGCTGGATGCACGACGATTTGCTCGTACCACTGCGCGTCACAGCGATGACGCACCGCGAACACGCGCTAATTCCGATGAGTATGCCAAGGCGTAGCGATGCCGAATGGGCACGCCGCGCAACCGAGCGTTTGTTCATCCCTATAATCCGTGTGATTCTGGATGACATCATGGACCTTCATCAGGTATCCGACGATGTCGTCTTAGTGCGACTGAAGGATGATACGCCTGGCGTCGCTGAACGTATTATTTATGGCTTGTGGGGCATTCTGCCGATGTGTAAAGTCGTCGTCACGGTTGATCAAAATATCGATGTCTTCGATTTGAACACGGTCTCTGCTATTGTGACGGCACGATGGGATATTGACGCAGTTTTATATGGGCGCGGGCGGATTGGTTTTGATGCGTCTACGCGGCTGAACGGCGCGCCCCGTGCTGTGCCGCAAGCCAACGAGGATGTGCTGGTGCGTTTCCAGACATTGCTCGATCAACGATTTGCAGTACCCACACGCGTGGCAGCGGTCTTTTCATCTGCAATCGAACACCATATCACTGAGCATTGGGACGAATACGGGCTTGAATTGCCCGTTTAATTGACGAGAAGAAAATCATGGCGATGTTGCAAGGCAAAGAGCGCGCGGCATATGTGCAGAATATGTTTGACCGAATCGCGCTGCGTTACAACTTGATGAATCGTCTGATGACGTTCGGTCAGGATGTTGGCTGGCGTAAGTTTGTGGTTAAGCAGGCAAAGCTCACCCCCAATTCGAAAATGCTCGATTTAGCGACGGGAACAGGTGATATTGCCTTTGAAGCGGCGCGCACTGTGCCGGGATTGGTCACGATTGGCGGGGATTTTTCGCTCGGCATGATGATCGAGGGACAAAAGCAGCCGATGGGCGACAAGATTATGTGGAGTGGTGCGGATGCGCTCAATCTCCCGTTTGGCGATGCCACGTTCGACGCGCTGACAGCAGGTTATCTGATGCGGAACGTGATCGATATTCCGCGTGCGTTTGAAGAACAGAGGCGCGTCCTCAAACACGGCGGACGTTTGGTGCTGCTCGATACCGCACCGCCGCCGCATAATCTGCTGCGTCCGTTCACCTTGTTTTATCTCAAATATGTCATCCCGACATTGGGACGGCTGATCAGTGGCAATGCGGACGCCTACGAATATCTGCCGTCATCGACGCAGAAATTTAAGACGCCTGACGAGCTGGCGGCATTGATGCGGGACGCGGGGTTCGCCAATGTGCAATATCGAACATTCATGTTTGGGACGATGGCGGTGCATTGGGGTGAAAAACCGAGTGCATAAATCGTAAATATAACGCGCCGTTTCAGGAAGAACCGACGCGTTATACGACGTGAGTAGGACGATTACCCAGTAACTTCGTCTGGGGTGCCGCGCTGATTATCACGATACCGGTAGGTGATTCGACCACGAGACATATCATATGCACTGACCTCAACACGCACGCGGTCGCCTAGCAGAATACGGATATAGTTCTTACGCATCTTGCCCGAAAGATATGCAAGAATGCGATGCTTGTTTTCCAGTTCGATGGTGAACTGAGTATTGGGCAGCGCTTCGACGACTACGCCTTCCAATTCGAGCTTTTCTTCACTTTGTTTTGCCATAAAAAGCCTTTTTACTTGGATTCAGATGAGAATAACAAGACCGCTACCTATCTGCGACAGGTAGCGGACAATGTGCAAACTGCGTCCAAATATCGCGGTGCAGCGTAGAAGAGGTGACGCGCAGGTCTAGCGCAGCACCGTTTTGCGCTGCCGACGGCGGGAACGACGAATCGCTTTTTTCTTCTCGATTCGGCGCAGTTCGCTCTTCGAAATATGCCAGCGTTTGCGGCGTACTGTACTAAGCACACCACTGGTCGTGACACGTTTGCGGAAGCGACGCAGCAGTGATTCCTGCGATTCGTTCGGGCGTAACGTTACGTGAGCCATACGCGATCAACCTCCTTTCCGTTAGCGATTTTGACTCGTGTGTAAACGGCAACTGCCGCCACACGCGTTAGGTTGCTTCAGGTTCAACCGTGCTTATGTCAGGCATTAATTCTACGGGATCGGCAGCCGGAATACTATCGTCAACCTGTGCTGTAATAGCATCGTCAGTATCATCGATGGCAGCCGTCTCACCATCGACCAATGCGGCGGCAGCTCTGGTTTCCTGCCAACGCGCGATTTCATCGGGCGACACTTCTTTCAGACTCAAACCAAGACGCTGCTTATCGGCTTCGATGCTGATCACACGCATGAGCAAACGCTGACCTTCATGCACGACCAATGACGCATCTTCGGGCGGTGGTTCTGCGATTTGGCTGGTGTGCAGCAGCGCTTCGATGCCCGGTTCCAGGCTGACGAACGCGCCGAACTGGGTGACACGGCTAACTACGCCTTCGACAGTCTGACCGACATGATAAATTTCTTCGACCGTCGTCCACGGGTTTTGTTGCAGACGTTTCAAGCTTAAGCCAATGCGTTTGCCTTCGGCGTCCAGACGGAGAATATACACATCGATTTCGTCGCCAACCTTCAAGACTTCTTTTGGATGGTTGACGCGATGCCATGCGAGTTCGCTGATATGGATCAAGCCGTCTGCGCCGCCGAGATCGACAAATGCGCCGAAATCGCGCAGACCGCTTACGACACCTTTGCGGACATCGCCTTCTTTCAATTCGCCCAACAGGAGTTCTTTTCGGGCTTCGCGGTTGCCGCGTTGCGCGTCGCGTTGGCTAAAAACCAAACGGCGGCGTTTACGATTGACTTCGATGATTTTGAGTGGAATTTTTTGACCTACAAGGCGCTGCATCCGCATCTTGCGTTCGTCTTCATTCAAGCCGCGCGGAAGATCAAGAACGTGGCTCGCAGGTACGAATCCACGCAGATTACCGAACAGTACAATCAGCCCGCCGCGATTGGCTTCGCTGACAATACCTTCCCAGGCAAGTTCCTGGGTCATCAATGCTTCGGCTTTCTTCCAATCTTCTGTCTGCTGCGCTTGCGAGACGGACAAAATCAGGTTGCCATCTTCGTCTTCCATCCGCAGAATCATGACTTCGATTTCAGCGCCGACTTCAAACTGAGCGGTGTCAGTGATGCCCATCCGTTCCAAGTCGCGGCGCTGCACAACCCCGTCACGCTTCATGCCATCGATGGCGACGATCAAGCCTTGTGGGTCTACAGCGACAATCGACCCCAACACGATGTCGCCGCGTTCCGGTTGTTCCTGCGCGAACCACGCATCGAGCAGCGCTGCGAAATCCCCGTCCGAAGCTCCCGGCACAAAATTATTGTCTAACATAACGCTCGTGTCCAACATAACGCTCGTGTCCAACATGGTGCAAAATCCCCTGCCCCCTAAAGCGAACGATGTGATGTTTGTAGATTGGGCAAAAAGAAAACCCGGTCAGCCCAGTCGCGGATCGATTGAGTTGCCGAGTTCGCTTTTCAGTTGCAGCGCTGTCGCATGGCGGTAACACAAAGATAATGAGCGCCATCGCCTTCAACCGCGGGCGCTGCCCCTTTCCTTAAAGATCGGGCGGCAGTATACGGGGCGGCTTCACATTTGTCAAGACATCTGAATGGTTGTGCGGGAGCAATTGGTGAAAGTTCACAAATGAAAACCCCTGCACAATGGCAGGGGCTTTGACAAAAAGAACGGACGTGCGAATTAGAGCGTGTTGACGATGTTCGAGAAAATATTACCAATCGCTGGGCCGAGCAGCGCCAGAATGACGATGACAACGACTGCGACCAGCACGAGAATCAAGGCGTATTCAACCAAGCCCTGACCTTCTTCACGAGGCATATAGATCATTGGAGCAGCTCCCTTTTGAAATGACCGTACGGTAAAAATCCTAACGTGACGCTCCCATGCCTAAAGGCAGGGGCTTCTGAACGACGCTTGCGCTTACCGTCGCCTTACGGCGTTGGCAGAGGCGCTACGTTATCGTTCACGGATGCGTCCCATCCGTTTTGCATTAAAGCACGATTATGATCGAGGTCGGATTTTTACGTCTCGTACCTTAACCTCCTTTCATCATACCCTATTTCAGCAGAAAAAACATAAGACCGACGCCTTATATCCCATGCCTGAAGGCAGGGGTTTTACGGCGCTTTCCAGATAAGCATGGTTAAAGGTGCAAGTGGTCAGGCGTAAAGTACCATGAAAATTGTAAAAACCGAATGTGGATGAGGCGACATTTTGAGTCTTGCTCACAAACAAGCGGTCAGGGCAGTTTGTTACCAGCAGCCAGATAGATTTTGTACCATTCCTGTCGTGTGAGTGTAATATCGGAAGCCTTACAAATATCCTTCAAACGCTTCGGGTTGGTTGTACCCACAATCGGCTGCATTCGAGCGGGGTGGCGTAGAATCCATGCAATCGCAATCGCTGTATTCGTCACGCCTTTGGCTGCTGCCATCTCGTCGATGGCGAGGTTGAGTTCTGGGAATTGTTCATTATCCAAGAAAACCCCTTCAAAGAACCCGTATTGGAATGGAGACCACGGCTGAATCGTGATTTCTTTCAAACGGCAGTAATCCAAAATGCTGCCGTCGCGGTTGATGGACGGATCAATTTTCATGTTCACGTTGATTCCAGCATCGATCATACCTGTGTTGGTAATGCTGAATTGAAGCTGGTTGAAGATAATTTTCTGCTTGACGAATTTAGTCAACAGCTCAATCTGCATCGGGTTTTGGTTGCTCACCCCGAAATATCTGACTTTGCCACTGTCATGCAGGATTGTGAACGCTTCAGCGACTTCTTCTGGTTCTACGAGGGCATCTGGTCGGTGTAGAACGAGTACATCCAAGTAATCGGTTCGCAGGCGTTTCAAGCTGCCATCGACAGCGCCCAAAATATGTTCTTTGGAAAAGTCAAAGGCGCCTGTGCGAATGCCGCATTTAGTTTGGAGCATCATGGTTTCGCGCAAGCTGGGGGTCATATTCAGCGCTTCGGCAAACTTTGTCTCTGATTCTCCATCCCCGTAAATATCGGCATGGTCAAAGAAGGTCACACCTTGATCGAGTGCAGTATGAATCAAGTCTAAGATTTCAGGGTTCGTCAACCCAGAGATTCGCATACAACCCAGAGAGATTTCGGACACATAGAGTTCTGTGCCAGCAATATGAATGCTTTTCATCTTAAGTGATCTCCTATTGAAGTGTTTTCAAGAAAATTATACCCTGAGACGAATACGTAGTCTCAAGAGATGTGGACAGTTATTCCTAATCTGAGCGCCGCAATTCATTTCGAAGTTCAATTTATCGTATTTGTATGCGGAATATTAAGGCTTTTGCGCGAGGTTTTGACAATCGCTTAGCCGCGCCTTAAAATTTGAGCGAACGTATTCCTCACCTAAAAAAGGATCGTTCATGAAAGAATATATCAGTGATAGATTACGCAATGTCGCTTTAGTCGGTCATCAAGGGTCTGGCAAAACCTCGTTGGTTGAAGCCATGTTATTCAACACTGGTGCGATCAACCGATTGGGGCGAGTCGAAGAAAAGAACACGGTCAGCGATTGGGATGAAGATGAACGCGAACGTGGTGTTTCGCTATCTACATCGCTGGTGCCTATCGAGTTCAACGATGTCAAAATCAACATTCTGGATGCCCCTGGCTACCCCGATTTTCAAGGCGAAGTCAAAAATGCAATCCGTGTCGCGGATTCGGTATTCGTGGTTGTTGACGCAGTAGCGGGCGTTGAAGTCGGCACGCAGTTGGCATGGGAATACGCTGAAGCGTATCAACAGCCAATCATCGTCACCATCAACAAGATGGATCGTGAAAATGCTGATTTCGAACGTACACTGACTCAGCTTAAAGAAAACTTCCCCGAATATAAATTCGTCCCGGTCATGATACCGATAGGGTCAGAAACTCAGTTTAAGGGCGTTGTCAATTTATTGACTATGAAGGCGTATTACGATGCGGGCAAGGATCGCGCCGATTTACCTGACGAAATGCAATCCGCTGCCGAAGCTGCGCGAACGGTCTTGGTCGAAGCCGCCGCCGAAGCCGACGACAAATTGATCGAAAAATATTTTGCCGAAGGTGTACTGACTGCGGACGAAATCCGCGATGGGATGCGAAAAGCGGCGCGTGACGCCTATTTGAAAACTGTGCCCGTGTTTGTCACTTCTGGCACGAAAAATATTGGCACGATCCCGTTGATGGAAGCACTCGTCGTGTATGTCGCGCCGCCGACCGACCGCCGCGTTCAGGTCATCGACGCGGCAGGCGAGAAGCAATTTTTGTACGCGCCACAAACCGATACCAATCCATTGGCAGCGTATGTATTCAAGACCAGCAACGACCGCTTTGTCGGCACATTGACATATTTCCGCATTTTTTCAGGCAGTATTCAAGGCGACGTGCGCTATTTCAATGCGACTCGCGGCATCGAGGAACGTTTCGGCGGCTTGATGACGATGCGCGGTAAAGAACAACTCCCAGCGATGACACTTCATGTCGGTGATATGGGCGTTGTCGCCAAACTGACGCACACGAAAACGGGCGACACGTTCAGCAGCCGCGAAAATCCGATTCAGATCACACGCCCGACGTATCCCGATCCATTATTCTCGGTCGCGCTAATCCCCAAAACGCAAGCGGACACAAGCAAGATGAGCAGTGTCTTATCGATGCTGGCGGAAGCCGATCCGACACTGCGTTGGCGGCAGGACGGCGCGATCAAGCAGACGATTTTAGAAGGTATGGGCGAACTGCATGTCAACGTTGCGATCGCGCGCGCGGGCAAGTTTGGCGCAAACCTGGATAGTTCAATTCCCAAAGTGCCGTATCGAGAAGCGATCACAGGCAAAGGCAGCGCGACGTATCGTCATAGAAAACAGACGGGCGGATCGGGTCAATTTGGTGAAGTTTCGCTGCGCGTCGAGCCGAATCCTGCTAACGGGTTTCAGTTCAAATCGGAGGTATTCGGCGGCGCGGTGAGCAGTTCGTATTTTCCATCGATTGAAAAAGGTATTCATTCGATTTTAGAAACCGGCGTGATCGCTGGCTACCCGATCAGCGATATTCTCGCGGTCGTGTACGACGGCAAGGAACATCCGGTCGATTCAAAGGACATTGCATTTCAAATTGCCGGACGCGAAGCGTTCAAAGAGGCGTTTCAGGCGGCGAACCCGGTGCTGCTCGAACCGATTATGAATGTACGGATTATTGTGCCAGAAAGCATGATGGGTGATATTTTGGGCGATTTGAACACGCGGCGTGGGCGTGTACAGGGCATGGACAGCGACAATGCCAAAAGCATCGTCACCGCCCAAGTGCCGTTCGCAGAAATGCTGCGTTATGGCAACGAACTGCGCTCGATGACAGGTGGACGTGGTATTTACGAGATGACATTCAGCCATTACGATCCCGTGCCGCCGCAGATCGCCGCGCCGATCATCGCGGAAGGGAAGCGACATATTCATCAGCACGAGACGTAATCGCTGCATATCTACATTCATCATGCGTAAACATATTTTTGTAGGGGTATGGCGCTGCTATGCCGCCTAGGGCGATCCGCCGGGTCGCCCTTACGTTTTCACGGCGTTGTCTTTTACTACATCCATTGATATGAAACTTATCACATGGAATCTTAATAAGCGGCGCGCCATCGAACCGCAAATCGCCGCGCTTAGTATCCGCGCCCCCGACATGATCGCACTGCAAGAAGTTTCACTCAATAACTTACAGCGTTTGCGGGACGGGTTTGCTGCTGTCGGATATGCGTATGCGCTTGATAGTGTTCATGCCGAACCGCTGCCGCGCCGTCCGTTCGTCATGATAGTCAGCCGTCACCCGCTTTACGCAATGGACGTAATCGATAATCCGTATCGTCAGGGGATTGTCTCAGCACATGTGATCAGTTCAGATTACGAACTGGTCATCCACAATGTGCACGTTCCCAGCATTGGATCGCACGAGATGAGCGTGAAATTTGGCTTCATGGACGCTGTATATCGCCAGCTTGCGATGCACGAGTCGGTACCGCGCATTTTTTGTGGCGATTTCAACAGTCCACTGGCAGAACTGGCGGATGGTACGATTATCACGTTTGGGCAGACGCGCCGCGTCGATGGGAGCTATGCGGTCGTTAAGGGGTGGGAACTTTACGAAACCGCTGAACGCAATCTGATCGAAGGGCTGCACGCATATGATTTACGCTGCGCATACCGACGACTGCACGGCTGGGATATACAAGAATCGAGCTGGGTGGCGAAAAACAAAGGGCGCGAATTCGGGTTTCGTCTCGACCACATTTTGAGTTCGGAGGCGCTCGTCCCGGTGTCGTGTTTGTATCATCACGCATGGCGCATCGAGAATTTGAGCGATCATGCTGCGATGGAAGCGGCGTTCATCGTCGATCTGTAAAGGCGACCCGGTGGGTCGCCTTTATTTTTACAGAACGCATAGGGGCAGGTGTGAGACCTGTCCCCTACATTCATGCTTATATGATGCGATACGTTAATTCTGCGGTTCGGGTTCCACGAAGACTGGATCGGGATCAAATTCTTTCGGAGGCATCCCCGCGATCTCATACACGCGATCGCGTTCGACGATCTCGTTATTGAGCAAATCGGTCGCCAGCAAATCGAGTTTATCGACGTTTTTGCCGAGCAACTCAAGCGCTTTTTCATACGCCTCATGGACGAGACGGCGGACTTCGGCGTCGATTTGCGATGCCGTTTCTTCGCTGTACGAACGTCCTTGCGACATCGAATAGCCCAAAAATGGCTGACGTTCGTCATCACCGAAGTTGACCTGACCGATTTCGTCGCTCATACCCAACTGCGAGACCATCTGACGCGCCATTTGTGTGACACGGCGTAAGTCGTTCGATGCGCCGCTCGTAATCTCGTTGAACTTGACTTGTTCGGCAGCGCGCCCGCCCAGCAGGACGACCATGCGGTTCTTGAGTTCATGACGCGAATAGTTGCGGCGGTCGTCGTCAGGCAAAATCGCGGTGACGCCGAGCGCTTGACCACGCGGCACAATGGTTACCTTATAAACTGGATCGCCATCCGGTGTCAGTGCAGCGACCATCGCGTGACCTGCCTCGTGATAGGCGACGATCTTGCGCTCCTGCACATTAGAAAGCGGCGGACTTTGTGTCCCCAATACGATTCGGTCGAAGGCATCGTTGAAATCGCGCGGGGTGATCTTTTTACGGTTATTACGAGCCGCCGCCAATGCCGCTTCGTTGGCAAGGTTGGCGATGTCTGCGCCGCTAAAACCAATCGTGGCTTTTGAAAGCGTAACCAGATCGACTTCTGGCGCGAGCGGTTTACCGCGTACATGGACTTTCAGAATATTCAAACGACCATCGCGGTCTGGCAGCGCTACCGTGACCTGACGGTCAAAGCGACCAGGACGCAGAAGCGCGGGGTCAAGCACGTCGGGGCGGTTGGTGGCTGCCATGACGATCACGCTTTCGTTTTGATCGAAACCGTCCATTTCGGCGAGCATCTGGTTGAGCGTCTGTTCGCGCTCGTCGTTACCACCGCCTAAACCTGCGCCGCGCTGACGACCGACCGCGTCGATTTCATCGATGAAGACGATGCTTGGCGCAGCAGCTTTCGCTTTCGCGAACAAGTCGCGCACGCGGCTCGCACCGACACCGACGAACATTTCGACGAACTCAGAAGCGGCAATACTGAAGAAGGCGACATCCGCTTCACCGGCGACCGCACGCGCTAATAGTGTCTTGCCTGTGCCTGGAGGTCCAATCAGCAGCACGCCGCGCGGAATACGTGCGCCGAGCGCAATGTATTTATCCGGTTCTTTCAGAAAGTCCACAATTTCGACCAGTTCAGATTTCGCCGCGTCTTGCCCAGCAACATCCATGAACGTGATTTGAGGCTTTTCCTTATTGTATTCGCGGGCTTGCGTGCGCCCGAAACCGAATACACCCGTCATCTGGCGCTGCGAATTGCGCAGCGAGAACAGCAAGAAACCGAGCAGCAGTAGGAATGGCGCGAAATTGAGCAGCAAGGTCACGAGCGTGTTTGGCTGGTTAAAGCGACCGTCGAAGACCACGCCCTGTGCGCGTAAGTTATCCGCCAGGTTTAGATCGCCGGATGGAATTTGCGTTGCGGCGAACTGATTGAAAGTACCTTGTACAATTGTGGAATCGGTGAGCAGTGGTGAATTCGTCGTCGGATACTGAACATTACACGGGAAACCCAATAGGACGGTCGTGTTATCGATCAGGGCTTCGACACGCAATGCGTCATCAGCATTCAAGCCTGTGCCCTCTAAAGTCGCACACACTTGCCCTGCTGGCTGCTGGCTGTACGCTTCGACCAGTTCATAAACTGCCGAATAAGGAATCGGCTGGCGCGTTGTGGGACCGCTTAAGAGGTCGGTCAGGTTACTTGCTGACCATACCAGGAGTAAAATGACGATGACCGGAATCAACCAACGTGGCAGTTGACTCAAGGGTGAACGCGGCGGTTGGCTGCCGGGATCATCCGATTTATCGTTAGGGCGTCTCGGGTTTGGGGGGTTAGGAGGGAATGCCATGCACTTGCACTACCTTTATCGTTTCTATAGGTTCAACCTATGGTACGGGAGGCGCATTAGATTCGCATAAACGTTTGCTTCGACGCGGCATAGAATGACGAACTGTTTTATAATGTAAAACGACAAGCGAGAGAGCGCGTGATCATGAATGAACCTATCAAGAAACAAACCCCCGAAGAAATGACGCTGCCTTCACGAGCGACTTTGCCACGCCGTCCGCGTTCGACAGACGTGAATCCGGTTGATACGGGTAGCTTGACGGCGAAAAATCCACCGCTTTTGTTACAACACTTTTTCGATGGCGCGGTCGATCTCGATAAAGAATTGACAGCACGGTTTGCGAACACCCCGCCATTGTCGATTATCCGCGTTCGCCAATTCAACGGACGTATTCGTTCCAGCGTCGCATTGATGTCCACGCAAGACGGTGCGGCATCGGTGCTGGTCGAAATCGATATGGAATCGCGCGACGCGACGTTCACGTTCACATTGAGCGGGATGCTTGGGTTTCGGTTTCATCTGGCGCGCTTGAGCGATAAAGACCGTGCGAACTGGATCGATGCGATGGAATCGCAAAATAGCGAGGCGACCTTTTTATGGAATCACGCGCGCTGGGAAAACGATTATTTGATCTGCACAGCGCATAAGCATTACACCAACATTTTTGCCTTTTCGACTTATCATTTTGAATCCGCCGCGCGTTTGACCAACGAAGTCAGCCGTAAGTTCGTCAAATGGATGGCGGATTACTGGCGCTAAACAACACGCGGCAGCCAAAGGGTTATTGTTTTATGAATCGTCTGCAATACGAAACAAGTCCGTATTTGCGTCAGCACGCCGAAAATCCGGTCGATTGGTACGCATGGGGCGATGAAGCTTTTGCATCCGCCAAAGCGCAGGACAAGCCGATTTTACTCAGCATAGGATACAGCGCGTGCCACTGGTGTCATGTCATGGCGCACGAAAGTTTTGAAGATGAAACGACCGCGGGCATGATGAACATGCATTTCGTCAACATCAAGGTTGACCGCGAAGAACGCCCCGATCTCGATGATATTTATATGAACGCTGTGCAAATGATGACGCGGAGCGGCGGCTGGCCGATGACGGTATTTTTGCTGCCTGACGGACGTCCGTTTCATGGTGGCACCTATTACCCGCCCGAACCGCGCTATGGTATGTTGTCTTTTCAGCAGTTGATGACGCGCATACACGAGGTTTATACGCAGCAGCGCGCTGAAGTCGAACAAGTGGCGGCGAATTTGACCGACGCGCTCAAACGTGACTCGCTTGGTTTAGGCGGGCTGAGTGACAATTTGACGACTGAATTACTGGATAATGCCGCGACCAAACTATTGGCGAACGCGGATAAGATGAACGGCGGATTTGGTAGTCAGCCAAAGTTTCCGCAGCCGATGAATTTGGCGTTCTTATTGCGCACCTTTGCGCGCAATGGCGATCAAACCGCGCTCGATCATGCCTTGCTCACGTTGAAAAAGATGGCGCGCGGCGGCATGTACGATCAAATTGGCGGCGGCTTTCATCGATACAGCGTCGATTCAATCTGGCTGGTGCCGCATTTCGAGAAGATGTTGTATGACAATGCACAGTTGAGCCGCGTCTACTTAAGTGCATGGCAAATCACAGGTGACGAGTTCTTCAAGCGCGTTGCCATCGATATTTATGATTATGTACTGCGCGAAATGACCAGCCCTGATGGTGGGTTTTATTCGACGACCGACGCCGACAGCGAAGGACACGAAGGCAAATTCTTCGTATGGAGTAAAGACGAACTGAATGCGTTGCTCGGCGATAATGCGCATATCGCTATCGAGTATTGGGGTGTTTCAGCGCGCGGCAACTTTGAAGGTCAGAATATCCTCAATGTGCCGAACGAAGATGCAGTGGTCGCGGCACGCTTGAATATGACTGTCGATGACATGCACGCCAAACTCAACCCGATGCGTGATGTGCTGTTCGCAGCGCGCAGTCAACGTGTGCCGCCTGCATTAGACGATAAAATCATCACCGCATGGAATGGAATGATGCTGGCGAGCCTGGCAGAAGCAGCACGCTTGCTCGGCCGGACGGATTATCGTGCGGCGGCGATCCGCGCTGCGGATTTCTTGCTCAACGCGCTGCATACTGCCGAAGGACGTCTGTATCGCACGATCAAAGACGGGAATGCCAAAGGTTTGGGCTATCTCGAAGATTATGCGAACGCGGCGGACGCGCTGATCGACGTGTACGCACTCACGTTCGATAACCGCTACTTCAAAGCGGCAGTCGCGCTGGTCGATCATACGTTGGCACATTTCGCCGCGCCGGATGGCGGCTATTACGATACCAGCGACGAACATGAGCCGTTGATCGTGCGTCCCCGCAGTTTAGAAGACAACGCGACACCAAGCGGTAACGCCATGTTTGCGCGCGTGCTGATACGCCTGGTTGCGTATACAGGCAAAGGTGAGTACGACGATGCGGCGCGGCGGATGCTCAACCCATTGGCGAATGCGATGCGCGAGTATCCACAGGCATTTGGCGAAGCGCTGAGCGCTGTCGATGCGGTCGTCAACGGCATTACGGAGATCGCGTTGGTAGGCGACCCATCGGATGATGCGATGCGCGCGTTGATGCATGTGATCAGCGGGCAATATCGACCAAACGCGATTATCGCGCTGGCTTCTAACGACGTAGAAGGCGAGTCGGTCATTCCATTATTGAGCTACCGTGTCAAACGTGGCGGCGCAGCGACGGCATACGTGTGTCGTCAGTTCGCGTGTCAAATGCCGGTGACAACGCCGGATGCACTCGTCGCACAGTTAGAAAAAGTGGTGTCATGAGCGACCCTGATCGAGTGATGGTCGTCGATGTCGAAGCGACCTGTTGGGAGAAGCGTCCGCCGCCGGGACAGCACAGCGAAATTATCGAGATCGGCGTGTGTGTGTTCAATCTTAAAACATCCATGCCTGGTCTCAGCGTCAGCATTCTGGTCAAGCCGGAGCGGAGCAAAATCAGTCCGTTTTGTACGCAGCTCACCACGTTGACCCAGGAAGTCGTCGATAGTGGAATAAGTTTCGCGGCAGCGTGCGCGCGGCTGGAAAGCGCGTTCGCCAGTAAACAGCATCTGTGGGTCAGTTGGGGTTCATACGACGCGCGCATGTTCCGCGATCAATGCGCTGGTTTTGGCGTCGCGTATCCGTTCAGCGACCAACATGTTAATCTGAAGCGTGTCTTTGCCAACCGCCTGAATAATAAGAAACAAATCGGCATGGCGGCGGCGCTGACGATGTGCGATCTATCATTGAATGGCATTCATCATCGCGGCGGGGACGATGCCTATAATATCGCACGTATTTTAGGGGTGTTGGTCAAGCGCTTTGGGCTGGAAGTGTTAGCCACTCCACTCGTGGAGTCGTAACATGTTCGCCCAGGATACATCGCAGCAAGAATACTTCAAGATGATGCTGATCACAGTCGTGGGGCAAGCCTTCGGCGCAGCAGGCTATACACTGGAAGATCGCCCGCCACAGTGGGCAGGCGGACAGTTTCGGTTCGTCAAGCGGCTTGATGATGCTTTGAATGGCATTATCGAATATCAGCATCTTTATTACGCCGAGCAAAAGCCATCGCGCTTTCGGGTTACGCTCACACGTACGGATCAAGCCACTCCAGGTCAGTCGAGTACACATCCTCGTTACGTACAGCGGGCTTTGAGCGCGCTCGTCGTGAGCGACTTCAAAGTCGCTATTTTGCCATCGGCGGACTATTGGTGGACTTATACCGACACACATACACTGGGTCACGCACTCGGCGAAGCGGGGTCGTTGGCAGTCGCCTACGGAATGCCTTGGTTGGCAGGTCTGCTTGCAACCCCCTAAATATTCAGTGAAACAGACTGGCTAGTTTTGTGGGTTCACTGATAGAATCAGCCGTATGAATAAAAAACGACGAATGCTTGGCTTGTGTTTACTGGCGGCGATCGGATTGATCACCGGATGTGCGTCACCAGAACCGATTTACATTATTGTCACTGGGCAACCACCAACGCCGATTGGGGATCAAGTCGATATCTCAGTTGCCGTCGGCGGCGATGCGCCGGTAATCATGCAAACCTCCCCGACCGAAACACCGACGCCGCCTGCACCTGTGCCCGCCTTGACTCAGCCCGCCGATCAAGTGCTGGCAGAAGCGCGGCGCTATCAGATCAATGGTTTTTACGAAAATGCGGTCACGGCATATACCTTGATTTTGGATCAAGGGGATGCGCTGCCCACCGACGTGCGCGCGACAGCCGCATTTGAACTCGGCGTGAGCGCGGTGCGCGAAGGTTTGTTCGAACAGGCAGCAGGCGCGATGACGTTGTTCATCACGCAGTTCGGTAGCGATTCGCGCATCGCACAAGCCTATTTCTTGCGCGGCGATGCCTATCTCGGCTTGGGGCGATGGGTCGAAGCCGTCAACGATTTCAGTACCTATAGTGGACTGCGACCGGGTTTAATCGATAGTTATGTGTATCAGCGCATCGCGGATGGGTTGTTAGCACTCGGTCAAACCGATGCGGCGATTAGCAATTATGTACGCGCGGCAGATGCGAGTCGCAGTTTGGTCTCGCAGTTGGCATTGCGCGAACGTGTCGCACAGGTCTTGATCGGCGCGGGACGGGTGAGCGAAGCCGTTGCACAGTACGACGCAATTTTGACGATTGCTGTTAACGCGCCGTATCGCGCCAGCATCGAACTGGCGGCGGCTCAAACAATCTTAGCGTCGGGCGACAACGAAAATGCCATGATTCGCTTTCGCCGAATTTTAGCTGACCACACAATGCAAGCGGCGGCATATACGGCGGCGGCGGAACTCGCGGAGCGTGGTGTCCCCGTCGATAATGGACTGCGTGGGCGCGCGGCGTTTGCTTTTGGCGATTATCCAGGCGCGATTACGGCGATCAACGCGTACACGACCGAAACGGCAGGAACCGGGATCGACCCCGAACTCTATTTGTTATTGGGGCGGGCGTATCGTGAGATCGGCAATTCAACAGCGGGACTGACCGCGTTTCAGACCATCATCGATCAATATACGACTTCGCCTGTGTTCGGTCAGGCACTGCTCGAACAGGGACGAACGCGCTTTTTGAGCGGCGATATTCCAGCGGCGATCCAATTTTACGAAAATATCGCGGGCACCTACGAATATCTCCCCGAAGCTGCCGAAGCCTTGTGGCGCGCGGGCTATTTGTACAGCACCAATGATCAACCTGCGCAGGGGCGCGCGATTTTCGAGCAGTTGGCAACGCGCTATCCCGAAAGCGACTGGGCGGCGAGCGGTTTACTGTTGGCGGCGAGCGCGGCGTTGACGAGCGGCGACGCACGCGGCGCGGAACGTTTCTATTTTGAAGTCGCGAATAAGACGACCGGTGAAGAACGTGCTAATGCGTTGTTGTCGGCGGGGCGGCTGGCGTTGGCGCGTGGGGATTCAACCACTGCGTCGGATGCGTTTCAGCAGGCAGCGACAGCCGCGCCCGACAGCTATTTTTCGGCGCGCGCCCGTGACATTATTGATGGTGTCGCGCCGTTTCAACGTCCGGCGTCGCTCAACTTAAATATCGATGAGACGATAGCGCAAGCGGAAGCCGAAACGTGGCTGCGCGCGACCTTTGCGCTCGATGCAACGGGCGATCTGGCGACAATGCCGCCAGCATTGGCGAACGATGCGCGCATTCTGCGCGGAAACGAATTATGGACGGTCGGCGCGGTCGATGAAGCGCTGGCGGAGTTCAGCGACATTGTGGACGAAAACGAAACGAATCCGCTTGCCAGTTATCAATTGGCGATTTATATGCGCGGCTTGGCGGCGTATCAAAGCTCGTTAGTGGCGGCTTCATACATCATCCGGGCGGCAAATATCGGCACGTTGGATGCACCGCCGTATATCGCGCGGATGCGCTACCCCGCGTATTATGGTGATCTTGTCGCGGCATCCAGCAGTCGGCATGGGGTCGATCCGTTATTGCTGCTGTCGTTGATTCGCCATGAGAGTTTGTTTGATACCTATGCGACGGCGGCGGCAGGCGAAAAAGGGCTGACACAGGTCATCCCAAGCACAGGCGACTATATCGCGGAACAATTGGCGTTCGCGGATTATCAACATGCCGATTTGTTTCGTCCATACGCAGGGATTGAATTCGGGGCGTTTTATCTGGGCGAAAACCTGCGCACGCTCGATGGCAATGCGACCGCGGCTTTATCGGGCTACAACGCGGGTCCCGGGCGGGCGATCACATGGCGCGATTTATCGGGTGGCGATCATGATACGTTTATTACGACGATCACGATTAATAGCACGCGTGGGTATGTGCAGCGTATTTATGGATATTACAATATTTACCGCTCACTGTATGGGTCGTAAAGGATACGTAGGGGCGACCCACTAGGACGCTCCTACTACAGCTCGGCAGGATTTTGACCGAGCATAGAACGGACTTTGGAGACGAGATCATGATGCAAGATCGGTTTTGGCAGGTAGTCGTTGGCACCTGCTTCGATGCCGCGAATGATGCTTTCGGCGTCGCCCCGTGCCGACAGAATCAAGATCGGAGTGCGGCGGAAGCCGTCGCGACCCCGAATGACCGTACACAGCTCAATACCATCCATACCAGGCATCATAACATCGAGGATGATCAAATCTGGCGCTTGATCTGCCAGAATATTCAAGGCGGCATCGGCATCGCGGGCTTTTATAACTTGAAAACCACCGCGTTCCAACATAATGCCGATCAACGTGAGCGCGCCGATTTCATCATCGACGATTAGGATTTGGCGCTTCATCAAATCGGCGCGAGATACCCTTGCCTTTAGGCATGGGGAGAGATAGCGCCCTTTTCCTTTCTGTTACACAATCAGGACAGTCGGTAAGGCACTCTGCTCAGGCAGAGCAAACGGTTTCCTCTGGCTCAACACCAGACCGACAACGGAACGGGAGTTCCACAACGCGGCTCGTGTAATAGCGAGTCGGGCGGCAGTCAATCCGCCATACGCGGTGTGTGTCTTGGGCTTCGCGCCCGCCATAACTGCAAGCCCCTAGCTTTAGCTATGGGGTCGTTGACGTCTAATTAGCAGTGTAGCACCACTCCCAAAGTCGGGCAACAATAGTTTTCTTAACTTTTGTCGGGTTTTGAGTGGAACAAGAAAGGCTTCAGCGATAATGGCGACAGCGATACAGGTCGATCATATTTCCAAATCCTATGGCAGTTTTCAAGCGGTGCGAGATTTGACCTTCGAGGTTTATTCCGGCGAGATTTTCGCTATGTTGGGACCCAACGGCGCAGGCAAAAGCACGACTATCCGTATGATCCTGGATATTTTAAAACCGGATAGCGGCATCATTCGTGTTCTGGGCGGTAAAATCGATGAATCGATCAAGAATCGCATCGGCTATTTACCAGAAGAACGCGGGCTGTATCGCAGCGTACCCGTTGTGGATGTGATGACGTATTTAGGGACGCTCAAAGGCTTGTCATCGAATGAAGCCCGTAAACGCAGCCTGGCATACCTGGACAAACTCGAACTTGGCGAGTTCGCCAAGAAAAAAGTCAGTGATTTAAGCAAAGGGATGCAGCAAAAAGTTCAATTCGCGGTGACGGTTCTGCATGACCCTGAATTAATCATCATCGATGAGCCGTTTAGCGGACTTGACCCGGTGAATACACTGATCGTCGAAGGCTTGATTAAGGAATTTCGCGCGAAAGGGGGTGCTGTGGTCATGAGTACCCATCAGATGTATCAAGTCGAATATCTGGCAGATCGCCTGGTCATGATCAATCGTGGTCAGCAAGCGTTGTACGGTCAGGTCGATGAAGTCCGCAACCGCTACGCGCTGCCCGCTGTGATCGTCGAAGGTGAAGGCAACTGGGCGGCACTGCCTGGCATCGAGCGCGTGGAAACCGAAACGGATGGGCGGGGCACGCTGTTATTTTTGAAGGCGAACACACAGGCAGATGACATTCTGGAGATGATCGCCAAGCGTGATGATTTTCATGTGCGTCGATTTGAACTCGCCGTACCGCGTTTGAACGATATTTTCATCCAGGTAGTTGAACAAGGGCGATTGGGAGCGTGAACATGAGCAAAGCATGGTTAATCGCGCGTCGTGAATTCGTCTCGAATATCACAAAAGGGTCGTTTTTGTTCGCGGCATTCGGCGTGCCGTTGGTCGTGATCGCGTTGTTGTTTCTGGTATTTTTCGTGATTGCGCAAAGCGAAGATGACACCGAACGTATCGGCGCGGTCGGCTATGTCGACCAATCAGGGGTATTCAGCGATGCGGTAGATGTACCAGAAGATTTTGTCGCTTATGAAAGCGCGGAAACAGCGCGAGCAGCGTTAGATGAAAGCGAAATCGGCGCGTACTTCGTTGTGCCAGAGAATTATCTTGCACTCGGAAACATCGATACGGTCAGCCGCACCAGCCTGCCAGAAGCACTCCGCGATCAGTTTGATGCCTTTTTGATCTCCAATCTGGGGCGTGATTTACAACCGGAACAAATTGAACGCTTGATCGAACCGATTAATAACACCGTCTTAACGCTGGATAACGGACGGCGGCTGCAAAGCGATGCCTTGTTGGGGTTGCTTTTCACACCGTTCATTTTCGTGTTTGTGTTTTTGCTCGGCTCACAGACCACGAGCAGCTATTTGATGAGCGGTATTGTCGAAGAAAAATCGAGCCGCGTCATGGAAATTCTGGTGACAACGGTGACGCCGTTTCAACTGCTGTTCGGTAAGATTATTGGCTTAGGTGCGCTGGGCTTGGTGCAGTTATTGGCGTGGATTGGGGCGGGGGCGATTGTGCTGTCGCTCGGTCAAGGCATACCAGCGCTGCAAGGGGTAACGATTCCGCTCGATTTGATCGTGATCGGGCTGCTGTATTTTCTGCTCGGTTATTTTTTGCTGGCAAGTATTTTTGCTGGCGTGGGCGCGGTATCGAGCAGCGAACAGGAAAGTCGGCAGTTAGCAGGGATTTTCTCGTTGGGGTTCAGCGTGCCGTTTTTCTTCATCACGCAATTTTTGACCGACCCCGATGGTCCATTGGTCACCTTCCTGAGTTTGTTCCCGTTCACGTCACCTGTCACGATCATGATGCGCATGGGGTTCGGCGCGATTCCGCCTGAACAACTGATTTTGAGTATCGTCATTCTATTGGTGACGACGCTGATCGTCGTGTGGGCATCAGCGCGGATTTTCCGGTGGGCGCTGCTGCTGTACGGTAAACGTCCAAGTTTTGGGCAAATTATCGGGGCGCTTCGACGATCGCCCGTCATGGCGACCACGCCGAACGAAAGTGCAGGGAGATAAGCGCATGAGCGGACAAGTTTGGCGGGTTTTTACCTACGAATTGACGCGTAATCTACGGCGTCCCGGCTTTTTGTTCACGACATTCGGCGTTCCGGTACTGTTGTTCGTGGCGTTCACCTTGATCACGCGCATAAGCGGCGCGAATGGCATCGATGCGTCGAACCCGGAGACCATCGAAGAACTGACTGAACAGTTCGATTTCACCGATGTGCCGAATGCGGGTTTTGTCGATACGCTGGGCATCTTTAATCAAGCCGAACTGCCAGAGAACTGGACACGTTATCCAGATGACGCTGAGGCACGCGCGGCGCTCGAAGCGGGAACCGACGAACTGTATTACATCATCGAGCCAGATTTTGCGGATACAGGTGCGGTCACGACGGTGCTGCCAGAATTTCAGTTCAACCGCTTAATCAATGACAATCTAGGTCAGTTGGTGCGCGGCTATTTCGCGCAGGGTATCGACCCTGAAATTACGGCGCGGTTGCTCAATCCATCAAGTTATCAAGAGACGAATTTATCCCTGACGACCATCGAAGATGGGGCTGTAAACGAGGATGTATCGTTCTTGATCGTGTATGCCTTTGCGATTACGCTGTTCACGACATTGTTTATGACCAATGGCTACCTGATGCAGACGTTGATCGAAGAAAAAGAGACGCGTCTGATCGAAGTCTTGGTATCGGCGGTGCGCCCGCTCGATCTGTTGACGGGGAAAATCCTCGCGCTTGGTCTGCTTGGCTTGATTCAAGTCGCTGTTTGGGTGGGCGCTATGATAGTGCTTACGACGCTGGCAGGCGGGCAGCAGTTAAGTCAAGGGGTGAGCTTAATCACGACGCTGGCACAGATACAAATCCCATTGAATTTGCTGCCGATTCTGCTGATCTATTTCGTGCTGTCCTATCTGCTGTTCGCGGGGTTGTACAGCGCTGTCAGCGCGATTTCGAACTCGATGCGCGAAGGTCCTCAGTATTTGGTCATCTTCATCCTGCCTGTGACGATACCCTTATATTTCCTGCCGATTATCGCCACTTCACCGGACGCACCGTTCGTCGTGTTAATGAGTATTTTTCCGTTCACTGCACCCCTCACCATGACATCACGTTTAGTCGTAAGCGATGTGCCCGCAACAGAGCTCATTGCCAGCATTGCGCTGCTGGCGCTCACCGTGATGGTGGCGATCTGGGTGGCATCGCGCGTGTTCCGTGCAGGCGTGCTGCTGGCGGGTAATGTGCCGAAGCTGAAAGACATTCCCATGTTGTTGCGCGGCTAAAGCGCGGAACAGACTACAAAAGTAACCTGAAAAGGCGGATCGAACATGATCCGCCTTTTTTATTTCTGGGATATACCTTCGCTGAACCTACTCATATCGATGTGATAGCGATGCGCGATGGCAGTCTGATTCAGGCGCTTGCCCGTACAGATGTGGTGGATAATATGAGCGGGTGGTTCGATATTCGCCAGGCGATTCAGGCGTACCAGCGTGCAAATGGTGAAATGCTGGTGCTGGCAGAAGAAGATGCACGGGCGAAAAATCTGTTGTATCGGTTCACACCGTAGTCACAGTCGTCGTCATTATGGAAAAGGGCGACTCATCGAGTCGCCCTTCCAGACGTTAAAACCGTTTTGTTACTCCGCCCAGCGTACAATGCCCAATTGGAAATCGTTGACCAAGCCTTCGTGGTGCGGGACAATGCGGACGGATAAACCGCGTTCGCCGCTCGAGTCATAGGTTACGTTCGCCGCAAATGTGACCGACTCGCTGCTGCTGCCGTTGACGGGCTGCATGTCGATCGCTTCGCCGCTTGCCCCCAGATCACCATGCGGAGTCAGCGGTGCATAGTACAACTGGACGCGCACATCATGAGGCGTGAGCGCGCCGAGGTTGACCGACGCCTTGACTTCTAATTGTGTGCCGACGTGGATTGACTGTTTTGACACATCGACGTTGACGATCCTGACCTGATCCCATACCTCGCCAAGATGACGCCGCCACTGCGAGAAATTCAAACCCGCCTTCATTTCGGATGTGGTCATGTGAACATAGCGCTGATACGCGGGCACATACATGTTGCTGGTGTATTCTTGTACCATACGATGGGTGTTGAAATACGGCGCGAGTTTTTTGAGTGAGTTCTTGACTTTTTGAACCCATTCGCGCGGCACATTGTCACGACCACGATCGTAATACAATGGCACAAGCTCGTTTTCGAGCAGATTATACAGCGCCGAACTTTCGACGTGATCTTGCAAATCGGCTTCGGCATCGGTGAATTCTTCGCCATTGCCAATCGCCCAACCGACCGAAGCGTCATAGCCTTCATCCCACCAGCCATCAAGGATCGAACAGTTCAAGCCGCCGTTATAAATCACTTTCATACCGCTTGTACCGCTGGCTTCTTTGGGGCGACGTGGATTGTTGAGCCACACATCGACGCCTTGCACCATGTAGCGTGCGACGTTCATGTCATAGTCTTCGATGAAGACGAGTGCATGACGAAATTCGGGCTGACGCGACATTTTGATAATTTGGCGGATAAATTCTTTGCCTTCGGTATCGTGCGGATGCGCCTTGCCCGCGAAAATGATCTGTACCGGGCGGTCGGGGTCGTTGAGCAGTTTAGCGAGGCGCTCGGGGTCGCGGAATAACATCGTCGCGCGCTTGTACGTGGCAAAGCGGCGCGCAAAACCGAGCGTGAGCGCGTCGGGGTTGAGCATTTCTTCGGCGTTATGAACTTCGCTGGATGACGCACCGCGATTATGCAAATGGGTGACGATCTGCTTACGGGTGAAGGCAATCAACCGTTCACGCCGGCGTTCGTGTGTACGCCACAATTCGGTATCGGGGATGTTATCCACTTCCTGCCAAATTTCGGGTCGATAATCCTGCGTGCGCCAAAGTGGATTGAGATAACGGTCGAACAGCGTCGCCATTTCGGTGCTGACCCATGTCTGGGTATGAATGCCATTCGTGACCGAACCAATCGGGATTTCGTGCTGCGGAATATTCGGGTACATCCACTGCCATAGTTCGCGTGAGACAACGCCATGAAGTTTGGCGACGCCGTTGGCTTGTGAAGACAGGTTAAGCGCTAAGACCGCCATCGAGAACAGATCGTATGTCCCCATGTTTTCACGACCCAGTGTCAGAAATTGATCGCGGTTCAAGCCGAGCAGCGACCAATAATTGGTGAAATGCTCGTCGATCAAATCATAGCCGAAGCGTTCTAGCCCGGCGGGAACTGGCGTGTGGGTCGTGAAAATATTCGACGACGCAAGAATATCGCGTGCCTGATAGAAATCGACTTTATGCTTGCTCATTAACAGGCGGCAGCGTTCCAGCGCCATAAACGCCGAGTGACCTTCGTTCATATGGCAGACATCGGCGTGTAAACCAAGCGCATCAAGCGCGCGCACGCCGCCGATGCCCATCAGAATTTCTTGACGGATGCGAATGCGACGGTCGCCACCATACAGACGATCGGTTAAATTACGGTCTTCTTCTAAAGGATTATCGGGGATGTTTGAATCGAGCAGATAGAGCGGGATACGCCCAACCTGCAAGCGCCAGATTTGTGCGTGTAAGTCACGACCGGGCAGCGGGACGGTGATCTTGAGTGGCGCACCATCCTGGGTGCGCATCAGGGTGACGGGTAAGTTCGCCCAATCGTTGATGGGATAACTTTCCTGCTGATACCCATCGGCATTAAGATACTGGCGGAAATAGCCTTCTTGATACAGCAAGCCGATACCGATGAGCGGTAATCCGAGATCGCTGGCGCTTTTAAGATGATCGCCGCTTAGGATGCCCAAGCCGCCGGAATAATTTTGCACACATTCAGTGATGCCAAATTCCATTGAAAAATAGGCGTAAACGGCTTTATTCAACGTCGGGAATTGCTCGTTGTACCAGGTTTGTGTATCTGCCATATACGCGTCAAAATCTTCTAGGACACGCTTGAAGTGCGCCATAAAAGCAGGGTCTTCGGATACGCTGACCAGTCGTTCCTGACTGATCGACCCCATGACGGCAATTGGGTTATGGTCGGTGCTTTCCCACAAATCGCGGTCGAGACGGCGAAATAGGGAAATCGATTCGTGATTCCAAGACCATCTTAAATTGAAGGCGAGTTCTTTTAGCCGGGCAAGTGAGTCGGGTAAATTGGGGATGACGCTGACAACGGCGACAGGTTTGACCATGACGACGAGTACTCCTGAATGACAAGTCAATTATCAAGATAGCGTTTTCGATTCAGATGAGCAAGGGTGGCTGTTTGTACACATCTGTGCAAGGGTGCGCTATTTGTGCAAAAGCATGACATGCCTTTGTTAAAAATAGTAGGGCTGCGCACCACCGAGTTTGTGCAATCATTCACAACTTTGGCATTCTCAAAGAAATAGGTCTGTGATACAAAGAAAACAGCATTGAACATTCGAATGGAATGTTCAATGATTTACCTTATGTGCCGCATCACTTCAGGATGGATTATGACAATGCTGAAGAAGCAGTTTCTCAAAACAAAGCCAGTTTGCAAGGTGACATTCTCGCTCCCCCCAAGTGTACAGGGTGATTCTGTGCATCTGGTAGGAGACTTCAATAGTTGGGACGAGCAGGCGACTCCGATGAAGCGTCAGAAAGACGGCGGCTTTACTGTGACGCTCGATCTCGAAAAGGGCAAAGAGTTCCAGTTCCGTTACCTCGTTAATGGGTCAGAATGGCATAATGACTGGGAAGCGGATCGTTACGCGCCGAATCCGTTCAGTGGCGACAATTCGATTGTCGTGACATTGGATGCCATTGAAGCGTGAACGAGCTTGATTGTAGGGGCAGGTTTTCAGGTCTGTCCCTACGACCAATCTTTAACTAGCGTTTGCCCGAATAACCAACTTTTGTGCCGCCCGGCACGACTTTATCTTTGTACTGCTCAAAGTCTTCCAGGCGTAAATCAGTCCCAAGAATGCATTTGGGTCCGATAGTAAATCCCGCTGGAATGTGCGCGTTTTTGCCGATGCTGGTCACGCCGATATCACCCATCTCGTTGATGGCGCCGACGCGCGCATTCGCCCCAATAATGACGATTTTGTCGAGGATGCAGCGTTCAACGACGGCATTTGCTTCAATGTATGAATCGGTCAAAATAATTGACTCGCGGATGACGGCATTGGGACCGACGAATACGCCCGGCGATAAAATCGAGCGCTCGACGACCGCGCCTTCGCTGATGATTGCGCCATTGCAGATCATGCTATTGCGAATATTCGCGCCCGCCGCAATTTGCGCGGGTGCTCGTTCTTCACTCTTGGTATGCACGATCCACGTACGGTCATTAAGGTTGAGCGACGGAGGCGACGCGAGCAAATCCATGTGTGCTTCCCAATACGATTCGATTGTGCCGACATCCAGCCAATAGCCGCCGTAGATGTAGGCGAAAATATCCATCTTTTCGCGCACCATGCGCGGGATGATGTCTTTGCCAAAGTCGTGATTGGAGTTCAACATGTCGTGGTCTTCTTTGAGCAGGCGCTCCAGCACGTCGTAGTTAAATACGTACACGCCCATGCTGGCGAGATTGCTCGGTGGTTCCGCGGGTTTTTCGACAAAATCGATGATTCGTGAGTCGCTATCTACATCGAGAATTCCGTAGCGGCTGGCTTCGTCAAGTGGGACCTTGATCGTGCAGATCGTCGCGTCGGCGCGTTTATCGCGATGGGATTGGATGAGTGTGTCGTAATCCATCTGATAGATATGATCGCCGGACAAAATTAGCACATAGTCAGGACGTCCGCGCCGGACAAAGTTGATGTTTTGCTGTACAGCGTCGGCAGTGCCAGTATACCAGTCGGTATCGTAACGTCCTTTATACGGCTGCAAAACCTGCACGCCGCCTGTGAACGAACGGTCTAAATCCCACGGACGCCCGCGCTCGATATGATCATTGAGGCTGTGCGGACGATATTGGGTGAGAATTAAAACATCGAAGATGCCACTGTTGACGCAGTTGCTCAACGTAAAATCGATGATGCGGTATTTTCCGCCGAACGGGACGGCAGGTTTAGCGCGTTTGGTCGTGAGCGTGGCTAAGCGCGTGCCTTCGCCACCAGCAAGAATGACCGCTTTAGTCTTCATAACCCTTTTTGTCTCCTTAGCATAACCTGTTCATAAAGCGCACTATAATCAGCGGCGCTTTTATGCCAGCTAAAATCGATTCGCATGGCGCGCGTTTGCATACGCTGCCATGCGCTGAGATTATCGCGGTATGTGAGGATTGCCCAACGGAGCGTGTTTGTGAGCGCGCTTGACGATTCTTCCAAAAAGACAAAACCTGTACCTTCGTCTGCGCTGCCGTTGTCGTAATTGACAACCGTATCCGCCAGCCCACCGGTTTCGCGGACAAGTGGCAGCGCACCATAACGCATCGCCAACATTTGACCGACGCCGCACGGTTCATAACGGCTTGGCATCAGGAACAAGTCGCACCCCGCATAAATACGTTGGGCGACCGTGGCATTGAATCCGATGAATATATGCGCTTTGCCAGGAAATTCTTCGCCCAACTGCGCCAATGCCGCGCTGATTTCTGGGTCGCCCGCGCCGAGTGCGACGAACTGAACATCCTGCTCGGTCAAAATCTCGCGCAGCGCCGGAATTGCCAGATCGACCCCTTTTTGCCAGACCAGGCGGCTGACCAAGCCAATCAACGGCACATCATCGCGGATTTCTAAGCCGACATCTGCTTGTAGCTGACGTTTATTGGCGCCGCGGATCGTCGCGACGGTATCAGCGTCAAAGTGCGCCGTGATTTTGGTGTCGGTCGCCGGATTCCAGTGATCGGTATCGATGCCGTTGAGGATGCCGTATAAATCGAGTGTGCGTGTACGCAGCAGTTGGTCGAGACCATACCCTTGATACGGATACTGAATTTCGACGGCGTAGCGTGGGCTGACGGTGGTCAAAACATCGCTGTAGGCGAGTGCGATCGCCATCAGATTATCGGTTTTGCCGAAACGGACGAGATCAGCGTGTTCTTCGCGTCCGGGAATACCGAGTTCAAACATCCAGCCGCCGACATAATCACCTTGATACGCCATATTGTGGATGGTGTACAAGGCGCCTACGGTTTCCCATGCTGGGTTATCGCGGCGGGCGTGGCTGATCAAGAACGGCACAAGCGCGGTGTGCCAATCATGAGCATGAACGATGTCCGGCATCCAATCTTGCTGAGTGCGGAGCGCGTCACAGGCAGCGAGACACGCCTGCGAAAAGAAAACGAAACGCTGAATATCGGCTTCCCACCCCAGATAAACTTCCGCTTCTGCGCCGAAATAGGGAAGTGCGCGTAAGAAATAGACCGGGACGCCTTCGTAATCGGCGCTATAGACTTCGCAGGTGGTGATTCCTGTGCGGCGCGCCAGTTCAAATGAGAGCAGATACCGTGCGCCCCATCGATTCTTATCGAGAAAGCCGTAATCGGGCATCAGCACGCGGGCATCGATACCGCTCGCGCGCAGTGCTTTGGGCAGCGACCCGACGACATCCGCCAGACCACCAACCTTGGCGAACGGATCGACTTCCGCGCTGGTGAACAAGATATTCATCGATTTGCCTTTCAAGAGCGGGTCGCAGTAAAAGGGGACGCGGCTTCGTCGCGCCCCTTAAAGATAATCGCCTTAACGACTGCCCATGTTACGCTGTATAAAATCATATGGATAAATGAGGGCGGGCTTGCTGATTTCGGTCAGATGACGCATTTGTTCATCAGTAAGCGACCACCCGACCGCGCCGATGTTGTCATCCAGGTGACGACGGGTGCGCGCACCGATGATTGGTGCGGTGACTCCAGGCATTTGCACCAACCACCGCAGCGCGACTTGCGCGGGTGATTTACCCGTCTCCTCGCTGATGCGAAAGAGCACATCCAATATCGACCATGTGCGCTCATTGTTGTAGGCATCCCACGATTCGCTCCAGCCGCGTTTGGAAGCGTCATCGACGCGGGTATTTTCGGGCGGGGCAGTCATACCGCGCTTATATTTGCCGCTCAACCAGCCGCCGCGCAATGGACTCCATGGGATAATGCCCAAGCCTTCGTTCAAACAAACCGGCACGAGTTCAAGTTCCAATGCACGATCCAGCAGGTTATAAAGCGGCTGCAACGAGATAAACCCCTCCCAGTGGTGCGCTTTGCTCAGGTCAATCGCTTTCTGGAGCTGCCAACCCGTGTAATTGCTGACGCCGACATAGCGAACTTTGCCGCTTTTGACCAAGCCGTCGAGCGTACTCAACGTTTCTTCGAGCGGCGTGCCATTATCCCAGCAGTGAACCTGATACAAATCGAGATAGTCCGTGCCTAAACGGCGCAAGCTGGCTTCGACGCCCGATAAAATATGCTTACGGCTGACGCCAACATCATTAACGCCATCGCCCATTGTAAAGCGCACTTTGGTAGCAACGACGACCTGGTCGCGCAGCTTGGTCTTTATCCAGCGCCCGACGATCTCTTCTGAGACGCCGCGTGTGTAAACATCGGCGGTATCGATGAAATTGCCGCCCGCCTCGACGAACGTATTCATCATGTCGATGCTTTCAGACTCAGTCGCTTCACGCCCGAACGTCATTGCGCCCAAGCATAATTCGCTGACTTTCAAGCCTGTTTTGCCCAAATAGCGATAATCCATGTTCAACCTGCCACTTCATAAGCGCGATACCAGCGAAAATCAATATCCGAAAACAACTTATCGAGTTCGTAAAGTTCTTGAGCCAAGCCCACGTTCGGGGTGCGCGCTTCTAAGCTGGCAGCGAGTTTGTCGAAGCGTGCGTGATGCTGGCTGAAGCGCTGAATCGCGTATTCGCGCGCTTGTCCGGTTGTGACCAAGAACTGCCAATCGGAACTTTGCATAAGCATAAGTTCGCGCGCGGCTTGTGCCAGCACAATTTCATCATCGGCAGATGGTTCGAGATAAGCATCGGCAAGCGTTTCCATGCGGGTTTCACTCTCGTAAATCGGCTGCCACATCCAATGATTTTCGGTGTTATCCCACACGAAATGCGTGCCGCCTGTCCCCCATGAACTTTCGGGCAAGTTGAGAATTTCGGTCGGCGCATGTGCGGTGATATACGCCGATGCGGTCGTCATATCGATATCGGGGTGCTGCGCCAGATGACGGATGACTTTGCCGAGCCACTGGACGCCTTCAAACCACCAATGACCAAATAACTCAGTATCGTAATTGGCGCTGACAATGCCGTATTCATCGCCGTGTTGTTTTTTGAACGCTCGCAGTTGATCACCGACCAGATGGGCGAAATGTTCGGCGTGCTGATCAACCTTGCATGACGCCCATTCGGGCTGATACAACTCTTTTTGTTCGAGCGGCGTTTTGTTGTTGGTGATGCGCCAATATGGGATACCGCTTGTGCCAGACTTGCGATAAAACTCGCGGTAATCAAAATCGCCAGGATACCCGGTTTCAGCGCTCCAGACTTGTTGACCGACACGGACATTTCGCCCTAACGCTGCGACGCCCGAATTTTCTCGGTACGGATAATGCGTGGTATCCGCGACGTAATAGGGCGCGAAGGTTGTCGTTTCCCGTTCGGGCGTTTCATGCCCTGCCGGAATCACGTAGCGCCGCTTGATATCGCCATAAGGACCTACGATATCGCCTGTAGCGACGCCGACGGGCGTGCCGCCAGTAATCGTATGTGTCTCGGTGAAAAAGACCTTGATTCCGTGTACAGCGAGAAAATGTTCCAATCCCGGACGCTTACGCCCGGTATCATCGATATAGGCGGGGCGATACGCACATTCGGGCAGCCAAAATGCGGTCGGTCTGCGCCCAAATAAGCGTTGATAGGTGCGAATGCCCATCTCGATTTGTGCATGTACGCTGCTATCGCGGCGGAGCAGTGGCAAATAGGCATGTGTGGCTGCACTGGCAGTAATCTCGATCCAGCCCTCATCCTGCAACCGCTTGAACGCGCCGATCACATCGCGCGCGAAGCGTTCGCGAAACAACCACTGCACATGCAAATAATTGTTTTTCGTCCAGTCAGCAAGAAATCGTAAATCGTCATGCTTGGTTTCTGGTGCTGAGAAATAAGCGATGTCGCGCTGTGCGGATTCAATACGGTCGTTCAAATATTGATCGAAGTGATCGAGGACAAGCGAGTCGGCAAGCTGTTCGGCAAGCACAGGCGTGAAACCAATTGTCAGCCGATACTGTACATTTTCATCGCGCAGGTTGCATAAAACGTCCAGCAGCGGTAAATAGGTTTCGAGCAGTGCTTCGTGAATCCATTCTTCGCCATGGGGCCAACGTCCGGCAAGGCGGGCATAGGGTAAATGGCTGTGCAGCATAAACGTAAAAGCGCCAGAATGGCTCATGGCTGCTCCAGTAACTTTTCACAAGTTTCTTTCAATAGATTGGGATTGTAACTTTTTGTAGGGATGGCGCGCAAACCGAGTTAGACGAACTGACCGATCCACTTGACGCACGATCACGATAGGGATGACGATGTAGTATTGAATAAGCGTTCGTCGCCAGTCCAGAAATCGCAGCCAGGATGCTCTGCAACAGCGAGATATTGCGCGTCATAAGCGACCGTCAAGCGATAACTGTTCGCTATCTCAAATGCACGGCGCAGCGTCGATATGATGTTTAATCGCTTTCATTAACCTCGTTTTGCGCGCGCGGCAAGTAAGCGCTGAAAATCGTGCCTTGATTGACCTGGCTTCGCACCGACAAATAGCCGCCGTGTGCTTCGGTTATTTTGCGCGCGATAAATAAGCCTTGTCCCAAGCCGCGCGGGTCGATGAGTTTGCCCGTCTGTGTACGCGGCTGACCGCGATAAAAGCGGTCGAAGATGTGCGGCATATCGCGCTCGTTGATGCCGACGCCCGTATCGACGATCTGTACGGCGATTTGTTCTGCATTAACCAAACGTGCTGTCATGATGATGTGTCCGCCTCGCTCGGTGTAGCGGACGGCGTTTTGCAAAATATGCCCGAACGCCCAACGCAAACGTGGGTCATCGCCCGACACCTGTAACGTGTTGGCATCACATACCATGAACGATACATCCAGGTCAGCGCGCTTGATCTCTGGTTGTAAACCTTTAATGACCGTCCACAACAATTCTTCGAGTTGAATTGAACCGCGACGAACACTGAATCCGCCGCTTGCCAATTCAGAAATATCGAGCAATTCGGTGATCATACGATCCAGAATATCGACATTGCGTGAGAGGGTTTCGAGCAAGCGTGTATTCAATTGACCGCTTTGGCTTTGCTCCAGCAGCACCTCGCTCATGCCTTTAATCACCGACATAGGCGTACGGAGTTCGTGGCTGATAGCGGTGATAAATTGATCCTTGAGTCGTTCGGACAACACCGTATCGGTGACATCGCGTAAAATCACGATCGTGCCGATCCGTGTACCGCGATCATCTGCGAGCGCGCCTAATTGTGCGCCGACAATTTTGTCGTTGACCTGCACCCGCTGTGGTTCACCAAGCGGCGTGATCTCCGTTTGGAGCGCCGTAGTTTCGCGGTACGTCCGAAACATCGCCCCGAGTTCGCTTTCCCAAAAGGACTTGATCGTGCCAAGCAGCTCGCGGGCGGCTTTGTTGACCATAATCACGCGCCCATCATTGTCTTGCACAATGACGCCCTCGTTGATATTCGCGAGCACCGCGCTGACTTGTTCGAGATCGGCTTCACGTCTGGCGATCGCTTTTTGCTGCTTACGGATGAAATCATCGCGTTGAAGCAGTGATTCATCGATTTGCTTGCGGCGTCCCAAACCTTTGTATAGACGGCTGAACAGCTTTTCGGAAGCAGTGCCGAGCGTATCGACGCGCTCAATAACACTCGAAAGTTCATTCGGATCAGGCTGATTCATGACTGCCGCCCGTCTTTTTTGCGTTGAATATTGGTGAGCAGATTACGCAGTTCTTCAAAATCGGGCAGCGGCTTGCTGATAATCTGATCGACCCCATCCTGGATACGCATTTGTTCGCGTTCGGTTTCGCTCAGCGAATAGGCGGTCATCAGCACAATCGGCACGTCTTGCAGCGCTGGAATCGTTCGCATTCGGTTAGCGAGTTCATTGCCGCGTTTTCCAGGCATTCGTATATCCATCAAGACGAGTTCAGGGATCGAATGCGTGGGTTGGGCTTCCACTTCATCGAGCCAATCCCACACTTTTTGTCCGTTTTCATAGGAGATAGGGTTGTACCCCCATACCTGAATCATCATCGTGAGCAGATTGCGAATATCAGATTCGTCTTCGGCTAACATCCACATCAGCAGTCCTCTCCATCTTAACGCGCGTTAAAGCAGCATAACCATCCTTAAACGCGGTACAATCATAAGTATAGTGCAGTCTGGGTTCAAATTTGGCGAATGTTTGCTTAAACGCGGTTGGAATTCTATCATAAAGTCGTTATGGTTCGGTTTATATGAACATCAAACCGTAAAAATCGCCAAAGGGGACGGGGAGTAAACAGTTTGTCTACCTGGATGGTGGTCGAAGACGAGCCAGATATTTACGAAGTGCTGCTGGCAATGTTTGAAATGTGGGGCATCGAAGGCGCAGCGTTTGTCGACGGTGAAGAAGCAGTCGCATGGATTGACGACACGGACAAAGCAACGGCGGTGTTGGGCGAGATGCCTGAACTCGCATTGTTGGATATTCGACTGCCAGGCAGCATCAGCGGTCCTGCCGTTGGCGCGCGGCTGCGAAAAAGCAGCACATTACACCAGATTGCGATCGTCCTGATTACGGCGTATAAACTATCTGTCGATGAAGAAAAACAGGTCATCGAACAAGCAGGTGCCGACCGACTGCTGTATAAGCCGTTGCCGCGTTTTCATGAATTGAAGAAAATTCTTGAAGATGTGATTTCGGAACGTCGGTTGAAAGCCGCTGAGTCACTTCATTTTCCACCACCGCAGCAGGAAAAGTAAGCCATGCACAATGTCGCCCCAACGCGCGCGCTCACGCGCCGCAGTCAACAGCTATTAACGCTTGCACTTGTACTTGGCGCGGTCGGCGTATTTCTGACCGTGTTGGGCGTACTGTTGCAAGTGATCGAATTCGTCGTGCCGACCAACGCGGGGTATGGACTGTACAACGCTGCCCGAACGATGCTCTTGATTGTCGGGATTTTGCTGCTGGTCTCCGTCGTGGTCATGGTGATCCGCGCGTATACATGGAAAACCGACAATGATCTGGCGCAAATCACAGGCAGTTTTCTGGCACGCCAGCTCGACGATCGGTTTACACTGATCCGCAACATCAGCAAGCGTGAGACGGGCTATGTAGATGCGGTTTTGGTCGGACCTCCGGGCGTGCTGGTGTTTCGTATCCTGAATGAAGCGGGGATATTCGCCAATGAAGGACCGAACTGGCTGGTGCAGGATGTGCGGTCAGGCGAATGGAAACCCGCACCTATGCAACCCACCAAAGATTGTGTGGCAGATATCGAGAAAATCAATCAGTATTTGATCAGTCGCGGCGTTGAAGTGCCGTTATTTGGTGTGGTGGTATTCACCCAAGAAGCGCCCGTCACGCAGTTGAAGGCGCGCGAACCGGTCGTTCCCATTACGCCGCTGTCGATGCTGGTGGTCAATTTACAGCCGAATTACCTGGCGAAAGACCGCATTGACCCTGCGACTGCGCAGCGTGTCATTGAAACCCTGTTTCAAACGTAAGCGGCGCGATGGAGGTTTATCTCGCGCCCGTCGGTACGGGCAAGACCGATGCCGTTCAACAACGTATTCTCGATTTGAAATTGGAAAAGCCGCTTGCAAGTGTGTGGGTACTGCTCGCCACCGAACGGCAAATTACCGATTTTCGCCGCCGGTTGATGGCGCGTGAAACTGGCAACCGCGTCTCGTTCAATATTGAATATTTCAACTTTTACACGCTGTATCGGCGGATTTTGTCGGCGGCAGGCGAACCACAGCGCCGTTTAAGCGACCCCGCCCGTTATGGCGTTATGCGTTTGATCCTGGATGAATTGTGCGAACGCGGTGATTTGACCTTGTTCTCAGGCATCGCGCGCACACCCGGTTTTGTCCGCATCGCTGCCGATTTCATCTACGAACTTAAACAATCGCTCATCGATCATGAAACGTTCAGCGCTGCCGCTGCGCGTACGAACGACGCTAAATTACACGAGTTAGCGCGTATCTATGCTGACTATCAAGCGGCGTTGGTCACAAACGATCTGGTAGACCGCGAGGGTGAAGGGTGGGTCGCGTTAAGTGTAATGGCGCGTAACCCGAACGTAGCCAGCGCGGTCGATTTGTTGGTGTGCGATGGCTACGATCAGTTCAACCCTTTACAGGCACGTTTGCTGACGATGCTCGGCGCACGCGTGCAGGCGAGTATAACCACCCTTACGACGGTGCCGGGACGCGAAAGTGGTGTCGGGCGGCGTTTCAAGCGGGCGTTAGATGGGCTGATGGACTGTCATACCGAAGAAAATGTTGATTACGACATGCAATTGCGCTGGGAGCTGTACGAATCGGGGGCTGCTGCCTTGCAAGATCGACCGATACGCCAGTTGGCGGATCAATTTTTTGCGGCGACAGTCAAGCCGTTCGATACGCCTACCGATGCGGTTAAGCTGATCGAGGCACCTGATCCGCGTGCCGAAACCAGTGCGGTACTGAGAGATGTTAAACGGCGGTTGCTCGATGGCGTGCGACCCGACGATATCTTAATCGCGGTACGCGATTGGAATCTTTATGGGCGCGCGTTCGCGGCACAGGGCGCGGCGTATGGCGTGCCACTGCTGCTGCATCATGGCGAACCCTTGATCGAAAATCCGGCAATGGCGGCGCTGCTCGACCTGCTCGATCTGCATATGAACGATTTCAAACGGCGCGAATTGCTCGACGTGCTGCGCTCACCGTATTTCATGCCGCCCCATTTATCGCCACCGATGATCGATGCGCTCGATGTCGTCACGCGCGCCGCATTTGTCACGGGCGGACGCGCGGATGTCTTGGGCGCGATACAGTCTCACACCAGCCTGATTGATGAAGACGAAATCGACGATGAACGTGATGTATTGATCGACCCAGTGACGGCGGATTTACTGCGTGCTGCGCTCGATATGTTCTTTGACGCTGTCACCCCGCCCGCCCGCGCCGCGGTCAGCGAGTATGTGCGATGGCTTGAACGCTTGATCGGTGACGACGACATTGCCGACCCTGATCAAGATGGGAGTGCGCCCGATGAACCCGTATCCACAAACGGAGTCGAAGCGATTCATGATTACGCGCTGGCGATGATCGAACGTGTGCGCGTCGAGTCATCGACGCGGCTGGTTGCGCGCGATCTGGTGGCGTTCAAAGCATTCAAAAATACGCTGAAAGGCATGATCAACGCCGAAACACTCATCCGTGCGCTGCGCACAGACGCCGATGATAGGGTAGCATGGGCGGATTTTTGGGGTGCGCTTAAAACGACGTTGGCAGCACGGAGTATGCAGTATGGTGATATCGGCGCGCCGGGACGTGATGGACGCGTACTGGTGACGTTGGTTACGGACGCGCGCGGTCTGCCGCATCCTCATGTGTTCATCGTCGGTTTAAGCGAGGGGGTGTTTCCTGCGTCGGTAGCAGAAGACCCGCTGTTGTTGGATAGTGAACGGCGCGATATGCAGCGCTTCGGCATAAACTTGCGCACGACTGATCAGCGTGCCGACGAGGACAGCCTGTTTTACGAACTCATTAATCTTGCGAGCGAGACACTCACGCTGTCGCGGTTCACGGTTGATAATGGCAATCAAGTGTTGCCAAGTCCGTTATGGAACGGAGTGCGGGCGGTGCTGCCGGGCGCTGCGGTAAAGCGCCAACGACTGGGCGAGATCGTGGGCGTCGCTGATGCTGCTACGATCCATGAAGTGGCGGCGGCAGCTATGAAGGCTAACGACGAGGATGCGCGAGGGCTGGCGGCGTGGCTGAACACAGCGCATCACGAGATGTGGACTCGCATCCGTTTCGGGCAGCATATTGAAGCAGGACGCATGGCGCGCGGCACACGGCACGATCAATATTCGGGTGTGCTGACAGATGCAGGGTTGATCGCTCGTGTGAGGGTACTGCTCGGTTCGGATCGGATATGGAGTGCGACTCAGTTCAATGAATATGGCACGTGTGGATTTCGTTTTTTCGCGCGGCGTATGCTCAAACTGGAGAAGCTAAAAACCCCCGAACAAGGTATGGATCGCGCCCAGTTCGGGCAGATTATCCATAAAGTGCTTGAAGACACCTACAAACAGGTGCACGCGCTTACGCCCGACGACCGCGATCATGCGCTGTTTGTCTTGGACGAAAAGCTCAATGAGTTGCTGCCAAACGCGCCGGAACGCTTCGGTTTCCGGCGGTCGGCGTTGTGGACGCAAGAACAAGCAATGATCAAGCGGCGTCTGCAACAGTTGATCACAGCGGACTTCAACGACGATCTCAAATTTAAGCATATTTTCGACGCTCAAGCGCGGGCGATCTATCGTCTTGAAGCACCATTTGGCGATGACGGCATCACACAAATCGATCTCGGTGATGAAGTCGTAAACGTGCGTGGACGTATTGACCGCATCGACCGCATCAGCACAGTGGATGGTGATGCACTGGTTGTGATCGATTACAAAACAGGTTCGACGCCGATCAAAATTGACGAGATCGCGCGCGGTCGTAACTTCCAAATGATGCTGTATGTACGCGCGCTCGAAAACTGGGTGCGAACACAGGACGATGTGCCGCGGGTGGCAGGTGGGGTGTTTCTGCATGTCAACAGTCAGAAAACGAGCGGTGCGCTGCACATTGATCAAGCAAGCGACGTGATCGACGCCGGGTTAGCCCATCTTGCCGCCAATATCGAGGCGGGGCGGGCGGGCGATTTCGCGGTTCATGCCAATAAAGTCGAAAAAGGACAATGTGCGGCGGCGTGCGATTACGGACAATTTTGCCGGATCGCGGTGACAAGCCGTCGCAAATTACAATCATGAATCTAAGCCAGGCACAATACGACGCGATTCACATTACCGACCAGAATTTGATCGTGGTCGCTGGAGCGGGGTCGGGCAAAACATCGGTGTTAGTGCAGCGCTACCTGCACTTGCTGGATATCAACCCGGATTGGGCGCTGAACAGTATTGTCGCGATCACGTTCACGCAAAAAGCGGCGGCGGAGATGCGGGCGCGTGTGCGTGATGCAATCGCACGACGCACGGATGATCCGACATTGGATCAAGCGGCGCGGGCGTTGTGGCGCGCTAATTTGAATGTCATCGACAGCGCGCGCATCGGCACGATTCATGCGTTATGCGCCGACATTTTGCGTGCGAACGCCGCCGAAGCCACCATCGATCCCGATTTTGCCGTATTGGATGAAGTCAGCGCTAACTTACTGATCGATGACGTGCTTGAAGATTATTTACGCGCGCTGGCAGATAAACATGCGCCGGCGCTGGCGCTGTTCGAGCGTGACGACGCCAAAAATATCCGCGATGCGTTGAAAGCGACTATGAACGCAAGTGCGATTCTGCCCGATGTGAGCGTGGATTCATTCGCACTATGGAATCGTATTTGGGTGCGTGATGCGTCGGATCGTTGGACAGCGTTACTTGAACAATCATTGTTCTGGCAAGCAGTAAACTGGCAGCCAGAACAGGGTTTTCCGGACGATAGCGACGACAAGCTGATGGATGTCTGGCGCGCATGTTTCCCCTTGTTCGATATTTTGCGTGCAGGGGATAATATACCAGCGTGCGTCGAAGTACTGGGTACGCTTAACGATGTGATTAAACTGACAGGTGGTAAAGCAGGGCTGTGGGGCGGTAAAGAAACCCTTGAAACCGCAAAAGTCCAGTTACTTCTGATCCGTGAGACCGCAAAAACATTCTACGATGCTATTGGTGTGATGCCGGGTGAGATCGATCAACGGGCGGCGGTGGATGTCGGCTTATGGCATCAATTGATCGCAGGCGCGAAGGCAGCATATGCAAGCGCCAAACGCGCGCTGAGCGCGCTCGATTTTGACGATTTGGAAAGTGGTGCTCGCGATCTGCTGTCCACATATCCGCATGTACAGGCGCGTTATCGCCGCGAATTTCGGCATGTGCTGGTCGATGAATTTCAAGATACCAACGCGACGCAGTGGCAGATCGTGACGGCGCTGGCAGATCAAACACGCGGCGGATCGTTGTTTCTGGTTGGTGATCCCAAGCAGAGCATTTATGCATTTCGCGGTGCGGATGTCAGCGTGTTTGAGGCGACGCGTGCAGCTTTCAGCGCCACCCCTGTTGGGCGCGAGATCGTCATGACGACCAGCTTTCGGACACATCGGACGCTCGTGGATGGATTTAATCACCTGTTCACGGCTATTCTCACGCGCGAAGCGGCAAGCGTGGCACAGTTATATCAGGTGCGTTACGATGCGATGGACGCGGCGCGCGAACTACCGCCGGATATGCGTCCACCGATTGAACTGGTTTTATACGACAAGAGCGCTTTAATCGAAGATGATGGCGAAGGGTTTCAGGCACGGCGCTGGGAAGCGCAGACATTGGCGCGGCGCGTGCGTGAAATTGTCGAAATTGAGTGCTGGCAAATCTACGACCGCACGAAGGGCGACCATCGTCCGATACGATACGGCGATATTGCGCTGTTGTTTCAAGCGATGACTCATGCGCCGCTTTACGAAGAAGCGCTCAAAGACGCGGAACTACCCTATATCACTGTGGCTGGGCGCGGCTATTATGATCGTCAGGAAGTGTGGGATGTGCTGCATGTCTTGAATGCGCTTTATAACCCATCGGACGAATTATCGCTGGCGGGTGCGTTGCGATCTCCAATGTTCGCATTGAGCGATAACGCGCTGTTCGCACTGCGTTTATTACCTCCATCGGTTGATGACAAACCCATGTCGTTGATCGAAGCGCTCGAATATGCGGCGAAAACACCGGGACTTGTCGCGCCGGAAGAACAAACGGTCATCGTGTTCGCATGGACGTGTATCCGCGATTTGCGACGCATAGCGGGGCGAGTGACGATTGCCGACCTGCTGCGCGCTATATTGGACAGCACCGGCTATCTGGCGATTTTGACCGGATTGCCCGATGGCACGCGGCGACGCGGCAATGTCGAAAAGCTGATCGATAAAGCTGAGACGAGCGGTAAAATCGGCTTGGGTGCGTTTACACGCTATTTGACCGATTTGACCGATAACGAAACGCGCGAAGGTGAAGCCGCGCTCGATGCAGAAGCGGCGATTCAGTTGATGACCGTGCATAAAAGCAAGGGGTTGGAGTTTCCGCTTGTCGTGCTCGTTGATTGTTCGTATCGATGGCGCACCAATGACCAAGCTGCATTGATCATCGACCCAGAGTGCGGACTCACACCCAAGATGACACTCAATGACGGCGAACCCGAAAAGCCGTATGCATATCGGCGCGCCGATACGATCCGCAAAGCACGCGAGGACGCCGAAAAACGTCGCCTGTTGTATGTGGCGGCGACGCGCGCGCAAGATTACGTGCTAATTTCGGGCGCTTTTGATTTTAAGAAAGACGGTGAGTTAAGTCTCGATGGGTGGATGCGTTGGTTTAATCAGCCGTTTGGTTTGCAGTCGATGACATGGAATGATGGCGCAGAAACCGTGTATCCTTGGGGAAGCGTAAGGCTGTACCTGCCGACCGTTCATGTGAACACGCTGACGCCCACCAACGACGTATTCGAAGACTTTGAATTCAATCAGCAGGATGATGTGCTCGTACCGCCACTCTTAGGCGTGGTCAAAATCGAGCGTGACGCAGCGGCACGCTCGTTGTCGGTCACACAAATTGGCGATTTAGGCGGCGCGATTTTTGGGTCACCCGATAATCAACGCCCGGTTTATCGCGAACGCTGGTTGCGCGGGGTATTTTATCAAGCGCCGGGTCATATCGAGACGGTAAGTGATCATCATACGCGTGCGACAGCGCGTCGTATCGGGGACATGGTGCATCAAGTCTTGCGCGTGCGTCAGCCCGATGATGATCGCGGCGAAATCAAGCGCTTAATCGAAAGTTTGGCATGGGAACAAGGAATCGTTGACCCGCTAGAACGTGAGCAAGCCGTCACACGCGCCGCCGACCTGCTGGCAAAAATGCGCGATACCGATGTGCTCGCGTGGATACGCGAATCGCGTCAGTGTTACCGCGAGCTGCCGTTCACGTTCAAAACGGAGCGGCGTACAATTTTCGGCGCGATGGATGTCCTGATCGAGCGTGCCGATGGTAATTGGGCGGTGATCGATTTCAAAACGGATACATTTCGCGGCGAAGGCATCATCTCCTTAGCGACATTCGCCGAAAAAGCGCGGCGATATGCGCTGCAAGTCGGTGTGTATGCGGCGGCGGTCAACGAGCTCATTGGCGTTGTGCCAAAGACCTATATTCACTATATTCGATATCGGCAAACCGTCGAAATCAAGACCGATGAATGGCAAACGCAGTTGGCACGGCTGGAAGAATACATCGGCAGTTTGATACAGGATGATGAGCGATGATCCAACGCTTGATCGGGCAACTTCCATTTTGGGCGCGGCGTGACCACCCAATGCTGCGTCACGAATTGAACGGCGAAACCACGAAGCAAAGCTGGCAACTGCGCTATGGACGTGCGTTGGGCGTAATCCTGATTGGCGCGGTGCTGCTCTTAATCGGTATGTTGGCGGCGACAGACTTAGGCAACCGCGCGGCGGGCGAAAATATCGTCGAATCTGTAACGGCGGTCTTATATTTTCCGCTCCTGGCGATTCAAGTCGTCTTACGCATCGCCGCGTTTTCGCTGACGGCAGGCGTGGTTTCAGAGCAAATGCGCTTAGGCAACTGGGATAATCTGCGGGTGACCGAACATGGTGCGGAATTGACGTTGCGGACGCGCTGGGTGAGCATATTTTATCGGCTGCGCGGCTTGATCGGGGTCGTGTTGGGGTTGCGTGGGGTGTTAATCGCGCTGGTTTTATACGAACTGACCTTTTTTCAGGGACGACACTTAGATTTGTTCATCGTCGGCATCACGCCCGAAATTTCATTGGTCGTGGCGGTGCTGCTGCTCTCGTTTTTGATGACGGGCAGTGTACTGCTCCCGCTTACAGGCATCGGTTTCGATGCGTCCATCGGCGTATTGATTTCGACATTGGTGCGTCAGCGCACGTACAGTACGTTGGTGCAGGGGCTGATCATTTTGGCGCGCATTGTTGTGACAGGACTGTTGGTATACGCCGCTGGATCGTATTTGAACAACGAAACGTCGGCGACCGATCTCGGCGCGTGGTTATTGTTATTCGCGCTCGGCGCGGTCGGAGATTGGGGACTCGCATTCTTGTTTCTCGGTCGCTTTGGCGAAATTTGGGCGCTCGTGCCGTATGGCGTGTTTCTAGGTTTGGCACTGCTCATTTTCGCATTGATCCAAGCGGCGGCGGCGGACACGATCTTGATTTTGGCGGCGCGGTTGGGTCAAAAACGAGGGTGAATGATGGCAAAACATTCGATATAAATGCTGTTTATCAGAAAAGCGCCGTAAAAACCCCTGCCTTCAGGCATGGGGATGTAAGGCGCAGGGCAATCGCGTTCCAAAACGATGCGGCTCTAAAAATCCATAATGACCATTACGTAACTACTACGCTGATTTTGAAGCGATTGCCCTGCTATGAGACCCGCTTCGCTGAAGCGGATCCGTGTCCGACGCACGGTTGACTCGCTGATACACAGCCATTGGCTAATATGCGCATCGGTTTTGCCATCGGCATTCTTGAGCAGAATGTGAACTCGTTGGATGAACGAGAACTTACTCCGTCCTTGTGTGACGATGGCAACCAGCTTTCGACGTTCTTTTTCGGTCAGAGCCACGGCGTGTTTTTCCATGCCTCTGTTTTACTTCAACCCGTCAACCTAATCTTGTCGGCGTGTTAGCTGCTGCATTTCAGGATTTGCGGTATCAGGAATCACATGAACGAAGGGTTTACACCGTTTGATAGTATGGATTCATCTTCAACCGCTCAACTTCCCACTTAACTCGGTTGAAGCTGTCCCGCCCAGATTTGCCAGGCAAGCGCCGATTTCGCGACCAGGCTCAGGATGATGTAAGCACGTTCACCAAACAGGTAGTTCTTCCACGGTCCAATGCCGCGATATTGCAGCCACATGTTCAGCGCGAAGATGTTGAAGAAGACGAAAAGCGTGATGAGAATGGCGTAGACAAAGCCAGGAATTTCTGTATCGACCGACTGTGCCGCGCCAGCGATATACAGCGCGATCACAATCCAAGGGATGATCCCGGCAATACAGCCAAAGATGAACGCCGTCCAGTCCGTTTTGGGCGTGGTCTGGTTGTGGAGTTCCATCATCAATCCGAACAGATTCATCATCGCGTTCAAGCCAAACATCAGGATGAGTGTGGAAACGTCATAAATACCCACCAGCATCCCGATTAAGACAATCATCAGCGATGAACTGAGTGCGTATTCAATCCAGCGCGCCGGGTTCATGTTGCGCTTGAGATTCTTGACGTACCATTCGTACAGGACCGTCCCCAGCAAAAAGTGAGCGACGGCGGACATGAGCAAAAATAGCGCAACCGCTGGTCCAAATGGGATGTCACCCGCAGGCTGGAGATTTTGCTCCAGGCTGAATGTGCCATCGCCAACGATAGCGCGCAGATAGAGCGTGCTGAGGCTAATGGCGAAACTTGAGCTGAGCGCGATCATCGCGATGCCCTGAATGAGGTGGAAAACACCCATAATCAGGTTAAAGCGGCGCAAATTAACAAATACCTGTTTAGGGATATCTGGAGCCACGAGTGAGGTGCTGGAGACAACTTGTGTGGACATGGGCATCACTTTCTGTTTTAGGACGTTTCTATCTCAATTGTGACATACTCCCCACGCCTAAAGGCGGGGGCTTCTACCCTCAACACGACTGCGAAGGCGACCCTTCGTATTATCGTCGCTCCGGTAGCACAGCGATGCCCCGCTGTGTTTGACGTTAACTACGGTATTACAATCGAGGTCGGATTTTTACGTCTCGTACCGTGCACATCAACCTCCCCTATCATACGCTATTTCAGCAGAAAAAACACAAGACCGACGCCTTATATCAGGGCAATCACGTTCTAGCAATCCCTGACGGAAAATGAACTCTTCTAGCCCATTGTGACATACAAAACAATGTCAGTAATGGTCATTATGGATTTTTAGAGCCGCATGGTTTTAGAACGCGATTGCCCTGCGCCTTATATCCCCATGCCTGAAGGCAGGGGTTTTACGGCGCTTTTCTGATAAGAAGACTAACCAAGGTAAAGAAAGCGATGCTGCGCGCGTTGGAGCGATTGAAAGTCATCTTGGGTGACAGGGTTCGATTTCAAGCACGCGTCGGGTTATGCAGCGATCGCAGGTTCTTCAGGATTGCCTCTTTCGCCCGTTCTGTCCCGCGCACCTCGTCATCAAACGCTATTTTTTACCCGACACGCTGGTTCTTGAATACGCTATGCGGGATCGCAGCAATCACCGTTTAGCGTCGTTAGGCGGCATTCGTCCGCCCGCTCATTTTCAAGCTGTCGCATAATTGGCGAAGGTATTGACTCATGGCTACTATTGCTATCCGCCAACCGCTCAGGGAGCATGTATGACACAGGCATTACCGTCCATCCGTGATGATTTCTCCGAATGGTATAACGACATCGTTTATCGTGCCGATCTAGCGGCGCTGTCGCCGGTACGCGGCTGCCCAATCATCAAGCCATATGGCTACGAAATTTGGGACGGTATTCGGATTGCGCTCGATAAGCGCTTCAAAGCAAAAGATTATCAGAATGCCTACTTTCCGTTGTTCATCCCCGAAAGCTACTTGCGCCGCGAGGCGCAGCATGTCGAAGGCTTCAGCCCGGAACTCGCAGTCGTCACTATAGCGGGCGGCGAAACCTTAGCCGAGCCACTCGTGGTGCGCCCCACGTCTGAGACCATTATCGGCGAGGCGTTCAGCAACTGGATTCAGTCGTACCGCGATTTGCCACTGCTCATCAACCAGTGGGCAAACGTCGTTCGTTGGGAACTCCGCACTCGCCCATTCTTACGTACCACCGAATTTTTGTGGCAAGAAGGGCATACTGCACACGCCACCGAAGCGGATGCTGAAGCCAATACGCTGCAAATGCTCGATGTCTACGCGGATATGGCGATCAACGAAGCAGCGATCCCGGTCATTCGCGGGTTGAAAAGTAACCGCGAGCGGTTCGCGGGTGCGCTGCGAACGTACACTATCGAAGCGATGATGGGCGATAAAAAGTCACTCCAGAGCGGCACCAGTCATAATCTTGGTCAGAACTTCGCCAAAGCCTTCGATATTCAGTATCTTGACAAGACCAACGAAAAGGCGTTTTGTTGGACGACCTCATTTGGCTTGAGTACGCGTATGGTCGGCGCGATCATCATGGCGCATGGTGATGAAAAAGGCTTGCGCTTGCCGCCGCGCCTCGCGCCGATCCAGGTTGTGATCGTCCCGATTTACAAAACACCCGAAGAACACACGCTTGTACTTGAAACGGCGGATCGCCTGAAAAGGGCGCTTGTAGATGTCGATATTCGCGTCAAAATCGATGATCGTGACGAGACGCCCGGTTTCAAGTTCAACGATTGGGAGATGCGCGGCGTCCCTGTGCGCATGGAAATAGGACCGCGCGATGTCGCCAACAATGCGGTCGTCGCTGGTCGGCGTGATATTCCCGGTAAAGAGGGCAAAAAAGTGCTGTCGCAGGACAACATCGCTGTGCAAATCCGCGAACTGCTCACTGATATTCAAGCCGGGTTGCTCGCGCAAGCGACTGCGTTCCGCGATGCCAACATCCACGACGTGACCAGCTACGATCAGCTCAAGCAGGTGGTCGAGGCGGGTGGATTTGCGCGCGGTTGGTGGTCGGGTGATGATGCCGCCGAAGTTAGCGTCAAGAATGAAACGCAAGCCACCCACCGCTGCTATCCGCTCGACCAGCCCGGCGGCTCTGGGATATGTTTTTACACCGGTGAAGCGGCGACACAAGTCGCGCTGTTTGCCAAAGCGTACTGAGTTCGCTAAGGGCGACCGATCAGTTGGATCGCCCTTATTTCTGCTGCGCGGCTTTTCATTAACGCCTTGATTGTGATTCTTAACCTGTTCTTGAAACGACGTTTGAACTATTGTCGGCTGAATCGTTTAAGCTTCTCGTCACACATGCACGATAACGGGGGGTGTTCGCTTGTATCAAGTCACCGCTTGTGAACATTCATGAGCTTTGTTACAATTGGTGCAATCACATTAATGGATACCAACCAAAAATAGTAACAAATAGTGAGGTAAAGGCACGCCTTTTGCCGTGCATTTTCCATTGAGTAACCTGTAAAGCGTGATTATTTAAGTGAATATCGAATAGTCTGTCCATTGTGACAGTTTGGGTCCTGCCGTCGCGATCCTTTTTTGAGCGATGGAAATGTTTTTGGGTTGAAATATGGCTGCGTATTTGATTGTTGATGTAGATGATTTGCTTGAGCATTTCCGTAAACGGGGTGTCTCGATTGATTTGCAAGAACTAGCGGTTGGGCTGCGCGGGGGTGCGGCACTCGCAGCGGGCGTACCACGAGATCGTTTGAAAGCGGTTGCAGTCGCCAATTGGGAACAGCACCGTCTGCAAAAGCGTATCCCTCTTGACCCTCAGTATGTATTCAAGGGCGCAGGTTATGATACGTTCGATGTCGAATCGCGTACCAGCCTTGCTGACTCGCTCATTATGCATTACTTCTCTTTCGATCCTGATCCGGTCGATGAGTTGATTTTGGCGACCACCAACCGCGATTTGATGCCGTTGGTACGCCGCATCAAGACCACCCGCAGCGCACGTATCCGTATGTGGGGCAGTGACGATGTGCTGACAGGCACCGAGTTTGCCGATAACGTCATTTTTCAGCCGTTAGAGACGCTGCTCGGCATTCAGCAGACCAAGAATGTCGCTGTCTATATCGACTTTGAAAATATTGCCATCAGCCTGAACGAGCAAGGATACACTGTCAACCTTGATCAATTGATCGATTCATTCGTCACTCAGGCGCAAGCACATGGACAATTGGTCAAAATTGCCGCCTATGCACCGTGGGGACAGCGCGGGAGTCTGCCACCGCTCGTCGATAGCATGGGGCGCGAGGTTGCGGACGAAGCGCCCAGCCGTTTAGCGATGTCGAATATCGATCCGGTTTTCAATTTACCGGGCAAGAACAGCGCTGATATGCGCATCGCCAAAGACATTATGACCGACAGCAGCCACGACGATTCCGCCGATGTTTACGTCGTCGCCAGTGGCGACCGCGATTTCAACGATGTGATAAATTCGCTCCGTTCGCGTAACAAAACCGTGATTTTATGGGCGGTGCGCGGCAGCACCAGCCGCTTGTTGGAAAACAATACCAACGTCGAATATGTCGAAGATTTTACCAATCTGCAAACGCATCAGGCGTTGAGCGCGTCGGCAGTCACTATGGACGACGAAACCGACATGACCGGCTTCACGCCGTCGCAGTGGTCGAGCGTCATCGTGCAGTTTGACCGCCTTGCCAGCGAAATCGGCACCGAGGTCATGTCGCGCGCGCAGTTGACCACGCGCTTACAAGAAGTCGGTGCGGTCGTCAGTCAGGCGCGCGGTGATGACTTGATGCAGCAAGCTATCGCACTGGGAATCATTCAGACCGTCGGGCGCAGCAAAGACGTGATTGTTGACGAGTATCATCCGGTCGTAGAAAAAACCCGCTTGATTCGCGATCGGATTGTCGTGCGCGTGCAAAATACGCTCAGCGTGCGCGGCTGGGAATATGTCAATTACGGTTTCTTGCTCAAGGGACTGGCGATGGATCGAGACCTTGAACGTCCCGGTCTTAATTACAGCGACCAATGGCGCTCTGACTGGATCGATTGTCTTGTCCGCGAGCGCGTGCTGATGCGCGAACTTGTGCCGCATCGCCATAACCCGGATGATCTTGTTCCTGTCATCAAACTACGCCCTGATTACCGATTTGTGCCATCTGCGCCACAAATCGAAAACGACTTGGTGACCGAAGAAGAAATGTCGTGGTCAGGCGTTACGATGTTCGACCTTGAACACAGCGACCCCGAAACCGCCGATATGGTCAAGCGTGTCGTCGTCAGCGTCGAGCAATTTACCAGTTTTCGCGGTTTCACATGGTGTCCGCTCGGCAGCTTACATAAACGTTTACGCGCCTATGACCGTTCAACCTCGTTTCAGCGCGCCGTAGAATTTTTGCAGGAAAACGCGGCGGCAGATGTCAATGAATACCCCAACCCACAGAGCGACTTTTTTACCAAAGGGATTTCGCTCAACAACGATGCCGATATGAGCCGCAAAATCCTGAATGAGCGTGATCAGTTCATCCGGCTTCTGCTTCAACTTTACGAACGCAATATGGTCATCAGCGAGCAAACACTTAAAATTCTTGACCCGAACACGCATTGGGATTTTCCGATGTGGTTTTCAATCATGGAAACCGAAAATGTGCTCAATCCCGTTCCCGGTCGCGGTGGACAATATAGTTTGTTCCGCACGCATCACACGGTTTCACTCGTCGCGGATGCGTCACGCGCCGAACGCTTCGAATAAAGGTAGAGTTAAAAATCTTTAACGCAAAGGCGCAAAGAAGGGCAAAAGAAAGACGCAAAACTATTCATCGGTCATCTTGCGCCTTTCTCCTTGCGCCTTTGCGTTGCAGCAGTTGCTCAGCGTGTTCGCGTTAAATCTTTAGCTTTTCCTGCTCCGCTACCCTCAAAATCGCCGCGAGACTTTTCTCGATATCGTCTTGTGTTGTCGCCCATGATGACACACTGATACGCATTGCCGTGCGCCCGCGCCAGGTGGTCGCACCCGCCCAGCACGTGCCATCATCCTGGATCGCCTTGATGATGCGCTGCGTCGTCGCATCATCCCCGAAGCTCACCATGATTTGATTGATGAACACTTCATGCGGAACGTCCGAGCCTGCCGCCCGAAAGCCGGCTGCGAATCGCTGTGCGTGCGCGCAGCACTGCTCGATCATCGCTGCGAGTCCATGCCGACCGAGTGACATCAACGCCGCCCATGTCTCAATTCCGCGTGCGCGCTGCGACTGCTGGGGATTGTAATTCATCAAATCGGCGCGAGATACCCCCTGCCTTTAGGCATGGGGAGTGTCACGGTTGCGTCCATCCCCTACTCTGCTATAATTCTCAATTGGGTTTAATGACCGATGCGCTGCTATCCGGCTCATCTGGTGTCGTATCAACGGAAAGACAAGGGAAATATGCCACTTACCAAAGACGAAAAGACCTCCGTAATCGGACAATTCCGTATCAACGAAGGCGATACTGGCTCGGCACAAGTTCAAGTCGCGCTGCTTACCCAGCGCATTCTTCAATTGACCGATCACTTAAAGACGCACGCCCATGACATGCACAGCAAACGCGGGCTTATTAAGCTCGTTGGTCAGCGTCGTCGTCACCTGCGCTATCTAAGCAAGACCAACCCAGATGCTTATCGTGACATGTTGAAACGTCTCAATCTGCGTCGCTAATTTCAGCCTGTGGGAATAGCGCGGAGTCGTGTGACTCCGCGCTTTAGGTTGCGATATGCTCGGTTGGCAGGCATTGGAGAGCGGGGCGAAATGCCGAAACGCGGCTTTCGCATTGATCTCCAGTTCCTGAACATCGGGCATATCTTTTTGAGAGGAAAGAGGTTCAAAAAAATGCTCGTATCAGATACCCCAATGGGGAAGGTGCATCGTTATACGGTGCACGTAGGCAATGAAGAGTATACGATTGAGACTGGCAAGTTCGCGGAACAAGCGGGCGCGGCAGTTACGGTACAGGTAGGACAGACGCTTGTTTTTGCGACCGCGACGATGTCGAAAAGCGCGCGCGAGGGACTCGACTTTTTCCCGTTGAGCGTTGATTACGAAGAAAAACTGTACGCCGCCGGACGTATTCCTGGCAGTTTCTTCCGCCGTGAAGGACGACCGAGTGAAGGCGCGATTTTGGTTGCCCGCGTCATCGACCGCACGCTGCGTCCGTTGTTCCCCGAAGAAATGCGTAACGAAGTCCAGGTCATTCTGTCGGCATTCTCGCACGATCAGGAACATCAGGTCGATATGCCGGGTATCATCGCCGCCAGCGCCGCGCTCATGCTGAGCGATGTGCCCTGGGATGGTCCGGTGGCGGGTGTACGCATTGGGTTGATCGATGGCGAACTCGTCATCAACCCGACGCTTCAGCAGTTAGAAAACAGCATTCTTGATCTGCGCGTTTCTGGTACTGGCGACGCCATCAACATGGTCGAATGTGCTTCGACTGAAGTTTCTGAAGACATGATGGTCAAGGCGCTGCGTTTGGCGCACGAAACGATCAAGCCGATTGTTGAATTGCAAAATCAGATGCGTGCCGATCTTGGCAAGCCGAAGAGCAGTTACGTCAAGTCGAAAATCGACCCGACCTTGCAAAGCCAAATCGCCGAAAAAATCCGCGCGCGTTTGCGTGATGTGCTGGTCAATGTAGTCGACCGCGACGCGCGTACCGCCGCGATTGATACGCTCCGCGATGAAGTCATCGCTGAGTACGAAGCACACAATCAATCAACACCAGACGCCCCTGTCAAAATCGGTGATGTCAAAGGTGCGGTTGAAAATGTGTATTACGAAGAAGTACGCCGCCGCATTGTGTTCGACGGTGTACGCCCGGATGGACGCGGCTACGAAGATATTCGCCCACTGTCGGCGGAAGTCGGTGTTGTCCCGCGTGTACACGGTACTGGCTTGTTCAAGCGCGGTCAAACGCAAGTCCTGACATTCGCCACACTCGGCACGCCGCGCGATTCGCTTGAGATCGACGGTCTCAGCCCCGAAGAAAACAAGCGCTACATGCACCATTACAACTTCCCGCCCTACAGCACAGGTGAAGCCTATCCGCTGCGCGGACCGAAACGCCGCGAAATTGGTCACGGTGCGCTCGCAGAAGCCGCGCTCCGCTCCATGATCCCGCCCGAAGATGTGTTCCCGTACACGATCCGTTTGGTCAGCGAAGTGTTGAGCAGCAACGGCAGTACATCGATGGGGTCGGTATGTGCAAGCACGCTCGCGTTGATGGATGCAGGGGTGCCGATCGTTCGTCCGGTGGCTGGCATTGCGATGGGCTTGGTCAAAGAAGGCGATCAAATCGCGGTCTTGACGGACATTCAAGGATTAGAAGATCACTTCGGTGATATGGACTTCAAGGTCGCGGGTACAGTTAACGGTATCAACGCACTGCAAATGGACATCAAGGTCAGCGGTGTCAGCGATGAAGTGATGACGCGCGCACTCGCGCAAGCCCGCGATGCGCGCCTCAAGATTCTTGAGGTCATGCTGTCGGCGCTGCCCGAATCACGTGCCAAATTGAGCGATTATGCGCCGCGTATGGAATCTGTGCGTATCTCGGTCGAAAAGATCGGCGCGTTGATTGGTCCTGGTGGTAAGAACGTGCGTGGTATTCAGGAACGTACGGGTGCGAAGATTGATATTCAAGAAGACGGCACGGTGTTTATCGCTGCCAACGACGGTATTGCGCTGGCGAAGGCGATGGACGAAGTACGCGGTTTGACCGAAGATGTCGAGATCGGCAAGATTTACACGGGCAAAGTTGTCCGTATCGAAAACTACGGCGTCTTCGTCGAATTTATGCCCGGCAAAGATGGCATGGTGCATATTTCGCAGTTGGCGTCGCATCGCGTTAATGACCCCAATGAAGAAGTCGCATTGGGCGATGAAGTGATGGTCATGGTCACAGATGTGGATGGCGGCAAAGTCCGTTTGAGCCGTCAGGCAGTGCTGGAAGGCTGGACGGCGGAAGAAGCGCGCGATAAAGATCGTCGCCCACCCGGTGGCGGCGGTGATCGTCGCGGTGGCAGTGGGGGTGGAGATCGTCGCGGTGGTGGTGATCGTCGCCCGAGCAATGACGGCGGCGACCGCAATGGCGGCGGTTATCGCGGCAGCTGATTTTTCCGTAACGCATAAACGGTACGGGCATAGCACAGCTATACCCGTACCCGTGAGTTCATTTATCTAATGTATCGCGTGCGGGGATTCATGTCCGAAAAACTCGTTTCCGTGACCGCTTCGTCGCCGTTCTGGTCAGACCGTATTAAACGGCTGGCATTCATTATCGTACTGGTAATCGCTGGCATTATCCTCTTTGAAGTCGCGGACGCGATCCGTCAAATTATCATCGCGGTCGTCATCTCATTTTTGCTCAACCCCATCACAACATTTCTCGAAAAACGGGTACTGCGTTTTTTGCCCGGTGCGCGCAATTGGGCGATTTTATTCACGTTCATCCTGCTCGTGCTGCTGTTCATTGTGCTGATCCTGATCGTGATTCCAGCAATCTTCAGTCAGTTGAGCGATTTTGCCAGTACACTCCCCGAACAATTGGAGTCGCTCGAAACCCGCTCGAACGCGTTTCTCAGTCAGCCGCTTATCTTTAATGGGCAGCCTGTTCTGATAGGCGGACAACCTTTAGTTCCGTTGGAACAATTGACTGCCGCGTTCGGTGAAAACCCGACCGATGTCGTCACGGGCAATGCTGAACAATTCGATTTGCTGGGCACGGTGCGCGGCATTTTTGCATCGGTATCGGCGCCGACGTTTCGGTTTATCGGCGGCGCGTTCAGTGCGCTTTTAAGCGGTATTCTGCTGCTCACGATGATCTTTTACCTGCTCAAAGATGGCGCTAAGTTCGTTGGTTCGATCATTGATTTTGCCCCGCCTGCGTACCGCACCGACGCGCGGCGGCTTTTTTACGAACTCGGTCAGGTATGGAACGCATATTTGCGCGGGCAGCTCATTTTGTCGTCGTTCATTGGCATCGTGGTGTTTTTGACGGCGACCGTATTGGGCATCCCAAATGCGCCTGTACTGGGCTTGATCAGCTTCACGCTTGAATTTATTCCGACGATTGGTCCTTTGGTAGCGCTCGTTCCGGCGGTGCTGCTCGCGTTGCTCAGTGAGTCCACGACTATTCCTGGCTTGAGCGGACTCACGTTTGGGCTCGTGGTTATCGTCGTGTGGACGGTGATTCAAAACGTCCAAGCCATTTTGATCACCCCGCGTGTTATGGGCGATAGTTTAGATTTGCACCCGATTGTCGTCATCATTGGCGTATTGTCGGGCGCCAGCCTGGCGGGAGCGCTTGGCGTTATCCTCGCCGCGCCGACGATTGCGTCGTTGAGGCTGTTCGGTGGCTATGTTTACCAGAAGATTTTCGATCAACCGCCGTTTCCTGATGTGACGGTGTCACCGCCCGCTGCACCGAGTTTCCTGGCACGCATGTTCGGCGCGCGTAACGCTGCGCCTATGGTACAATCCGCGCCCATCACCCAAAAACCAAATACCCCGCTCACAGAGGAATCGACCGATGACACAACCCACCGATGATTTGAAGATCATTGCTGAAACTGAGCACTATCTGGTTTGGATCGAAGAAGACGACAGCGGCGAAATTAATTATCATGTCGATCTCGAATTTGTCACACTGCATCTGCTCAAAGAAGAATGGGACGAATTTGTCGTCTTGATGAATATGGCGCTGGGTAAAACCTAGGATGGCGGTCGAGACACGCACTGCTAAATTATTGATCGGCGCGATGCTCAAACATCTGCCGCCAAGCGCCAGCACCCTTCATATTATCGATATCGACGGCGCGGCGGGTGACATCCTGACCGCCGCGCGTGCCGATCTGCATGTCACCACGGTTGAAGGAGACCCAGCAGCATGGATTATCGAGGCGGACTCGTTCGATGCAGTGGTCGCCTATAACCGTGCGGGTGACATACGCATGATGGACACAGCCTTGCGTGCGCTCCGTCCTGGCGGTCGTTTGATCGTGGTGGATGCAAACGGCGAACCCGCGGCGGATCAAGTTGGCATATTGGAAAATGCGGGTTATACGCGGATTCTGGTCGAGACGGGCATCGAATGTCCGCTCCCGATTGGCGCGCTCATACGTGGCGAAAAACCACACACGACCGACGACACACTTGCGCGCGTAAAAGTCGCTTCAGATAGCGACGCTGATTTGCTCGATTGGGACACATACAACGGGCGCTATATCTACTTGTTGGTGCAGCAAACACCGCATAAACCCGCGTGGACGATGACTCCAGACGATGTGATCGAATGGAAAGCGGCGGCGTTAGATTCAGGGCGCGGCATGGTCATGCTGGCGTTCAGCAGTTTGCCAAAAGCAGTCGCATTCATGCAGCCTGCCATCTTAAATCGCTTGATCGCAGGCGTTAACAAGGTCGCCAAATTCAGCCGTGAAACTGCGCAGACATGGATAACTCCGTTGACGATCAATCTGACCGATAGTGCGCTGACAGGCAAAACGCTCATGTGGATCGATCTCGATCCTGCGACTGCCGAAGCGTCTGACGAATAGCCTTTCGTCATGAGTGTGTCGCTTGACGATTTGCTGTTCTTGACGAGTACGCGCGGTGCTGCACTGCTTGAACGGTTGCGCATCGCTGATTTGCGCGACGCGAACGTGCTCACGCTGATTACCGCGCTTCGAAAAGAGTACCCGGCGGAAGACGCGCGGGCAGCGGTTGAACTGGCGCGCGTGCGCGCGAAAGCCGTCGAAAAATTCGCGGCTGATGCGCACAAGATGTACTTCACTCGCAACGCACTCGAACAAGCCAGCGATCCACGCATCAGCCGCTATCGTGCCACCCCATCAGGCGGTGAACAGGTAGTCGATGTATGCTGTGGTATCGGCGCGGATACGCTGGCATTCGCGGCGGTGGGGGCGCATGTCACCGGTATCGATTTTGATCCGGTGCGGGTTCAGATCGCCGCTCTCAACGCCGAAGCGCTTGGTCTAAACGCCGCGTTTCGTGTCGAAGATGCGCGCGCGTTTGTCCCAGAATCGAACGTGCAGCGTCTCTTTTTCGACCCGGCACGGCGTGATGAGGATGGCAAACGCATACATCATGTCGATGCGTATGAACCGCCGCTTTCGCTGATTCGCAATTGGAAAGTCTTTCGTTCATCCGCTAAATTATCACCGGGTGTCAATATCGATCAGGTGCGTGCATATGGTGGTGATTTGGAGTTCATCTCGGTTGAAGGTGAATTGAAAGAAGCATCGCTCGGCATCTTCAATGGTGGCGTGGGCGGTGATTTGATGCTGCAAGCGGTGCTGATCACCGGGGATAAAGTGCTCAAGTGGGGTCATGCGGATGAACCCGTCGAGTCTTTCGTGGGTGAGCCGCGCGGCTGGCTGATCGAACCGGATGCGGCGCTGATTCGTGCTGGTTTGGTAGCGAACGCCGCACACAGGTGGCATGGCACTCAGTTGGACGAAAGCATCGCTTATATTACCGCTGATGAAAAACCAGAAAGCGAATGGGCGCGGGCATGGCACATCCTTGATTGGATGCCGTTCAACCTGAAAAAACTACGCGATCATTTGCGTGACCACCGCATCGGCACGGTCACGGTCAAAAAGCGCGGCACAGCCGTGACGCCTGACACGTTGATCCCACAATTGAAGCTGAAAGGCGATCTTTCGCGCACCCTGATCCTGACACGCTTTGCAGGGCAGCAAATCGTGTTGATTGCAGAAGATTATGAAGCATAGACGTAAAGTATCAACTGTATCGCAAATACGCATAATTTTGATCGAAAGGCTATCTTAACATGCTGCTCCCCTTCAGAAACGAACCGCTGACCGTTTTTGGTTCCCAGGAAACTGTCGTTTTTCAAGCAGCACTGGAACGCGTCAAAGCTTATTTTAGTAAAACATACCCACTTGTGATCGGTGGTGAAGCGATTTCGTTGAGCGAAACTTTTGCGACGATCAATCCATCGCGTCCGAACGAGATTTTAGCACATTTCGCATCTGCGACCGCCGCCCACGCCGACCAAGCCATCGACGCGGCAGCACGTGCCTTCCAGAGATGGCAGTATGTCCCGGTGCAAGAACGCGCGCGTTATCTGCTGCGCGCCGCCGCCGCTTTGCGCCGTCGCAAACACGAGTTCAGCGCCTTGATGGTATACGAAACCGGTAAAAGTTGGGTAGAAGCCGACGCAGATATGGCGGAAGCGATCGACTTTATGGAGTATTACGCGCGGCATGCACTTCGACTCGCCGACAGCAGCGACTTGCTCAACGCGAATGCACCGGAACAACTGGCGCTGTACTACATTCCGCTGGGCGTCGGCGCGATCATCCCGCCGTGGAATTTTCCGTTGGCGATCCCGACTGGTATGATGAGCGCGGCGTTGGTGATGGGCAATACCGTCGTGTTCAAGCCCGCAGAACAGAGTCCATTGATTGCCTATGCAATGTGCGAGTTATTCTGGGATCAAGGGTTGCCTCCTGGCGTCCTTAATTTCTTGACGGGCAATGGTGCGTTGGTGGGCGCTCGTATGGTCGAACATCCGCAAACACGCTTTATCTCGTTCACGGGGTCGCGTACGGTCGGCGTTCAAATTTATGAACGCGCCGCGAAAGTCATGCCGGGTCAACTGTGGCTTAAACGCGCGATATTAGAAATGGGCGGTAAAGATGCTGTGCTCGTCGATGAAACCGCCGATCTCGAAGCGGCATCGCTTGGGATCGTGCAGAGCGCGTTTGGTTTTCAAGGACAGAAATGTTCTGCGGGGTCGAGAGCAGTGATTGTGCGCGCTGTTTATGATCAGGTGGTTGGGCGCGCGGTCGAAATTGCATCCAGGCTCGTCATCGGCGCGCCGGATGCGGGTGCGCACATCGATATTGGTCCCGTGATCGATGCGGACGCGATGCACAAGATTATGGGCTACATCGAACTCGGTACACAAGAAGGCACACTGTTACTCGGCGGCGCGCCGCACGTCACCCCTGAAGGGGGTTATTTCATCCAGCCGACAATTTTTGGCGATGTTGATCCGCGTGCGCGCATCGCACAGGAAGAAATCTTTGGACCCGTGCTGGCGTGCATCCGTGCAGATGATTTTGATCACGCGCTGTACATTGCCAACGATACCGAGTATGGGCTGACAGGCGCGCTGTATTCGGCGCGGCGTGACCGTTTAGAACAAGCGCGGCGCGAATTTCATGTCGGTAATTTGTACTTGAACCGCAAGAGTACAGGCGCACTGGTTGGCGTGCATCCATTTGGCGGCTTCAATATGAGCGGTACGGATAGCAAAGCCGGCGGACCCGACTATCTATTGTTGTATTCGCAGGCGAAAAGCATCGCGGAACGTTTATAAACGTATCGGTTGTGACACTCCCCATGCCTAAAGGCAGGGGCTTCCAAACAACGCTTGAGCCTAACCGCACTCTACGTTAGCGTTTGCGGACGTGTCCCATCCGGCTTTTGCTAAAATATTGATGGCTGCATTGTGGTC
>ENA-ORBV01000395-ORBV01000395.1-microbial-mat-metagenome-genome-assembly--contig:-NODE-395-length-100938-cov-10.493997_pt1 | contig 100938 bp, 100 predicted proteins | sample MGYA00237777_ERZ505514 | MGnify/ENA primary metagenome ERZ505514 (study PRJEB26160, sample SAMN06269048) | microbial mat metagenome | isolation source: Oligotrophic lake microbial mat | place...
CGGGGCTTCGCTGGGCGAAGGGCCGTTCGACGGCACCCTGGTGAAATGCCCGCTGCACGGTTTCCGCGTCGACGTCTGGAAAGGCAAGGGCAACGCCGGCAAGCCGGTGCAAACTTTTCCGGTCGAGATCGTTGGGGACCACATTCACCTCACCGTCCCGGACTAGTTACCGGACAGGTTGGATTGCCTTGCGTGCCGCCGGTCACATGCGTCAGGCCGGTCGCGAGATGTAGAGACCCGGTTCTTGCGGATCCGGTGCGATCCGTGGAGCGACGCCCTTCTTCGATCCGGCTTTCTTTCTGCGCGGCCAACTTGCAACACACCGCGCCGGGATGGCGTCGCAAATCCGCGTAAATCGTTCGTCGTCGGCATTTCGGAACGAACACCCTATGCAATTTGCACTCCAATTTTGATTGGCTTAAACTTTACCCAACGTGCTTCGTGACTTTCCATTTCGTGCGCCTGGCGGTGCACGCTTTGGAGTTTCACCGATGGCCTGCTTCCGTATTCGTCACACTTCAACTGCCTCCCCGGCAGAGCCTGCGGGGATTCTCATCATTGCTGCCTGAAGAAGAGAAGGCGAAGTTCACCATGGACGGCGACATCAGGATACGGACGGATTCACTATCGGGTTCCATTCGCCCACTACGCAGCAATCAAAGGAAAACATGAAAAACACCATCGAGTACCTCAATCCGCCCGGCGCCGGTCCTGCCCAGGGGCTCTACTCCAACGTCACGCTCGTCCCGAGCGGCCCGATGGCGTGCATCGCCGGCCAGTTGTCCGTGGACATGGCCGGCAACGTCGTCGGCAAACATGACTTTGAAGCGCAGATGCGGCAGGTATTCGCCAATATGGGTTCAGTCCTGACGGGGATGGGGCTCGAGTACAACCATGTCGTCAAGTTCCGAACCTACCTGGTGCACGCGCAGCATATCGAATTGTTCATGAAAATCCGGGCCGAACTGTTCCCCCGGCTTTTCAACGGAAAAATCTACCCGCCGAATACGCTGCTGGTCGTCAACCGGCTGGTCAAGGAAGAGTTTTTGTTCGAGCTCGAGGCCGACGCGATCTACGTGCCGGCGGCGAAAATGGTGCAGACCGCGTAGCAGCCGGCAGGGCTATTCCACCCCCTGCCAGCCCTTTTTCGAGATGTCGAAGATGATGCCGTCGGGGTCCTTGAATTTGCGCTCGAAGTTTTCCTTCTCCTGATCGTCGCCGAGGTCGAAAAAGAACGTCCCGCCCGCGGCCTCGATCTTCTTCTGCACGGCCGCAATGTCGTCCACCTGGAAACCGAAGTGGTGCGCGCCGACGAAGTTTTTGGCGTCGTCCAGGCCTGACCCGCGCTCGCCATGGTAGTTGAGCAGCGCCAGGTTGATCGTGCCATCGCTCAGGTAGATCGCCGAGGCGAAATCGAGCGTCTCCTGACCGACGCGCTTGAGCTCGAAAACGCCTTCGTAAAACTTCGCGGCCTTTTCGAGATCACGGACAACGATGGCGAAATGTCTGAGTCTGATCATCGGGAACTCCTTGAGACACCCATCTGTTCGAAAATCGACTGCATGAGCGGGTGCTTCGGATCCATGAATGCTTCCATCAGCTCGAAATGATTCACCCCCGGACAGCGGGTCAGCCCGGCAAGGCGTCCGGCCTTCTCGAGTTCCTTGCCGAATTCCCGCGTCTGCCGCTGGAACTCGTCGGTATCATTCTCCGCATAAAAGAGCTGCACCGGGCATAAAACCCTCTCCGGATGGAGGCCCGGACTGAGGTCCAGAGCCTCATCTTGGCTTAGCTTAACGTAATCGGCGCGATGGCTGAGCATGACGGGTTCGAGGAAATACGGCCCGCTCACCAGCGTCGCAGCCTTGACGAAATCAAGGCGCCCTTTCTGCATCGCCGACGCGGCGAGATGTGCCCCCGAGGATTGCGCGGACACGAAAAGCCGCTGCGGATCCGCGCCGAGGCCGGCCGCGTTCTCATGCACCCACGAAATTCCCCGGCTTACCTGGTCAACGACGGTGGGCAGCCGTTCGGCGGGCAGTTTGGAGAAATTCAGCACTACGGTGTTGATCCCTGCCGGGACGTAGCAGTCCGCCGCGAACGAATAATCGTCTTTGGTGAAATTCTTCCACGCGCCGCCGTGCACGAAGACCTGGATCGGCCCGCCGGTTTCGTGCGCGGGAAAGAAATCCAGGATTTCGTCCGGGTGCGTGCCGTATGCGATGCCGGAGCGCTGAAGCAGTCGCTGGCGTGTCGCCCGGCTATGCACCGGATAGCGGGCGATGACCTCCAGCGCGTTGGACACCCACGCCCGCTGATCAAAGTTGCGATTCAGTTCTTCCTGTGAGTAATGCAGGTATACGGGTTTGCCCATCGTTTTTTCATTCAAATTTCAGGCCGCGTTCGCGCACCAGTTTCTGCCATTTCGCCACTTCGGCCACGATCTGCGTCGAGAATTGCTCCGGCGTGTTGCCGACAACTTCATTGCCCATGCCGGCGAGCTTCTCGCGCACGTCCGGGAGCGCGAGGGCACGCACAATTTCCCGATGCAGCCGGTCGATGATCGGTCGGGGCGTACCTGCCGGTGCCAGCCAGCCGAAAAAGACCGTTGCTTCGAATCCGGGCACGCCGGACTCGGCAACCGTTGGTGTATCCGGCAGGACCGGGGAGCGGGTCGCCGTGCCGACGGCAAGCGCCTTCAGACGCCCCGCCTTTATATGCGGTCCGGTGGTGTTGATAACGTCGAAAACGACTTGCGTCTCGCCGCTGACCGTGCCAACAACCGCAGGCGCCGATCCTTTATAGGGAACGTGCACCATGTCGATGCCGGTCATGGTCTTGAACAACTCGGCGACGAGGTGGCTGGAACTGCCGGTTCCGAACGAAGCGTAGTTGAGTTTTCCCGGCGAAGCCTTGGCCAAAGCCACCAACTCGCGCACATTGTTCGCTGGTACTGATGGATGAACGGCAAGAATGAACGGCGTGCGCACCAGCATCGAGATCGGCGCGAAGTCGCGAACCGGGTCATACGGCAGGGCTTTGTACACGGCGGAATTGCCGCCATGCGTGCTGCCGCTCGCCTGTAGCAGCGTGTAGCCGTCCGGGGGCGATTTCGCCACGGCATCAGCACCGATGCTGCCGCCGGCACCGACGCGATTCTCAACGAGCACCGGCTGCCCGAAGGCCTGGGACAGCTTTTCGGCAATCACGCGCGCCGTGAGGTCATTCGATCCGCCGGCTGAGAAAGGCACGATGACGCGGATCGGGCGATCGGGCCAGGATTGCGCCTGCGCCTGATGGCAAGTGACCGCAAGTATGGCTAATGCAACCGCCCTGACCGTAGCTAGCGAAACCATATGGATATCTCTCTGAAAAAAAATCGGTTTCTCCCCTTTTATAAAAATCGTCGCGCTGGAGCGTCTTGTTTAATTGATTTTCAATACAATGAACGAAATCTACATTAATCCACATCGGCAGTCATGAATTTGAATTCCGGGCACACCGCAGATCGGGAGAGAACGCATGAATAGCGGCAAGTCCGGCGCCGGCGTGGATTGGGAGCGCAACGATTATTCACGCCTGCCATTCGGGCTGTACCACGACCCCGGGATCTACCGCACGGAGCAGGAAAAAATATTTCGCGGTCCGGTCTGGTCGGTACTGGGACTTGAGGCGGAGATTCCCGAACCAGGGGACTACCGTGTAACGCATATCGGCGATGTCCCGGTCGTATTCAATCGCGACCCCGGGGGCGGGATCAACGCTTTTGTAAACCGCTGCGCCCATCGCGGCGCCGAAATTGTCCGGGAACCCTATGGCAACGTGCAGGACTTCACCTGCATCTACCACGCCTGGTGCTACACGCACCGCGGTGATCTCGTCGGCGTGCCCTTTGTAAAGGGCGTCCAGGGCAAGGGCGGCATGCCGGCTGACTTTGACATGGGCAGCCATGGCCTGCGCAAGCTGCGCATTGCCACATTCAACGGGCTCATCTTCGGCACATTCTCTGCAGACACCGAACCGATCGAGCAATATCTCGGATCGATGCTCGTCGAGAACGTGGGCGAGATACTGGGCAGGCCGATACGCCTGCTGGGCTACCAGCGCCAGCGGATTTACGCGAACTGGAAAATGTACATGGAGAACGTCCGCGACGCGTACCACGCCAGCCTGCTGCACGAGTTCAATCGCACCTTCGGCCTGAGCCGGCTTACACAAACCTCCGGCGGCCATATGGATGAGCGCCATCGTCACGCCATGCTTTTTCAGTACAAGGGCTCGGACGGCGACACCGAGGCCAAAAAAGCCTACAAGGACGACCGCGTCCAGCGCAGCGAGTACATGACGCTCAACGATTCATCGCTGGTACAGGCGGTCAAGGAAAACAAGAGCGGCGTCAGCACCCGCATCATTTCGATCTTTCCCAACGGGGTCGTTCACCAGATCGCCAACTGCCTGGGTATGCGCCGGGTGCGGACGCGCGGACCGGCGGAACTGGAGATCGAGTTCGTGCTGTTCGGTTATGCGGACGACGATGAGGCGATGACCGCGCACCGCGTCAACCAGGCCAACATGGTGGGTCCGGCCGGACTCATATCGATGGAAGACGGCGAAGCGCTGGAACTCGTTCAGCGGGCTACCGCACCGAATCCCGATGGTTCGGCCATCATCGAAATGGGCGGAACCGGTGCGCTGATGAATCTGGACACGCGCGTGAATGAGATGCCGGTGCGCGGATTCTGGTCGTACTACAGCGAACTCATGGGAATCGAGCCGGCCGGGGCGATACGATGAGCACCGATTCGGGCGTGAAAGAGCGCATAGAGCGGCTGATCGTCGACAGCGCCATGTTCATCGACCGCGACGAACTCGACGCCTGGATGGATTGCTTCGAGCAGGACGCGCGCTACATCGTCATGCCGCGGGAAAACCGCAATCTCCGATTGCCTGTCGGGATCATCCATTGCGAGAACAAGGCGCGCATCGAGGACCGGATACTCTGCCTTCGTCACGCCAACAAATACAATCCGCACTTCGACCGGCATATCGTGAGCCTGCCCCGCGTCCTGTCGATGGAGGACGGCATAGCTTCAGTCGAAACGAATTTCATGATTGTTCAGACGAACAAGACCGGTGAGTCGCGTCTGTTTTGCGTCGGTGTCTATGAAGATAAAATCCGCGTAGGCAAGGAGAAGGAGGCGGCAAAGTTCGTCGAGCGAATCGCCGTCCTCGATACCTTTTCTGTCCCGACAATGCTGGCAACCCCGGTTTGAGCGGATGACCGGGAATTACGATCGGCACCACGGGCGCTTGCCGCGCGGTAGCGGTCGATTTCGGTGAATTTGGCCCACCCAAACCGCTTCGGGACGATTGCGCGGTAATTGACCTTCTGAATCAGAAGGCTTGTTGATTTCTGGTGGTGGTCAGTTTACAACCGAACGACCCGCTATTGGGGTCAATGAGTACTGCTGCGTGATTCTGCGGCATTGTCCTCACGAGCCCTCAATCACCCGCGCCACGTCACCGTGGCATTCGGTGCACTTGCCCACCAGCAGTAGGTCACCACTTTTGATGGTTCCGCTGAAATTAGTGATCGTCACCCCGTGGCGGCAATGCCCGCACCACACATTGGCCAGCAGGCGCTGGCGGATATCGGCAGGGATGGACTCCCATCGGCGGCGGGCGGAGCGGGTGAAGTTGGGAAGTGACTCAACGGTCATCGCTTATTGTCTCCGGCTTTTCAAGCAGCGCTACCGCTGGAATGCGCATCCAGCCGGCGTTGCCCGAGTGCGGTCAGACGGTAACGCTGGCTGCGGCTGTTGGGCTTGTCGGGCAGGGTCATTTCGATGACGCCCTGTTCCAGCGCTGGTGCCAAATAGGCCTTGCGGAAGTGCTCCCTGTTGGCCAGCCCCAAAGCATCCTGTATAGCTTGCCGGGACATTTCACCCTCTAGCCGCGACAGCAGCATTCCGACTTGCGTGGTGACTTGCATGGTGACTTGCGTGGGATCTGCTGGAGGAACAAGCGCCAGCGGATGGCGTGGGTTTGCATGATCTGGCTGGCAATCCCTCCCCACTGAACGATAGGGTCGGCCATCGTTTGGTGTTTGTGGCCGGTCAGCTTGTTGATATTGGAGTAGCGCCCGCCGGGGTGGGCAAAATGATCCAGGAAGCCTATGATTCTGATCGGCAACGAATCGGCCTGAAATTCATCCAGCGAGGTCACGCCATGCGCGGCGCAGAGAGTTTTCGTAGCGTCAAATAGCGAAAGAAGTTTGTGGCCGTGGTCCTCAACGGTCTTGCTGTCCGGCGGGGTCAGCATATTGCGCGCCATGTGGTCGAGGATCAGCACCAGTTTCAGCGTCCGCTCGAAGCCAATCGACAGCTCAAAAAATGCCGAGTAGAAGAGCCCCTTTTTGTCGCCGATATTGGCATGACGCAGCGCTGTCCGCCATTGCAGAGACAGGCCTGTGCAAGTAGTCCTTCCTGCTCAAGCAGAAACCAGGTTGCGCTAAACGCCATCGCGCAACTTCCTCTCTGACAACAACGTGGCGAATGGGTTGGTGGTAACAACCAGCTTCTGGCCAGCCGCCGCTGTAACTAGTTCAGCCATTGCTTTACTCACTCGCATCCAACTTGGCAGGAACAAAGGGAATCAGCCCTTTCTCAAAGGCCATTTGCTGCACTTCGATGGGCATTCCGCGAATGTCGACCGTGAAGCCGTTGACCTGCAAACAGCCACACCATCGGGTTATCCGCGAGCCGACTGGGCAAGGTCCATTCGGGTGACATCGGCCCCATCTTCAGCGTGTCGCGGATTTCCCTGGATTTGTTCTGCCCAGTGCTCTCACCGATACCAAAAAACTCGTAGATCACCTTCGGCTTGCAGTGTGGCGTTTGAGAAGAGTCGTCCAGGAAATTGATCCGCCCGACCGCATGAATTGCCGCCGCGGCCCAGACATTCTCCTTGCCCCGCAACAATGGCGAGGGCCGTTTTCTGGCCAATGCGCCGACGGCATGATGGATCATCTGCCGGTATTCCTCGTTGAGGTGCTTGGCGCAGAACGCATCGACAAGCGCCGTGATGGCCGAGAATTTGTCGACCATGGGTTTGGGGATTTTTTCGGGTGACATGGCTCGGGTCTCAGTAGTATTGCCGGATGTAGCTGTAGGCCTTCTCGAACAAGTCCTCGTCGGCATGCAGCTTGTATTTGAACAGCGCCTTGCGCAGCGCCTTCTTGATTTCGCGCTCGCCTGCCAGGGTGTCCTGCCAGCCGGGGAAGCGCACCAGGCGCACGATCTCGTCGATGTCCGCCACGACGCGTTCCACCATGATCGGCGTCTCGGCGGTTTTCACCTCGTTGAAAAGTTCGGTCAGCGCCGCCTTGCCACGATCCTCGTCTTCCTCAGGTGGAATCTCCTTCTCGGCCTGCAATACTGCCTTGGCGATCTGGAGCAAAGCTTTTAGGAATTCCACACTGTTCAGTACGCCGGACTCGAAGCGATCACGCAACGCATCGAGCCGTTCCGACAATGCCTTGAATTTCAGGTTGCCGAGATGCTTGCGCAGCCGACGCGCCGCCTTGATGTCGATTTCCTTCGCCTTTTTCGGGTCAGGATTGGAGAGCACCGCCTCCAGCAGATCGGCATCCTCATCCCAAACATCGCAAATGCGCTTGAAAAAAAGCAGCGGAAAGATGTAGGTCTTGAAGTCGGCCGCATCCACCGGGCCGCGCAGGATGTTGGCGGACTCCCAAAGGTGGGATTCGAGTTGGCTGAGCGTGATGGTCGCGGCGTCGTTCACTGGGAAATCTCCGGCGCAATCAAGGTCACGCCAGCGAAATAGGTTGAGTAGCGCCGGGTATCGCGGGTCAACACAGCATGACCTGACACGGCGGCGTGTGCCCCGATAAAGAAATCGCCGAGGACGTTGTTTTTGGTACCACCTTGCCGGCGGTAGCGAACAAACGCCTTGCCAGCAAGAAACAATGCCGGGCGAGGCAATTCGAGCATCATCAAGCCAAGATCATCGATCACCAGATCCAGCGCTTCCACAGTCGAAAAGGTCAACGACATTTCGGAATAGATGATCGGGTTAATCGCCAGCCGGTGAACTTTCGATTGCGCACGCAGTTGGCCAATCGACCAGTCCGCCCATTCCGGATCATTCTCCAGAACGTCGACCAGCACATTGGTGTCGACCAGCAACATCAGTCCTCACCGCGCAGTAGCGCCATCAGGTCGTCAGTCCGCCATTTGACATCGGCTTTGCCACGGGCAGATTCGAAGCGGTCGGGCTTGCGACTCGGCCGTGCGCCCACCTTATGGATCACAACATCGCCTTCGCGATTGACCGCAAAATCCACGGAGCAACCGGGTGCCAGATTCAGCGCATCGCGAATCTGCTTGGGGATGGTGACCTGACCCTTGCTGGTAAGTGTCGTCGACATGGTACAACTCCTTTTGTATTACGGCAATGCTCATTGTAATACCCGGGGCAGTGTCATGCAATCTGCACGGGGTATTAGCTGAATAGCTTGGCTTCCTGATCGAACAGCGCGTTCATACGTTCGTCATCAATCACATCGCGGAGCCCACGATGAACGCCAAGCAAACCGCCCTCGACGCCTACCTTGCCCGCACTGCCGCCATCCGCGTCAAACTGGAACGGCTGCAACAACTCGCCGACGAGCACTTTGGTCACGGCCCCGATGCCATTCATTGGGGCCACGTCGGCAACCTCGGGCGGGTGGAGGCAGGATTGGACGAACTGCTGGCGATCTTTGGCGGCGACTGTGAGTGACGACATCAATCAACCACCGGAGATGACCATGAACATCAAACTGACCGCCACCCAAACCACCGTAATCAAAACCGCCGCCGCCCGACCGGATGGCAAAATCGAACCGCTACCAACGAACCTGCGCGGCGGCGAACGGACGTAGCGAATCGCCTGAGCTTCTGACGCGAAGGGTGGGAATTAAATTCACACCCTTTGCCATCGGCCACGGTAGCCGTTTTGCCGATTTTCTTGGCCAAATCCGCTGGAAACGCCAGCCAGTATTGACTTTGACTCGTCAGCCGTTTTTGGTTGATCGGTGTCCGCTACCCCGCGCAAGGGGTGACGATTTCGACGCACAACCGTCGCAGGTGCGAACCTGAGCACCGGGGGCGCACTTCGGTTCGCACCCGTGGCGTATGCCACATCGCCAGAAACGCCAACACTGGCGTGACATCCCGGCTTCCGACCGGCATGCCCGGGTGCAAACCGCAAACCCTGCAAACCTCGGTTTGCAGGATGACTGGAACGAGCAGCGCCGGGTGATCGAAGGACTGGCGAAATGATCGTCAGCGAGCGGTTCGAATCGCCACCGCCATGCGTTGTGTGGTGCAAACCACCGGCTGGAACCCCGCATGATTACAGGGCGTCGAGCCTGTACCGGGCAAGACAAAAACAGAGAAGAGAGATAGATTTCGGCGGTGGCAGGGGAGAAATCAACACCGGATCGGACGTGGCGAATTTCGCACTGACCGCGAAACCACGCCACTACTGGCCCTTCGCGGGCGTGAAAAAGCCCGGAGCAAGTCCGGGCTTTGGTGTTCTGGTGGAGAAGAGGAGGATCGAACTCCCGACCTTCGCATTGCGAACGCGACGCTCTCCCAGCTGAGCTACTTCCCCGTGTGTTTTCTACCTTAATAACACCTTGTTATTCTAGACGAAACAGCCTCTTGCAGCAATCACCGCGGGGACCGCGATGTTATGATTCAGGCTGACTTCAAGGAAAGCCTTCACCATGCAAATCAGCCCTCCCTACGGTTACAAGGACATCGTCCCGTTTGACCGCACCAAAAAGGTCAAACTGCCGCACGCCGGGGAATTGCCCGGCTTTGCCGGCTCGACCAATGCCATTCCGGTCAGCTACGTCGAGTTCTCGGTCGCCTGCCATGACTATCCGCTGGTGTTCGCGAGTTCGGACAACGGCAAAAGCTTTTCGCCGGTTGCGGTGATCGGCCTTGCCAACGGCGAGAACCTGTTTGTCAAGAACGGCAAGTGGGATCCGCAGGTCTATCTGCCGGCCTATGTGCGCCGTTATCCGTTTTGCATGTCGCGCGTCACCATGGACGGCAAGGAGCAGGACCAGCGCCTGATCTGCGTCGAAGAGGCGTTCCTCGCCGAGGACGGCGAAATGTTGTTCGATGCGGCCGGCGCACCCCTCGACGCCTGGAAGCCGATCGAGCAATTGTTGCGCGAATACGAGGCCGATATCGAGCGCAGCCGCGAGATGTGCGGCATTCTTGCCGATTACGCGCTACTCGAGCAGTTCACGCTGCAGGCCCAGGTCAGCGGCGGTGCAGCGCTCAATTTGTCTGGCATGTACCGCGTCGATGAGAAAAAACTCGAGTTTCTTAATGCCGCGCAGCACAAGAACCTGATCAAGAAGGGCATCATGGGCCGCATTTACGCCCACCTGATTTCGCTGGAGAATTTTGCCCGGCTGATGAACCGCAAGGGCCAGACACCCCCCGCAGCCTGAGGGTAATACGCTGGAAACGCCCGCCTGGCGGGCATTTCCAGCCTATCGGTTACGCCGCCCCACCGGATGCCTGCGGTGTTTCGGCGACAGCGACCAGGGGCGGATCCGCGGCGACAACGCTTTCCACCGTCTCCGCCGCATCCGGTTTGGGCGTTTTTGCCGGCTTGTCCGGATGCGCCGCAGCAGCACGGCCAAGGCGGTCATGCACGCCCGCCCACGCCGGCGATGCCGGCGGCGTCTCGACCAGAATGAGATCGGCGCCCGCCGCATCCAGCGCGCGCAGATTCGCATACAGCGACTGCATGTAGCGCGAAGCCACCGCCGGCACCACGATTACGAGGCCCGGCGCGAGTCGCGACACGCTAACTTCAAGGGCCAGCGCAGCCACGCGCTGGCCCTTGTGCGCCGACAAGGCGTCAATCATTGCCGTGCGTTTCATCAGGCGCAGCTTGGCCCGCGGCGCGTAATGCGCTTCGAGTGATCCGGACACGCGCGGCGCGGCGGCGTCAGGCGCATGCGGTTCAATGCCGATCAAGGCAGCCACGTCCTGCGCGCTGATGCGGCCCGGGCGCAGCATCACCGGCTCGCCACGCGAAAAATCGATGATGGTCGATTCGATGCCGACCTCGCAGGCGCCGCCGTCGAGCACCATGTCGGCATCATTGCCGAGATCGGCGATGACATGCGCCGCAGTGGTCGGGCTGATGCGGCCGAAGCGGTTGGCCGAGGGCGCGGCGATGCCGATGCGGCGCACGCCGTCCTCGTCCGCGTCGGAGATAGCCATGGCCTTCAACAAGGCGTCGGCCACCGGGTGCGCCGCAACGCGCAGCGCAATCGTGTCCTGCCCGCCGGTCAGCAGGTCGGACACGCCCTCGGCGCGGCGCAACACCAGCGTCAACGGCCCCGGCCAGTAGCGCGCGGCGAGGCGGCGCGCCGTGTCGGGCACATCCACCGCCCAGCGCTCGAGATGACTCGCGTCGGGGATGTGCACGATCAGCGGGTGGTTTTGCGGTCGCTTCTTGATTTTGAAAATACGCGCCACTGCGGCATCGTTGGCGGCGTCGGCGCCAAGGCCATAGACGGTTTCAGTCGGAAACGCCACCACGCCGCCCTGCAACAGGGTTTGCGCCGCGCGGTCCAGTCCTTCGAGGTCGGCGGGGACCGCCGGCCTGTGTTTTTCCACTGCTGCCGGCGACGCTACTGCCGCTACTGCAGGCGGGTCACCAACAACGGGAACCGCAACGCCCCCCGTCTCCTCGCTCATGCGGTGAGCAAACGCAGCGCTTCGCGGTATTTCTCCGCGGTCCGGGCGAGGATATCGGCCGGCAGCCGCGGCGCGGGCGGCTTCTTGTCCCACTTTTGCGTTTCCAGCCAGTCGCGCACGAACTGCTTGTCAAAAGACGGCGGGCTCATGCCGACCTGGTATTGCGCCGCCGGCCAGAAGCGCGAGGAGTCGGCGGTGAGGATTTCGTCGATCAGATAGACCTTGCCCGCGGCGTCGGTGCCGAACTCGAACTTGGTGTCGGCGATGATGATGCCGCGCGTCGCGGCGTATTCAGCCGCCCGGGTATAGAGCGTGATCGAGGCATCGCGCACCTGGCGCGCGATGTCCTTGCCGACGCGCTCCTCGGCCTGCTCAAAGGAGATATTTTCGTCGTGCTGACCCATCGGAGCCTTGGTCGAGGGCGTGAACAGGGTCTGCGGCAGTTTTTGCGCTTCCTTGAGACCTGAGGGAAGCTGGATGCCGCAGACCATTCCGGTCTTCTGGTAGTCCTTCCAGCCGGATCCGATGATGTAACCGCGCACAATCGCTTCGATCGACAGCGGCTTGAATTTCCTGACCACCATGGCGCGGCCGCGCACCTGGGCGCGCTCATCCTCGCCCTGCACCACGGACTCCGGATCAATGCCGGTGAGATGGTTGGGCATCAGGTGGCCGAGTTTCTTGAACCAGAAGTCGGACAGCGAGGTCAGCATCTCGCCCTTGCCCTCGATCGGATCGTCGAGGATGACGTCGAAGGCCGACAGGCGGTCGGTCTGGATGACCAGCAGTTTGTCGTCACCGACGGCGTAAATGTCGCGCACCTTGCCGGCGTGCAGGAAGGGCAGGCTCTTGATACTGGTTTTGAGCAAAGTTGGCATGGTTGTGTGCTAAGGCTAAGGCTAAGGCTAAGGCTATGGCTAAGACTTAAAGGTCGGGAAGTTTGGCGTTGTTGACGGTCTCGGCCTGCTTGGCGCGGAACGCCTTCAGCTTGTCGGCGAGAGGCTTGTCATTGAGCGCCAGCATGGCGATGGCAAACAGGCCGGCATTGCCCGCGCCGGCTTCGCCGATGGCGAAGGTGGCGACCGGAATGCCCTTGGGCATTTGCACTATGGACAACAGCGAGTCGAGTCCCTTGAGGTACTTGGACGGGATGGGCACGCCCAGCACCGGCAACATTGTGGTTGCCGCGACCACGCCCGCAAGATGGGCCGCGCCGCCGGCGCCGGCGATGAAAGCCTTGCAGCCGCGCGCTTCCATGTCCCTGATCCAGGCTTCAAGTTCGGCCGGTGTGCGGTGCGCCGACAACGCGCGCGCGTCGTAGCTGACGCCGAAATTTTTCAGTTGCTGCGCCGCCTCTTTCATCACCTCCCAGTCGGAGGTGCTGCCCATGACTATGCCTACTGCGCCCATCGTTCACTCCAACTTTGTTTTTATGGAATCAGTTGACGACCTGGGCGAGCTCGCCCTTGGCGTAGCGTTGCGCCATTTTCTCTATCGGCACCGGCGTGATTTTCGAGGCCATGCCGGAACAGCCGAACTGCTCGTAACGCTGCTTGCAGATCTGCTTTGCCGCCTCGCGCGCCGGCTTGAGGTAGCCGCGCGGATCAAACTCGGATTTGTTCTCGTTGAGAAACTTGCGGATGGCCGCGGTCATCGCCAGGCGGATGTCGGTGTCGATGTTGATTTTGCGCACGCCGTGCTTGATGCCTTCCTGGATTTCCTCGACCGGCACGCCATAAGTCTCTTTCATCTCGCCGCCGTTGGCGCGGATGACCGCTAAAAGGTCCTGCGGCACCGAAGACGAACCGTGCATGACGAGGTGGGTGTTGGGGATGCGCTTGTGGATGGCGCGGATGCGCTCTATGGCGAGGATGTCGCCGGTGGGCTTGCGCGAAAACTTGTAGGCGCCGTGCGAAGTGCCGATGGCGATGGCCAGCGCATCGACCTCGGTTTTCTTGACGAAGTCGGCCGCCTGGTCAGGGTCGGTCAGCAGCATTTCGCGCGTCATCGTGCCCTCTGCGCCGTGGCCGTCTTCCTTGTCGCCCATCATGGTCTCGAGCGAACCGAGACAGCCGAGTTCGCCCTCGACGGTGACGCCCATCTTGTGCGCCGCCGTCACCACCTGCTGCGTCACCTCGACGTTGTAATCGTATTCGGCGATGCTCTTGCCGTCGGCCAGCAGCGAGCCGTCCATCATCACGCTGGAAAAACCCAGCTTCATCGCCGACTCACACACCGAGGGCGACTGGCCGTGGTCCTGGTGCATCACCACCGGGATGTTCGGGTAGGAATCGACCGCCGCCTGGATGAGGTATTTGAGAAAGGTTTCGCCGGCGTATTTGCGCGCACCGGCCGAGGCCTGCATGATCACCGGACTGTTGGTTTCGCTGGCCGCTTCCATGATGGCCTGCACCTGCTCGAGATTGTTGACGTTGAACGCGGGCAGGCCGTAGCCGTTTTCGGCGGCGTGGTCGAGCAGTTGGCGCATCGATACGAGAGGCATGACGGACTCCAAGGAAAAATCGGGGAAAACCTTCCCCGGCAAACGCTGACATTTGGGAAACCGATATTTTACCGGAGAGCGCGTGGCGGGGGCGGCTTGTTCGCCACCCCGGAGTCATGGAATTTGCGCGGGCAGGAAGCCACACCGGGCAGGGCGCCCGCAATCCGGCTCAGGCCAGATTGGCTGCCTTCTTGACCTGCGTCAGACGCACCATTTCGGGTGATTTCTTGTAGTGCGTGTCCAGCGGGTAGCAGCCCGAAACCATGCCATTGCGCGGCGCCGTGGTGCAGTCGCTGAAGGTGCGGCACAGGCGTTTGCGCTGCACGGTCCGGCCGGCCAGCACGTCGGCCGGCAGTTCCGGATAGGACAGCACCATGCGCCCGAGACCGACAAAATCGGTCCAGCCCTGGCGCACCACGGCCTGCGCCACATTGGGCAGGAATTCCTGTAAATAGGTGTAGCCGCTGCCCATGAACGCCATGCCCGGGAACGCCTGTTTGAGGTCGCGTACCGTCTCGAGGTGACGCATCACACCGATCAGCGGGTCCTCGGGCGGCTGGTAACCGTCCGACGGCGGGTACAGCGCCGGCCGCGTCAGGTGCGGGTTGTAGTACGGGCTGCCAAGCGTGATATTGACGAGGCGGATGCCCAGACTTTTCACCACCTCCAGAAAAGCCCGCGTTTCCGACAGGTCGAAGCTGACCGGATCGGCCTCGTTGGTGCCAAAGCCGTAGCGGTAAGGCAGACATTGCGCATAGTCATCGGGTACGCCCGGACCCAGCGCGTCGGGACCGGACTGCGCCGGATCGGGCTTGAACGGCACCAGGTCCAGCGCCGAGACGCGCACCGCCAGTTCCAGCCCGGGTACCTCGGCGCGGATGCCGGCGGCGAGCTCACGCAAGAAGCGCGTACGGTTTTCCATCGAGCCGCCGAATTCGCCCTCGCGCGTTTTGGCCGAAAGGAATTCGTGGCCGAGGTAGCCGTGGCAGTGCTTGAGATCGACGAACTGGTAGCCGCAGTCGTACGCCCGCCTGGCGGCGATGACGTAATCGGCTATCAACCGGCGGATGTCGCCGTCGGAGAACACCGTGACCTTTGCACCATTGGCGCCAAGGCCGAACTTGCGGTCGAGAATGGGATGCCGGTAGAGGATCTGCGGCTCCATTTTCGCCTTGTCATTGGGTTTGCAAAAACGCCCTGAGTGCGTCAGTTGCAGTCCGATGAGCAAGTCCTTGTCATCGCCCATGACTTCGCGGTGCGCAGCCACCAGCGTTTCGCGCAGGGCGGCAATGCTGGCCTGGTTGGCTGCGCTCATGGTGAGCTGGTTGGGATTGGCGCGGCCGTCGTGGCGCACCGCCACCGCTTCGCCGCCCCAGATCAGCTTGGCCCCCGAGAGCCCGAAATTGCGCCAGCGACGGATGGTGTTGGCAGAGGGCTTGCCGTCCTCGTGTCCGTCCCAGCCCTCCATCGGCTGGATGGCGAAGCGATTGCCGACGGTGAAAGGCCCGACCTTGAGCGCCGCGCCCAGCGGCGAGGACGGCCCCGCCGCGACAACATCGTCACAGGGCATGGCAAGACCGAGGCGCTGCAGGTTCTCGCGGAAGCCCGCCGTGGTCTGCAACGATTTGATTTTCGCAAAGTCACCGAATTTCACACACCCTCCCCTTGCCTGCCATGGAGCCGCAAGCCGCAATGTCCGGGCGACGCACTATGCCGGCGGACCCGGCCCGCATCGCAGCCAGATTCCTAATTAAACGTTTGGTTAATTATTACCAATCACTGCCCGGTCGTCAATCTCGCACTGCAATAGCGGACCGGCCGGACGCGCAAAATCAGGGCCGCACATAGCCCAGAATGACCTCGACCACATGCGTGCGCCGAGCGCGGCGCGCCGCCGCGCTGTCGAAGGCCCGGCCGAAGGCGTTGGACAACGTCGCCCGGTTGGAAAAATAAAAATAACTGAGTGCGGCGATCGACACATACAGCTCGACCGCGTCGATGGCGGCGCGCATCACGCCTTTTTTTGCACCCTGCTTCAGGATGCCAGACAGCGTCTCGACCAGCGGCATGCTCAGCTTGGTGACATTGCGCGACCGGCGCAGGTAGCGCGCGCCGTGTACATTCTCGGCATTGAGCAGGCTGATCAGCACCGGATGGCGCTCGTAGTAATCGAACTTGAACAACACCAGAGCCCGGATCGCCGCCAGCGGATCGAGGCTGTCCAGCGACAGCCCGCTCTCCTCGCGGCGCATGTGCGTGTAGGCGCTCTCCAACACCGCGACGTAGAGGTTTTCCTTGTTCTCGAAATAGTAATAAATCATGCGCTTGTTCGAACCCGAACCGGCGGCGATCACATCCACGCGCGCACCGGCGAGGCCCTTCGCCGAGAACTCCTTTTCGGCGGCGTCCAGGATACGCTGGCGGGTCGCCCCGGCATCGCGCACCGCCGGCGCACCGCCGGTGCGGGCGCCGGCGCGCTTGCGCGGCGAAGGGCTGGTTGCTGCGTCCAAACCGGCCCCGCCTAGAAAAAGGTGTTGGGCTTGAGGAAAAAACCGAGGACCAGCGCGCCTTTGGGTGCGCTCGCCACATGGCGGCTGCCGGCCGGGCGCCAGACAAAATTGCCCGCCGTCACCTCGCCCTCGTGGTCAACGAGACTGCCTTCAAGCACCCAGCTTTGCTCGATTTGCACATGCATGTGGTCGGTCAGCACGGCGCCCGGCGCCATGCGCGTCAGCACCGTCTGCAGCCCGGTGTCCGGGTCCTCCATCAGCACCTTGATTTCGATGCCCGGAAAACGCGTCGGCTGCCAGGGCAGCGACGGCACGTCGATATAGCGCGAGGACAGCGGCGCAAGCCTGGCATGCTGCTCCTGCAAGCCTGGGGTCTGTTGGGCCATGGGTCACACTCCTTGAGAGTCGGATAGGGGCGAAGAGTCGCATAGGGGCGAAGAGTCGGATAGGGGCGAAGCTTAGCCGGCGATGCCGTGCACGGCCAGCAGATTGCACATGCGCGATGCGGCACGCGCCGGATCGGCGAGCAGGCCGGCGCGGTCGGCAAGGCGAAAGGTCTCGGCGAGGTGCAGCAGGGAGCGCGCCGACTGCTGGCCGCCGATCATGACGAAATGGTCCTGGTGGCCGTTGAGCCAGGCAAGGAACACCACGCCGGTTTTGTAAAAACGCGTCGGCGCGCCAAACATATGGCGCGACAGCGGCACAGTGGGCGCGAGGATGTCATGAAAGCCGGCGGCATTGCCATCCGCCAGTTCGCCCAGTGCAGCCGCGGCGGCGGGCGCGATGGCATCAAAAATACCCAGCAGCGCGTCGCTGTGGCCCTGCCCGTCGCCGGCAATCAATTCGGCATAGTTGAAGTCATCGCCGGTGTACATGCGCACCCCTTTGGCGAGACGCCGCCGCATGGCGATTTCCTTGTCCTTGTCGAGCAGCGAAATTTTTACGCCGTCAACTTTCCCGGCATGCGCGTTGATGACACCGACCGCCGTATCCATGGCCTCGCAATGATCCGTCGAGCCCCAGTATCCGGCCAGCGCAGGGTCGAACATCTCGCCCAGCCAGTGGATCACTACCGGTTTTTTAACCTGCGACAGGATGCGATCGTAGATTTTTTCGTAGTCGGCGGGCGATTTGGCCACCCGTGCCAGCGCACGGCTGGCCATCAGGATGATCGTCCCGCCCAGTTTCTCGATGGCCTCGACCTGCTCTTCGTAGGCGCGCAGTACGTCATCGAGCGAGCGCGCATCCGCCACAGACAGTTGATCGGTGCCGGCGCCGCTCGCCAGCAGCGCGCCGGAAACATCGCGCGATGCGTCAATCGAGCGGCGGATGAGTTCCAGCGAGGTCGGCCAATCCATGCCCATGCCGCGCTGCGCCGTGTCCATGGCCTCGGCCACGCCCAGCCCCAGCGACCACAGGTGGCGGCGGTAGGCAATGGTTGCGTCCCAATCGACGGTGGCGCCGGTCGCTGCATCTGCCGCCGCAAGCGGATCGGCCACCACATGCGCGGCCGAGTATGCGATGCGCGTGAATGCAGCCTTGCCGCGCCGCGTAAAGTCGCGCGGCATGCTCAGTGCAAACGTTTCCAGCTTGCCGCCGGCGAGCGGGAGCCTGATGCGTAAAGCGGTGCCTTGCGGCGTGTTCACGCCCGCCGTACCTTACCCTTAACGGTCCGCACCGCTACCCGGCCCGGCTTCGCTCCGCATCCAGTGTCTGTCATGCTGAATCCCCGATGTACATGCGTCGAATTTGCTTGATCACCGCAGCATTGTCCATGTCCCCGTCGCCTGCCGCAATCGCGGCGTCGAGCAGGGCGGCGTCGAGCAGGGCCGCATGCACCTTGGTCAGCGGCAGCCGCCGCCCGCACCGAGCCGCCTCGTCCTGCATCAGGGCGATGTCCTTGCGCTGCTGTGCAATTTCAGTCGAACCACTCGTCGGCTGCATCGAAGGCGGGCACCGGGATATTGACAATGCGCATGCGCCCGAGGGCGCGGTGCCGGCAGCCGGGCTTGATCATGATCGCACTCATCGGCTTTACCGCGATGCGCTCGCCATCGAGTTCCATATAACCCTCGCCTTCGAGTACCAGGTAGATCTCGGTCATTTTCTTGTGGTAATGGGTCTGCGCGTCGATCTTGATATCGACCACGTGGATTGAGGCGGTGCGGTCCGCGTCCTCGGTAAAGGCCCGCCGCGCCGTGCCGCAGGGGCAGGCCTGCGGCGGCAGGTCGGCAAGATCGGAAATGAGGTAATTGGCCATGCGTACTCCTCTTTACAATTCACCAGTTCACAATTCACCAGTTCACAAATGCATGCGGGCCGGCGACTTCACAGCGGGAACCGCTCAGCGGCCCAGCACCGCGGCCCTGGCGCGCGAAAACAGATTGCGTACGGCATCGAACTTGAGGGCGATGATCAGCACGATTGCCAGCCACAGCACCAGTGAAATCGGGCGCGTCAGAAAAGGGCCGAGGTCGCCATCCGAGAGCACCAGGCCGCGACGAAGGTTCTTCTCCATCAGATCACCCAGCACAATACCGAGGACCAGGGGCGCCATCGGGTAGTTGAGCTGGCGCAGGATGAAACCGATGATGCCGAACGCCAGCATCACCCAGACGTCGAACAGGCGCCCGGCGATGGCAAAGGCGCCGATGGTGCACAACACCAGAATGACCGGCACGATAACCGTCTGCGGCACCTGCAATACGCGAATCATCAACTTGGTCAGCGTCAGGCCGTAGAACAGGATGCCGAGGGTGGCAAAGAGCATCATCGCCACCACGTCGTACACGAACTGCGGCGACTGGATCATGATCATCGGCCCCGGCTGCACGCCGTGAATAAGCATCGCCGCCATCAGCACTGCGGCCGGCGCCGAACCCGGAACGGCCAGCGTCAACACAGGGATCACCGCGCCCGGCACACAGGCATTGTCGCCCGTCTCGGCTGCCATCAGCCCGTCGATCGAACCCTTGCCGAAGGTCTCCGGCTCCTTGCTGGCACGCTTGGCCGCTGCATACGAGGTCCAGGCGGCGACGTCCTCGCCGACGCCAGGCACGATGCCGATGAAGGTACCGATGCAGCCGGAACGCAGGATGGTCTTCCAGTAGCGCAGGACATCACGAACCCGGGGGATCACCGAATCGAAGGGGTTGATCTTGACCGGAACCTGGCGCTCTTTCATGACCACCAGCAGTTCGGCAAAGCCGAATGCGCCGACAAGTGCGGGTACCAGCGCGATACCTCCGGCGAGGTCACGGTTGCCGAAGTTGAAGCGCTCATAGGCATAGATCGCCTCCTGGCCGATGGTGGCGACAAACAGACCGAGAAAACCGGCCATCCAGCCCTTCATCGGGTCATCACCGGTGAGCGTGCCCGATATCACCACACCGAATACCGTCAGCCAGAAAAATTCGTAGGCACCGAACTTGAGTGCGAGGTCGCCCAGCAGCGGCGTAAAGAGCGCGAGAAAAAACATGCCGATCAGCGTCCCCAGCACCGAACCCGAGGTGGCGATACCCATGGCGCGGCCGGCATGGCCCTGGCGCGCCAGAGCGTAACCGTCGAGGCAGGATGCGGCCGAGGCCGGCGTGCCCGGAATATTGAGCAGAATGGCCGAGCGCGAACCGCCGTAAATGGCGCCGACGTAGGTGCAGACCAGAACCAGCAAGGCCTGGCTCGAGGGCATTTTAAGCGTCAGCGTCGTCATCAGCGCGAGGCCCATGGTCGCGGTCAGGCCGGGCAGCGCGCCGATGATCAGGCCCACCAGCGAGGAGGCGAAGACGTAGAACAGCGACTGCGGCGTCAGGAAACTGCCGATGGAGTGGCCAAAGGCGATCAGTCCGTCAAACATGGGTCAGGGCAGTCGCACGAGAAAGACGTACTCGAACAGGTAGCTGACGACAAACGCCGTGCCGCCGCCATAAATCAGCGCCAGCAGGATGCCTTTGCCGCCCTCGCCCTTCGCCCGCCGCTGCGGCCAGTCGAACACCATCAGGAACACGAACACGAAAGTAAAAGTGGCGAGCCAGAACGGAATGCCGCCGTGCCCGACCATGCCGGCGGCGTACGCAAGACCCAGCCCCAGCGTCAGCGCCACGCGCGGTGCGGCGAAGCGGGCTTGCGGTGACAGCGCCCACGATGCCCCGAACTGGCGGTGGCCGCCGGCGCGCATGGCGCGCACGGCGAGCAGCATCCCAAGGAACAACATCATCGCGCCAAGCATGCCCGGAACCAGGCCGGGTGCTGTGTAAAGTGTCGCCCCCTGGCTCTCCATCCGGTCCATGCGCCATGCGCCTGCCACGACCGACAGCCCGAACGCAATCCAGGCGAGGGCGGACAAAAAGTCGGCGCGGGGGGAAACCTTGCTGGCGGCGCTCATGGCGTTGTGGGCGGTCCGGACAAACTCAAGACTGCCCGCCCGGGACGAAGCCGGGCTTCATCGCGGCGGGCAAACGGAGAAAACCGACTCAGGGTTTGGGAATGCCGACCGTCTCTGGCGAGATTTTGGCCTGCCCTGCGTTGAACTTCTGCCAGGCGGCGTCCTGCACTGCGGGGAAGGCGATCTTCTGCGCTTCATCACCGGAGGTAACCACCATCATCGCGCCGCGACTTGTGGCGTATTTCTTCACCGCCTCGGACTTGGCGACACGCTCCATCCAGATTTTGTTCATGGTTGCAATAACTTCGGCGGGTACGCCCTTGGGTATGAAAATGCCGAAGTAACTGACCGGAATCTTGAAGCCCGGAACAAAATTGGACAGCGGCGGGATGCTGCCGTAGCCCTCGATCTCGATCGCCTTGTCACCCACGACGGCGAGTGGACGCAGGCGCTTGCCGCGGATCATCTCTGCCTGCTCGGATGAAAGCTGTGTCGTCACCTCGGTTTCGCCGGCAACGGTGGCAATCACCGCCGGGTTGCCACCGTCATAGGTCACATGCTTGTACTTGACGCCGGTGGCGGCGACGATCTGCTCGATGGCGGTATGGCCGCTGGAATTGACGCCCGCAGTCGCAATCGATACCTGGCCGGGGCGTGCCTTCATCGCATCGAGCAGCGATTTCATGTCCTTGTGCGGCGAATTGGCCGGCACGCTGACGATGGTGGGCAAGGCGAGGTTGAGGTAGAGATTCCAGTCCTGGACGGTGGTGTCGACCATGCCCAGAATCTTGTAAGAGCCGAGGTCCTTGGGCGCACCCGAGGTCCAGGTGTAGCCATCCTTCGGTGCTTCGAGCGCATTCTTGGTACCGATGGAACCCGAAGCACCGGGCTGGTTCAGCACGACGATCTTCTGTCCCAGCGCACCCTCCAGATCTGCGGCGGTAACGCGAATCATCTGGTCGGTGGCGCCGCCTGCGGCCCACGGCACAATGATGTTGATCGGTTTGGTCGGCTTCCACTGCGCAAAGGCAGCAGAGGTGAGGCTCAGGGCCGCAATACCGGCAAGCGCCGCGGCAACGCTGGTGCGTACGGATTTCACAGTGTCTCCTCCTATGGCTTACGTGGGTGCCCCTCTCGCTCGGAGGGTATCGGGCATTATTAACAGGACAGTTAATAATATGCAAGGTCGCAGACAGAAGTACGACAACCGCCGCGGCTATCCGGGCAAAAACGGCATCACGCCCTGGCGTGATCCCCCACGCGCACAATTTTCATTGTGTTGGTCCCGCCGGACTTGCCTATGGGCTCGCCTATGGTCAGCACAATCAGGTCGCCGTCCTCGACCACGCCGTTTTGCACCAGCACCCGCTCGGCCTCGGCCAGCAATTCCTCGCGATCTTCGCCGATATATTTCACCACCAGCGGATAGGTGTCGCGAAACAGGCTGCAGCGGTAACGCGTCGCCGTCTGCGCGGTAAGGGCGTAAATCGGCACACCGCAGTTGAGGCGCGACATCCACAGCGCGGTCGAACCCGTTTCGGTCAGCGAAGCGATGGCCTTGACCTTGAGGTGAAAGGCCGTGAACAAGGCCGCCATCGCGATGGACTGGTCAACGCGCTGGAAAACACGGTTGAGGAAGTCCTGGTCGAGGCTGACCGGCTGCGATTTCTCCGCCTCGACACAGATGCGGTTCATCGCCTCAATGGTCTCGACCGGGTACTTGCCGCTGGCCGTCTCAGCCGAAGTCATCACCGCATCGGTGCCGTCGAGCACGGCATTGGCCACGTCCGATACCTCGGCGCGCGTCGGGATGGGGCTGTCGATCATCGACTCCATCATCTGCGTCGCGGTGATGGTGAGCTTGTTCATTTCGCGCGCCATGCGGATCATGCGCTTTTGCAGCGCCGGCACCGAAGCATCGCCAACTTCGACCGCAAGGTCGCCGCGCGCGACCATGATGCCGTCGGAGGCCGACATGATGTCGGTGAGCGCCGCCTCTGTCACTGCCTCGGCCCGCTCTATCTTGGCGATCAGCATGGCGTGGCCACCGGCCGCGAGCAGCAGCTGGCGCGCCATGTACATGTCGGCGCTGGTCTTGGGGAAGGACACCGCAAGGTAATCCGCCTTGAGCTTGGCCGCGGTGCGCACATCCTCCATGTCCTTGGAGGTCAGCGCCGGCGCGGTGAGGCCGCCGCCCTGGCGGTTGATGCCCTTGTTGTTGGACAACACGCCGCCGTGGCGCACCTTGCAGTGCACCTGGTTGCCCTTGACTGAGACAACCAGAAAAACGATGCGGCCGTCGTCGAGCAACAGCATGTCGCCAGGCTTCACGTCTCGCGGTAACTCTTTGTAATCCAGCCCCGCGCGGCCCTGGTCGCCCATTTCGCAGTCGGCATCGAGGATGAAGTCATCTCCCGGATTGAGCGTGATCCTGCCGTCCTTGAATTTGCCGACGCGTATCTTCGGGCCCTGCAGATCGGCCATGATGCCAACGGTGCGGCCGACCTTGCGACTGACTTCGCGCACCATCTCGGCGCGTTTGAGATGGTCCTCGGCGGTGCCGTGCGAAAAGTTCAGCCGCACCACGTCGACGCCGGCGAGGAACATGCGCTCGAGCACCTCGGGGTTGCTCGATGAAGGCCCCAGGGTGGCGACAATCTTCGTGCTGCGTTGCATATTTTCCCTTCCTTTGGAATGCACATAGGCTGGAAATGCCCGTCTGGCGCTGGTTTCCAGCCGATCGAATCGGCGGATCCGGCAGCGTTACGACGCTAGCGCGCGCTGTTCGAGTATCTGGATCGCCGGTAGCGTCTTGCCTTCGAGGAATTCCAGGAAAGCACCGCCGCCGGTTGATATGTAGGAGATTCTATCCGCAACGCCGTATTTGGCGATTGCCGCCAGCGTGTCGCCGCCGCCGGCAATCGAAAAGGCGTTGGAATCGGCAATGGCGCAGGCAATAGTCCGTGTCCCGCCGCCAAAGGCATCGAATTCGAACACGCCGACCGGACCGTTCCACACCACGGTGCCGGCCTTTTCAATCAGCTCCGCCAGCAGCCTGGCAGACTGCGGGCCGATGTCGAGGATCAGATCGTCGGCTTCGACCGCCGACGTGGGCTTGGTCGTCGCTTTCGCCGTTGCCGAAAATTCCTTGGCGCAGACAACATCGACGGGAACCGGAACCACGCCGCCCTTGGCTTCAAGGATGCGGGTGATTTTTTTCGCTTCCTCGACGAGGTCTGGCTCGGCCAGCGATTTGCCGATCTTGCCGCCGGCGGCGAGGATGAAGGTGTTGGCGATGCCGCCGCCGACGATCAACTGATCGACCTTGGCGGCGAGCGCAGCAAGAATCGTCAGCTTGGACGACACCTTGGAGCCGGCGACGATGGCGACCAGCGGGCGTTTCGGGCTGAGCAGCGCCTTGGTCAGCGCGTCGATCTCGGCGCCCATCAACGGACCGGCGCAGGCGACCGGCGCAAATTTTGCAATACCGTGGGTGGTGGCCTCGGCGCGGTGCGCAGTGCCGAAGGCGTCGTTGACATAGACATCGCACAACGCTGCCATTTTTTTTGCCAGTGCCTCGTCGTTTTTTTTCTCGCCCTTGTTGCAGCGGCAATTCTCCAGCAGCACGATTTCGCCCGGCTTCACCGCAACACCATCGACCCAGCTTTGCAGCAGCGGCACCGGACGGCCCAGCAATTCGCTGAGGCGTTTGGCCACCGGCGCAAGCGAATCCTCCGGCTTTACTTCGCCCTCTGTCGGACGCCCCAGATGGGAGGTCACCATCAGTGCGGCACCAGCCTCGAGGGCCATGCGCATCGCCGGCAGCGATGCGCGGATGCGCGTGTCATCGGTGATGGCGCCGGCATCGTCCTGCGGTACATTGAGGTCGGCGCGGATGAACACGCGCTTGCCGGCAAGGTCGAGCGCGGACATGTTCATCACGTGCATGACAATTCGCCTTACTTGGCGTTGACCAGCGCCAGCGTGGTGTCGAGCATGCGGTTGGAAAAGCCCCACTCGTTGTCGTACCAGGAACAGACCTTGACCAGCGTACCCTCGGCGACCTTGGTCAGCGAAGCATCAAAGGTCGAGGATGCCGGGTCGTGGTTGAAATCGCTCGATACCAGCGGCTCGGTGTTGTAGTTGAGGATGCCCTTGAGATCGCCCTCTGAAGCGGCTTTCATCACGGCGTTCACTTCGTCGACCGTGGTGGCGCGCTTGGCGGTGAAGGTCAGGTCAACGATAGAGACGTTGATGGTGGGCACGCGCATGGCGTAGCCGTCGAGCTTGCCATTGAGTTCGGGCAGCACCAGGCCCACCGCCGCGGCAGCGCCGGTCTTGGTCGGGATCATGTTCATGCTGGCCGAGCGCGCGCGGCGCAGGTCCTCGTGAAACACATCGGTCAGCACCTGGTCGTTGGTGTACGCGTGTATGGTGGTCATCAGGCCGCTGACGACGCCGATTTTCTCGTGCAGCGGTTTGACCAGCGGCGCGAGGCAGTTGGTCGTGCATGACGCATTGGAGATGACCGTGTCCGAGGCCTTGAGCACCTTGTGGTTGACGCCGAACACCACGGTGGCATCGACATCCTTGCCGCCCGGGGCAGAGATGATGACTTTTTTCGCGCCAGCCGTGAGGTGCGCCGAGGCTTTCTCCTTGGTCGTGAAAAAACCGGTGCACTCGAGCACCACGTCAACCTTGAGTTCCTTCCACGGCAACTCGGCCGGATTGCGCTTGGCACAGACCTGGATGCGATCGCCGTTGACGATCATCGCATCGCCCTCGACCGTTACGGTGCCGGGAAACTTGCCGTGGGCGGTGTCGTAGCGCGTCAGGTGGGCGTTGGTCTTGGCATCGCCCAGGTCGTTGATGGCGACGATCTGGATATCGTGCTTCTTGCCGCTCTCATAGTGGGCACGCAGGATGTTGCGGCCGATGCGGCCGTAACCGTTGATGGCGACGCGGATGGTCATTGCAGGAGCTCCTTTGCAGATTTTTTATAGCAGGGGATTTTGATTATTTGATGACGCTTTTGACGGCGGCCGCAACTTTTTCCGCGGTGAAGCCGAAATACTTGAACAACTCGCCGCCGGGCGCCGATTCGCCGAAGCGATCGAGACCGACGGTCGCGCCTTCGCCCTCCAGGCCGACATACTTGTGCCAGCCAGCGGTAACGCCGGCCTCGACCGAAACGCGCGGCAGGCGGCGCGGCAGCACCGCCTCGCGATAAGCGGCGTCCTGGCGGTCGAACACGCTCGTCGATGGCATGGAGACTACGCGCACTGCGATGCCCTCCTCCGCCAGTTTGTCCCTGGCCGCGACCGCCAGTTGCAATTCGGAGCCGGTGGCGATGATGACCGCCTGCGCCCCAGCGGCGTCGGCGAGCACATAGCCGCCGCGGCGGATATCGGCGATGGCCGCGGCATTGCGCTTCTGGAAGGGCACGTTCTGACGCGTGAACACGAGGCAGCTCGGGCCGTTGCGACGCTCGGCGGCAGCCACCCAGGCTGCGGCGGTCTCCACCGTGTCGCCGGTCCGCCACACGTCCATACCGGGAATCAGCCGCAGGCTGGCGACATGCTCGACCGGCTGATGGGTCGGGCCGTCTTCGCCAAGGCCGATCGAATCGTGGGTAAAGACAAAAATATTGCGGATCTTCATCAGCGCAGCCAGGCGCAGCGCATTGCGCGAGTAATCCGAAAACGTCAGGAAAGTGCCCGACTGCGGCAGAAAGCCGCCGTGCAGCGTGAGCCCGTTGGTGATGGCCGCCATGGCGAACTCGCGCACGCCGAAGTTGATGAAGTTGCCGCCTGCGGCGGGTGTCACGGTCTTTGCGCCGGGCCAGTTGGTGAACACGCTGCCGGCGAGATCGGCCGACCCACCGACCATCTCGGGCAGCACCGCCGCCAGGGCTGCAATGGCATTTTGCGAGGCCTTGCGGGTGGCCAGTGTTTCGGCCTTGGCGTCGGTCCCGGCGATCAGCGCCGCCGCGGCGGCCTGCCATCCCGCCGGCAGTTCGCCCGTCATGCGGCGCTTGAACAACGCCGCCTCTGCAGGATGGGCCTTGGCATAGGCGCGCGACACGCGCAGCCATTTCTTTTCCAGTTTGGCACCGCTTGCCTTGGCGTCCCAGCCGGCGTACACCGCCTGCGGAATCTCGAACGGCGCGTGGTTCCAGCCGATGGCGGCGCGCGTGGCGGTGATCTCCTCGGCTCCAAGGGCCTCGCCGTGCGCCTTGGCGGTGCCGGCGCGCTTGGGCGAGCCCTTGCCGATAACAGTCTTGCAGCAAATCAGCGTCGGGCGGCTTTTCTCGCGCTTGGCCTTCTTGATCGCCGCATCCACCGCGTCGATGTCGTGGCCGTCAACATTGCGAATGACCTGCCAGCCGTAGGCTTCGAAGCGCTTGGGCGTATCGTCGGCAAACCAGCCGGCGACCTGGCCGTCGATGGAAATGCCGTTGTCGTCGTACAAGGCAATCAGCTTGCCCAGGCCAAGCGTGCCGGCAAGCGAACAGGCCTCGTGCGAAATGCCTTCCATCATGCAGCCGTCGCCGAGAAAGCAGTAGGTGAAATGCCCGACCAGGTCGAAGCCGGGGCGGTTGAACTCGGCGGCGAGCAGTTTTTCCGCCAGCGCCATGCCGACCGCGTTGGCGATGCCCTGCCCCAGCGGGCCGGTGGTGGTTTCCACGCCCGGCGTGATGCCGTACTCGGGATGGCCCGGGGTCTTCGAATGCAGCTTGCGAAAATTGCGCAACTCGGACATCGGCAGGTCGTAGCCGGTGAGGTGCAGCAGCGAATAGAGCAGCATCGAGCCGTGGCCGTTGGACAGCACGAAACGGTCACGATCCGGCCAGGCCGGATTGGCCGGATTGTGGCGCAGATGCCGGCTCCACAGGGCGACCGCGATTTCCGCCATGCCCATGGGCATGCCGGGGTGGCCGGAGTTGGCTGCCTGTACCGCATCCATGGACAAGGCCCTGATCGCGTTGGCTAAAACTTCGGGGGCGGCGGCGGAATCGGTCATGGCGGGGTCATTGAGAGGGGAAATTTATTCGTGTCAGGATGCGGCAGAACTTATAATTATCGGCCAAACAGCGGCCTTTGGCTATCGACCCCCTACCCCGATGGCGGCGCGCTGTACACCTCACGCGGAGATTGGATATGGCGAAGCTCGCATTTATCGGACTGGGCGTCATGGGCTTTCCCATGGCAGGTCATCTGGTTGCCAAAGGCGGCCAAGAAGTCGCGGTGTTCAACCGCACGCGCGCCAAGGCCGACGCCTGGGCGGCCAAATTCGGCGGCAAGCCCGCGGCAACGCCGGCCGAGGCGGCAAAGGGCGCACAGATCGTGTTCTGCTGCGTCGGCGACGACCCCGACCTGCGCGAAGTGATGCTCGGCAAGGACGGCATATTCAGCGGTGCGGACAAGGGCGCGATCATCGTCGATCACACCACGGCATCGGCAAAAATCGCACGCGAGCTTGCGACCGAAGCGGACAAGCATGGCTGCAAATTTCTCGACGCCCCGGTGTCCGGCGGCCAGGCCGGTGCTGAGAATGGTGCGCTGACGGTCATGGTCGGCGGCGACGCAGCGGCGTTCGAGACGGCCAAACCGGTGATGATGCATTTTGCCAAGGCGGTCACGCTGATGGGCGCCTCTGGTTCCGGCCAGCTGGCAAAAATGGTCAACCAGATCTGCATCGCCGGCCTGGTGCAGGCCTTGTCCGAGGGCATCAACTTCGCGCAAAAGGCCGGCCTCGACGCCAAACTGCTGATCGACGTGATTTCCAAGGGGGCGGCGCAGTCCTGGCAAATGGAGAACCGCGGCAAGACCATGGTCGATGACAAGTTCGAGTTCGGCTTTGCCGTGGACTGGATGCGCAAGGACCTGCGCATCGCCATGGAACAGGCGGCGGAGCTCGGCGCGCCGCTGCCGGTAACGCAGCAAGTCGACCAGTTCTACGCCGATGTGCAAATACTCGGCGGCAACCGCTGGGACACCTCGAGCCTGATCCGGCGTTTGCGCAAAACCTGACGCGTTCCCGCGTCGGCCAAACAGATCCGGGAATTGCACGCCATGATGCCCTTTTCCTCGCCACAGTCTTATGTCGCGGGCATTTGCGCACCGGAACCGTCCTCCGGCAACATCCAATGGTTCGTGTTCCGCGATACCGAGTTACTGGTCGCGGACGGGCATTTCGGCCTGCCGGCGCGGCCCGAGTCGCTCGGCCTCGCGCCGCTGCGCAGCCAGTACCTCGGATTGCTCGGTGACACGCATTGTTTTTCCTGCGACGTACACGCCGACGCGCCCGTCCCGGAGGGCTGGACCTTCAACGGACTGCGCGCGCTGTTCGGACAAATCGACGACGCGCGCTTTGCCCTCGCCGGCCGCGCGCTGCAAATCGTCGACTGGGACCGCAGCCACCAGTATTGCGGCAAATGCGGCACGCCGACGATATCGCGCACAGACGAGCGCTCGCGCCAATGCCCGACCTGCAATCTCACCTTTTACCCGCGCATCGCACCGGCGGTGATGGCGCTCATCCGGCGCGGCAACAGCATCCTGCTGGCACGATCGCCGCGTTTTCCCGAGGGCATGTACAGCGCGCTCGCCGGATTCGTCGAATCGGGAGAAACACTCGAACAATGCCTCGCCCGCGAAGTCTTCGAGGAAGTCGGCATACACATCAGGAATCCGCGTTATTTCGCCAGTCAGCCCTGGCCCTTTCCGCACTCGCTGATGATCGCCTTTGTCGCCGACCACGACAGCGGTGAAATCGCCATGGATGGCGTCGAGATCATCGCCGCGGAGTGGTTTGATATTTCCTCTTTGCCCCGACTACCTGCTAAAATAAGCATCGCTCGAAATCTGATCGATGCGGTGGTTGAAGAAATGAAGCGGGAGATGTTCGCATCTCAGTCGTAGAGCCGGCGCGAAGAGAAATCGCGATACAAACACAGTGACACACGGGCTCGCCAACATCACGGGGATTTATGCAAATTGAAGGGTCTCCATCTTGTCGCCAACCTGTACCGCTGCGAAGGGGATGCGCGGTATCTGACTGACTCCGCGCTGCTGCGCCAGTTCTGTCTCGACACCATCGTCGATTCCGGCCTGACCGTGGTCGGCGACATGTTCCACCAGTTTGAGGGCGGCGGCGTCACCGGCGCCGTGGTACTGGCCGAATCGCATCTCGCCATCCACACCTGGCCCGAACTCGATAGCGTGACACTCGACGTCTATGTCTGCAACTACACCCAGGACAATGGCGACAAGGCGCGCGCGGTGATGAACGCCTTCATGACGCTTTACGCCCCTGGCGATTACGTCCGCCACGACGTGCCGCGTGATGAACAATTCATGTACGAGTGGCTGAACCCGGACTACGGCTTTTTCCTGCGCTCATCCGGCCGCCTCGTCGACAGCGAAAGTCAGTTCCAGCACGTCGAAATCCATGACACGCCGCAGTTCGGCAAACTGTTCCGCCTCGACGGCTGCTTCATGACCTCGGAGCGCGACGAATTCCATTATCACGAGAACCTGATCCACCCCGCGCTCACCGCCCATGCCGCGCCCAAAACAGTGCTGATCATCGGCGGTGGCGACGGTGGATCGAGCGAGGAAGCCCTTAAACACCCTTCGGTCGAACGCGTGACGCTGGTCGAACTCGACGCGCAAGTGGTCGAGGTCGCGAAAGCGCACCTGCAAAAGGTCCATCACGGCGTCTTTGACAATCCAAGGTTGCAACTGATCATTGCCGACGGGCTCAAATTCGTCGCCGAAACCGATGAAAAATACGACCTTATCGTGCTCGATCTGCCCGACCCGGTAGGCCCGGCGGCGGTGCTGTATGAAGCGGCGTTCTTTGCCGGCTGCAAGCGTGCATTGGCGCCGGGGGGCGTCCTGACCTTGCACATGGGCTCGCCGGTGTCGCGGCCCGATCATGTGCGCGATATTTACCGCCGGCTGGCGGCCGAATTTGCGATCGTAAAGCCCTATGTGATGTTCATCCCGCTCTACGGTGCGTTGTGGTCCATGGCGTCCTGCTCTGACGTGCTTGATCCGACCGCAGTGAGCGCGGCGGATATCGACAAGCGCATCGCACGTCGCGGGCTCGAGCAGCTTCAGTATTACAACGGCGCCACCCATCAAGCCGTGTTTGCCCTGCCCAATTTCGTGCGCGACCTCACGCTGGGCCAGCGCAGTTCGCCGACCCTGGTCGGCAAGCGCCGCGCCGCCGGCGGCAAATAAGCCGCACGCAATAAAAAAGGGCGGTGCCTTGCGGTCCGCCCTTTTTTTGCGACTTGCGCCTGAAAAGACTTACTTCGCGGCGACAACCTTCTGACGCTGCTCACCGAGCCCCTGAATGCCAAGGGTCACGATATCGCCGGGCTTGAGGAACCTGGGTTCAGGCTTCATACCAAGGCCCACACCAGGCGGCGTGCCGGTGGTGATGATGTCCCCCGGCAGCAGCGTCATGTAATTTGAACAATGCGCGACGATCTTGGCGCAGTTGAAAATCATCGTCTTGGTATTGCCGGTCTGCCTGCGCTCGTCGTTAACGTCGAGCCACATCTCCAGCGTCTGCGGATCGGTGATCTCATCGGTGGTGACAAGCCACGGACCGATGGGGCCGAAGCTGTCGTTGCTCTTGCCCTTGTCCCATTGGCTGGTGATCAGCTGGAAGGAACGCTCGGACACGTCGTTAACGATGCAGTAGCCGGCGACATAATTGAGCGCCTTTTCCTCGGACACGTATTGCGCCTTGGTGCCGATGACGATGGCCAACTCACACTCCCAGTCAAGCTTGGTCGAATTACGCGGCTGGATGATGTCGTCGTTGGGGCCGGAAATACAGGTGGTGGCCTTCATGAAGACCACCGGCTCGGTCGGAATCTGCATGCCGGCTTCCTTGGCATGGTCCGAGTAGTTCAGCCCGATGGCGACAAATTTTGATATTCCGGTGTAGGGAACACCCAGGCGCGGCTCGCCTTTTACCAGCGGCAGCGTCTCCGGTTTGATCTTTTTCAGTTTGGCAAGGCTCGCGGGCGAGAGCGTTCCCTGGTCAATATTGGGCAAAACATGCGACAAATCACGCAACTGACCCTGTGCATCGATCATGCCGGGTTTTTCGAAACCACTCTTGCCGTAACGACACAATTTCATATTTTTCTCCGAATTTTTTGCTCCCACGGGCAGTCACGGATTATAACAATCGCGCTCCGGAATCTGTAGCTAAATCGCTCACAAATCGTGCCCGGACCGCCTAACTATATAAATTAAATGGATATTTTTTCCTGAACTGCCAAGCGACAGCCAATATCCGAAGCACCGGGATTGCAAAAAAGCAAGTTCTAAGCGCATGCAAAGCAGGAACCATGGACGGCAGATTGGTCATGCTGTGGCGGTCCGTAAAGTGCTCCAGATGGGCAATTTGACCGGAATATATGTCACTCTTCAAGCTTGGAGCTGCCCCTGACCCGTTCTGGAAAAACCCATGCCCCTACCGCGCATCCGCAAAAGCGTGAGCTCTCCCAACCTGGACCGAAAGCCATGAACCAACTCGATTTCAACGGACGTACCGCCATCGTAACCGGTGGTGCGACCGGAATCGGCCTTGCCATTGCCAGGCGGCTGCTGGACTCCGGGGCCACCGTCCGTATCTGGGATGTTGACGCGCAGACCTTGCAGCAAACCCTGGACTCCCTGGGCGAAGACCATGCAAGCGGCGCCATGATCGATGTCTCCGACGCACGGTCGGTGGCCGCCGCCGCCGCCGACGCGGCACGCGTGCTCGGCAAAATTGATGTGCTGGTCAACAATGCCGGGATTGCCGGCGCAAATGCGCCGGTGGTCGATTACCCGGTTGAGGAATGGGAGCGCGTGCTCAAAGTCAACCTGACCAGCCAGTTCCTGTGCTGCCGTGCGATTGCACCTCACATGGTCAGGAACGGCTACGGCCGTATCGTCAATATCGCCTCTGTCGCCGGCAAGGAGGGCAACCCCAATGCCGTCGCCTACTCGGCCTCCAAAGCCGGCATTATTGCGCTGACAAAATCCCTGGGCAAGGAGTTGGCCCGGTCGGGTGTGCTGGTCAATTGTGTGACACCGGCGGCCGCGCGGACGGCCCTGTTTGACCAGATGTCGGAGCAACACGTCAGCTACATGTTGTCAAAAATACCAATGAACCGGTTTGTCGGAGTCGATGAGATCGCCGCTCTGGTCGGCTGGCTTGCGTCCGAGGACTGCGCGTTTTCGACGGCCGGCGTATTCGATATTTCTGGCGGACGCGCGACTTACTGAAGCACCCTTGTAACAACGCAGTAAACCACCCAGGAGCAGATCATGAAAAAATTGCTCGCAGTTGTGGGCGTCTTTGCCTTGTTGACTCCCTTTTTTCCGGTTGCGGCGGCATCCTCCGACTTCAAGTCCTCCCAGGCCAATGGCGCCATTGCCTATCATCGCGATTCGGGCAGTCATGGCTACACGACGGACCGCAAAAACGCGCGTGATGCGAAAACCGAGGCGCTGCGCCTTTGTGGTCACGCCAGGTGTGAGGTGGTCGCGAGTTTCCGCCAGGGTTGCGGCGCCGTCGCCAACGGACCGAAGCGTTTTGCAGCCACTACCGGCGTGACCAGGCAGGAGGCGGAAACGAAGGCGCTCCGAAAATGCGGGGACGCATGCACGGTCGCAGTTTGGGCCTGTACACGGTAATCCGCAGCCTGAAATGCAGGCTTGTAAACCGAAGAAACCCACGAATGGCGTGGGTTTCAGGACAACCGGCCCGCGAAAATTGCCGCGCCTTTGACGCAGCGGTCAAGCGACAGGTCTAGGCGGCGATGCCCGACTCCGACCGCGACGCGCGCTTGCGGTCGTGCTCGAGCAGGTGGCGCTTGCGGATGCGTATGCACTTGGGGGTGATCTCGACCAGCTCGTCGTCGGCGATGAACTCGACGGCTTTTTCCAGCGTCAACTCCACCGGCGGCACCAGACGTACCGCCTCGTCCGTGCCGGAAGAACGCACGTTGGTGAGCTGCTTGCCCTTGATCGGGTTCACCACCAGGTCGTTGTCACGCGAGTGGATGCCGATGATCATGCCTTCGTACAAGGCCTCGCCGGGCGACACGAACATGCGGCCGCGATCCTGCAGCTTCCACAGCGCGTAGGCAACGGCTGCGCCGTCGTCCTGGCTGATCAGCACGCCATTGCGACGCTCTTCCATGTCACCTTTGAGCGGGCCGTAGTCGTCGAAAATATGACTGGCGAGACCGGTGCCGCGCGTCAGCGTCAGGAACTCGCCCTGAAAACCGATCAGGCCGCGAGCGCTAATGCGGTATTCGAGACGCACCCGCCCCTTGCCGTCCGGCTGCATGTCCATCAGGTCGCCCTTGCGGCGGCCCAGTTCTTCCATCACCGCGCCCTGATGGGTGTCCTCGACATCAACCGTGAGCAGCTCGTAGGGCTCTTGCTTGACGCCGTCGATTTCCTTGAGCACTACGCGCGGCCGACCGACGGCCACCTCGTAACCTTCGCGACGCATGTTCTCGAGCAGGATGGTGAGGTGCAGTTCGCCGCGGCCGGAGACGATGAAGGTGTCCGAATCAGATGTGAACTCGACCTTCAGTGCGACGTTGCTCTTGAGCTCCCGCTCCAGCCGCTCGCGCAACTGGCGGCTGGTGACGAATTTGCCCTCACGACCGGCGAGGGGGGAGCTATTAACCATGAAATTCATGGTCAGGGTGGGCTCGTCCACGCGCAACAGCGGCAGCGCATCAAGGTGCTCCGGATGGCAGATGGTCGAGCCGATGCCGATTTCCTCGATGCCGTTGATCAGTACGATGTCTCCGGCACGCGCCTCTTCGGAAACCACGCGCTCGAGGCCTTCGAAGGTCAGCACCTGGTTGATGCGGCCTTTGATCGGCGTGGAACCGGGGCCGTTCATGACCACCACGTCCTGCAGCGTGCGCACGCGGCCGCGGGTGATGCGGCCGATGCCGATCTTGCCGACATAGCTCGAATAATCGAGCGAGCAGATCTGCAGTTGCAACGGGCCGTCGGCGTCGTCGGCGCGCACCGGGACGTGCTTGAGGATGGCATCGAAAAGCGGGCGCATGCTGTGCTTGGCGGCGATCACTTCTTCGGGCGTGGTCGGTGCATCCTTGAGGTCGGCGACAGCCCAGCCATGGAGCGCGGACGCATAGACGACCGGGAAATCGAGTTGCTCTTCGGTCGCGCCAAGTTTGTCGAACAAATCAAAGGTGTGGTTGACGACCCAGTCCGGGCGCGAACTGGGACGATCAATCTTGTTGACGACGACGATGGGTTTCAAGCCCAGCGCCAACGCCTTGCGCGTGACAAAACGTGTTTGCGGCATCGGGCCTTCAACCGCATCGACCAGCAGCAAGACCGAGTCCACCATGGACAGCACACGCTCGACTTCGCCGCCAAAATCGGCGTGGCCGGGGGTATCGACGATATTGATGTGTGTGCCCTCGTAGGTCACCGCACAGTTCTTTGCCAGGATGGTGATGCCGCGCTCGCGCTCAAGGTCATTGGAGTCCATGACGCGCTCGGTCATCTGCTGGTGGGCGGCGAAGGTGCCTGCCTGCTGCAGCAGCTTGTCAACCAGCGTGGTCTTGCCGTGATCGACGTGGGCAATAATGGCGATGTTGCGAATGGCGCGGGACATGGCGTGTGACCGTGGGCAAAAGGTGGCGAATTCTACAGCAAAAACAGTCCGACCCACCGATTTTTTGTGCAGTGCATCACCCAACCTGTCAAGGCTGGATCAAATCCGGGTTCTGCTAAAATTCTTCCGTGAAATCAACAAAATCCAGGGCCTCCCCGCGTCTTTATCTGAAAACCGGCTTACGCCCGGGGAATCAGGTTGCGCTGGATGAAGCGGCGCGCGCCCATGCTGCCGCGTTACGGCTCAAGCCCGGTGAGGCGGTACGCCTGTTTGACGGCTCAGGCGGAGAATACACTGCAGTGCTGGTGCAAGTCGGCCGTGAAATGCGCGCAAACGTCGGCGAATTCCGCGCCGTCGCCTGCGAATCGCCTCTACGCATGACGCTGGCGCAGTGTCTGTCAAGCGGGGACCGCATGGATATCACGCTGCAAAAGGCAACCGAGTTAGGCGTCTGCGCGATACAACCCCTGCAAAGCGAGCGCAGTATCGTGCGACTTGACGAGGTGCGTATGGCGCGCCGCCAGACCCATTGGCAAAACGTGGTGATTTCCGCCTGCGAACAATGCGGCCGCAACAGCGTGCCCGAGGTTTTGCCGACGCAAGACCTGCCGCAGTGGCTGGCGCTGGCGCCGAGTGCAGGCATGCGGCTGGTATTGGCCCCCGACGAGACCATTGGGCTCAAGGATCTCGCGCCCGCGGATGAAGTGACCTTGCTGGTCGGGCCGGAAGGAGGCCTCTCGCCGCCGGAGCTGCAGTTGGCGCTGTCGGCGGGGTTTGTCGGGCTGCGCCTCGGCCCCCGCATCTTGCGCACGGAGACGGCGCCACTTGCGGCGCTGGCGGCATTGCAGGCGATGTGGGGCGACTTGTAGCCGCGCTCTGGCGCCAGAACGCTTTGAAACACCGGTACCATGCCGGGAGATACATCGCCGCCACTGTTGCCGACGCCCGCGTTCTGTTGCCCGCCGCCATGCAGTAGAATCGCACCCCATGGCAACATCACCCAACGCCCAATTTGTCGCCTGGTTCCGCTCCGCGGCGCCGTATTTCCACTCGTTTCGCGGCAAGACCCTGGTCATCGCCTTTGGCGGAGACGTCGTCGAGCAGGGCAAGTTCGCCGTGCTCGCCAACGACATCAACCTGCTCTACAGCGCGGGCATACGTCTGGTGCTGGTGCACGGCGCGCGGCCGCAAATCGAAGCGCAACTGAGGCAACGCCGGGCGCGGTCGCGCTTTGCCAACGGCGTGAGAATCACCGATCCGGCGACCCTGGAATGCGTCAAGGAGGCCGTGGGCATTCTGCGCATGGACATTGACGCGCTGCTCTCCCAGGGACTGCCCAATTCCCCCATGGCGGGCGCCCCGATCAATACCGTTTCGGGCAATTTCATCACCGCCCAGCCGATGGGCGTGCTCGACGGTGTCGACTACCAGTACTCGGGTACGGTCCGCAAGGTGGACACGGCGGCCATTGAATCATGCCTGGATGGCGGCAACATCGTCATCATTTCCAATGTCGGCTACTCGCCCACGGGCGAAGTGTTCAACCTGCAGATGGAAGACGTTGCGGTGGTCACAGCCAGGGCGCTGCAGGCGGAGAAGCTGGTTTTTCTTACCGACGCCCCGGTCGAAGACAACCGCGGGCGGCCGATCGCAGCACTGTCCGGCGACGAGGCCGACCGCCTTCTCGAAAAGGGCAAGGGCCTCACCGACGATACGCGGCTTTATCTCGCCCACGCGGTGGAAGCAGTGCGCGGCGGCGTGGCACGCTCCCACCTGATCTCACACAAGGTTGACGGCGCGCTGTTGATCGAGCTGTTCACGCACGCCGGTTCGGGCTGCATGATCACCTCGGACAAGCTCGAGCGTCTGCGCCCGGCCAATATCGACGACATCGGCGGCATCCTGCAATTGCTGGAACCGCTCGAATCCGACGGCACCCTGGTTTACCGCGGCCGGGAGCGGCTGGAGCGCGAGATACAGCGATTTTTCGTGCTCGAATACGACAAGCTCATTGTCGGCTGCGCCGCGCTCTATCCCTTCCCGGCGGGGAAGTCGGCGGAATTGGCCGCAGTCGCGGTGCGTCCGGAGTTTCGCCGGCTGGGCCACGGCGACAAGTTACTCGAACACGGCATGACCGTCGCCAAGAAACTGGGGTATAAGAAAATTTTCGTCCTCACCACCCGGACCACGCATTGGTTTATCGAGCGCGGCTTTTCCGAAGCCGGCATTGAACAATTGCCGGAGCCCAAACGCTCCTTGTATAACTGGCAGCGCCGGTCCAAGGTTCTGGCCAAACCAATCTAGGCGCCAAAGCAAACACGCACACCTTTCAGGAGAAACACATGGCACGCATGGTCAATTGCATCAAACTGGGCCGCGAAGCGGAGGGACTGGATTTCCCGCCCTACCCTGGCGACCTGGGCAAGAAAATTTTTGAAAGCGTATCAAAGGAAGCATGGCAGGGTTGGATAAAGCACCAGACCATGTTGATCAACGAGAATCGCCTCAGCCTCGCCGATGCCCGGGCGCGAAAATACCTCGCCGAACAACTGGAGAAGCATTTTTTTGGCGATGGCGCAGACGCGGCGCAGGGTTACGTCCCGCCAACCAAGTAAGCTGCTCGGGCATAAAAAAGGGCCGCTTCAAGCGGCCCTTTCGTTTTTTGCCGGAGCAGCGGGATACTAGGGCGTCTTCTTGACAAAGCCGTCAGAGGACAAGTGGCGTACATCCCGGCCCTCCACCACATAAATGACGTACTCCGCCATGTTCTTGGAGTGGTCCCCGATGCGCTCGAGCGCCTTGGCGATGAAAAGCACCTCGAGGCAACGCGAAATGGTGCGCGGATCCTCCATCATGAAGGTGATGAGCTGGCGCAGCACGGATCTGAACTCGTCGTCGACTAGCTCGTCAGCCACCACCACCTCCCCGGCCGCCACTGCGTCGAGCCGCGCAAACGAATCGAGCGCCTTTCTCAGCATCGAAAGGGCATGCCCGGCCATATGCTTCATTTCCAGACGCGGCATGTGCATTTTCTCGGCGGAATGGATCAGTTTGGCCATGCGCGCTATTTTTTCCGCCTCATCGCCGATGCGCTCCAGATCGGTGATGGTCTTGATGACGGCGATGATGAGGCGCAAATCGCTTGCTGCCGGCTGACGGCGCGCAATGATGTGACTGCAGGCCTCGTCAAGCTCGACCTCCAGGGCATTGACCCTGTGATCGTCCGCGATGACACCGTCGATGCTGGCCATATCGCCCGAACCAAGCGCATCCATCGCCCGGACAATCTGTTCCTCAACGAGGCCGCCCATTTGCAGCACGCGGGTGCGCACCGCCTCAAGCTCGGCGTCGAACTGTTTGGAAATATGCTCGGACATGTTCATCCTCTCAGCCTAGCACCGAATTGTTACAACCGCATTGCATCAAACCTTCCGTTTCAGGGTTTTGACGCCCTGTGGCGTTCCCAGCAGTGCGATATCGGCGCCACGACGGGCAAACAAGCCGCAGGAAACAACGCCGGCGATCTGGTTGATGTCACCCTCGAGCTCAAGCGGCTTCATGATGGAAAGGCCGTAGACATCCAGAATTAAATTCCCGTTATCCGTGGTGAAACCCTGCCGTAACTCCGGACTCCCGCCAAGCTTGACCATTTCCCGCGCCACATACGAGCGCGCCATCGGCAGCACCTCTATGGGAAGGGGAAACTTCCCCAGCACGCCCACCAGCTTGGACTCGTCGGCGATGCAGATGAATTTGCGCGCCACCGCCGCGACGATTTTTTCACGTGTCAGCGCGCCGCCACCGCCCTTGATCATTGACATATGCTCTGTGATCTCGTCGGCACCATCGACATAAACCGGAATCTCGCTGACACTGTTGAGATCAATAACGCGAATGCCGTTGGCTTTCAGCCTCTCGGCTGTTTTGTCGGAACTGGCGACGGCGCCGTCTATGCGCCCCCTGATCTTGCCCAGCTCGTCGATGAAAAAATTGGCGGTCGAGCCGGTGCCGACGCCAACAATGGCATCCTGCACGTATTTGATCGCTTCGCGCGCGACAGCCTGCTTGAGTTCGTCCTGGGTCATGGCGTTCATTGACAGACCTTCTTCTGATTTGAGCGATATACGAGCGGTGCGCTGGTTCGCGTAACGCTACTTCTTTTTGGGCGGTGGCAGGTCGGTGCAGACGCCCTCGTAAAACTCCGCAGCCAGCCCGACCGATTCGCCCAGGGTAGGGTGTGGATGGATGGTCTTGCCTATGTCTGTGGCGTCGGCGCCCATCTCGATGGCAAGCGCAATTTCGCTCACCATGTCGCCGCCGCCGTTGCCGACGATGGCGCCACCGACAATGCGATGCGTGTCTTCGGCGAACAACAGCTTGACATAGCCCTCATCACGGCCGTTGGCGATGGCACGGCCCAGCGCCGACCAGGGATACTTGCCCACACCGAGCTTGATACCCTGCTTTTTGGCCTCGTCTTCGGTCATGCCTACCCACGCCACTTCCGGGTCGGTATAGGCGACCGAAGGAATCACCCGCGCATCGAGGTGCGACCTCTGCCCGGCTGCAGCCTCGGCCGCGACATGTGCCTCGTGCGTCGCCTTGTGCGCCAGCATCGGCTGGCCGGCAATGTCGCCTACGGCGTAGATGTGCGGCAAGTTGGTGCGCATTTGCGAGTCCACGGGAATGAAGCCGCGCTCACCGACGATCACGCCGGCTGCCTCGGCGCCGATTTTTTTGCCGTTGGGCACGCGCCCCACGGAAACGAGCACCATGTCATAGAGCTGGGGCTCGGGCGGCGCATTCTCGCCCTCGAACCAGACCTTGATACCCTGCTTGGTCGCCTCAACCTTGGCCGTTTTGGTCTTGAGCATGATCTTGTCGAAGCGACTGTCGTTGAATTTTTGCCAGACCTTGACGAGATCGCGGTCAGCGCCGGCCATCAGGCCGTCCATCATCTCGACCACGTCGAGGCGCGCACCCAGCGTCGAATAGACGGTGCCCATTTCCAGACCGATGATGCCCCCGCCAATGATCAGCATTTTTTTCGGGCGCGAGCGCAGCTCCAGAGCCCCGGTGGAATCGACGATGCGCGGATCATCAGGCAGCCCCGGCAGTTTGGCCGATTGGGAACCCGCGGCGATGATCGCGTTCTTGAAGGCGACGATCTTGCGTCCCTCCCCGGTCTCGACCGCCATGTGGTTGGGACCGACAAAACTGCCGTTGCCGATGAGTACCGACACCTTGCGCATTTTGGCCATGCCGGCAACACCGCTCGAGAGCTTGCTGACGACCTTGTTCTTGAACTCGCGCAGCTTGTCCATGTCCACCTCGGGCTCGGCAAAGGTGATGCCATGCGAAGCCATGGCCTTCGCCTCGTCCATGATCGCCGCCGTATGCAGCAGGGACTTGCTCGGGATGCAGCCGACGTTGAGGCAGACGCCGCCCAATGCCGCGTAACGCTCGACCAGAACCGTGTTCATACCGAGGTCAGCCGCGCGGAACGCGGCAGCGTACCCTCCGGGCCCGGAACCCAGCACCAGCATGTCGCAACTGACATCGGCAATGCCGGCAAAGTCCGCGGCGGCCGGTGCGGTTGCTACCGGCTTGGTCTGCACCGGCGCAGGGGCCGTCGCCGCCGCCTCGGACGGTTTGCCGGGAGCGTCCGCACCTGCGGACACCTCAATCAACATCAGCAGGTCGCCCTCGGACGCCTTGTCGCCAACTTTGATTCTCATTTCCTTGACTACGCCGGCGTGGGGCGACGGGATCTCAATGGTGGCCTTGTCGGACTCCAGCGAAAGCAGCGACTGTTCCTTGGCGACGGTATCGCCGGCCTTGACGAGGACCTCGACTACATCGACATCCTTGAAATCGCCGATGTCGGGAATCTTTACTTCGATAAGGCTCATGACTTGGCTTTCAGTTATCTCGGGCGAGAGGGCTGCGCCCCGGAGTGCTTGTCAACTTGCATCTCTGCGATCAAACCAGTACAGGCAGGTTCTGCCGCAATCTAGAGCAGGGAGCGCCGGATATCTGACAGTACCGAGGCAAGATATGACGTAAATCGGGCCGCAGACGCACCATCAATGACACGATGGTCGTAGGAAAGTGAAAGCGGCAGCATCAATCTTGGTTCGAACTCCTTGCCGTTCCACACCGGCTGCATTGCCGATTTCGAAACCCCGAGAATGGCTACTTCGGGCGCATTGATGATGGGCGTGAACGCACTGCCGCCAATGCCGCCAAGGCTGGATATCGAAAAACACCCGCCCTGCATATCTCCGGGCTTGAGCTTCTTGTCGCGTGCCAGCTTGGAAATTTCGGACAGTTCGCGCGCAAGGTCAAACACCCCCTTGCGGTCGGCGTCGCGTATGACCGGTACCACCAGACCATCCGGCGTGTCCACGGCAACGCCGACATGGAAGTATTTTTTCAGGATCAGGCTCTCGCCGGTTTTGTCGAGCGACGCGTTGAAATCCGGATGCTGACGCAATGCGGTGACGCTGGCCTTGATCAAGAATGCGAGCATGGTGAGCTTGAAGCCCTGCTTCTCCGTTTCGGCGGTGTTCGACTTGCGAAAGGCCTCCAGATCGGTGATGTCTGCCTGGTCAAACTGCGTGACATGCGGTATGCCGACCCAGTTGCGATGCAGGTTGGCGCCGGAAAGCTTCTTGATGCGCGCCAGGGGCTTGGACTCGATCGGGCCGAATTTTGCGAAATCGACGTTCGGCCACTCCGGCAGATTAAATCCGTACCCGCCTGCGGACGCGGGCGCCGCCGTTGCAGGCGCCCCACGCATCACCCCTTTGACGAATCCCTGGACGTCCTCCTGGGTAACCCGCCCTTTGGGGCCTGTACCGCTGACTTTTGCCAGATCCACACCCAATTCGCGCGCGAATTTGCGGATACTTGGGCTGGCGTGCGGCTTGAACGTCGCCGACTCGAATACAGGCTCAAACGGAACGGGCGCGGCCGGTGTGATCGGCGCCGCTACGGGGGCGGGGGCGCTGGGTGCAGGCGGCGGCGCTGGAGCGGCGACGGGTGCCTTGGGCGCGCCAGGTGCCGCCGGCGCCGCAACGCCTTCGGACTCGTCAAGTAACAGCAACAGACTGCCCTCGGCCACCTTGTCGCCGACTTTGATTTTCAATTCCTTCACCACGCCCGCTGCGGGGGAGGGAATTTCCATGGTGGCCTTATCCGACTCGACCGATATCAGCGACTGCTCGGGCTTGACCACGTCGCCCACACTGACCAGAACCTCGACAACATCGACTTCCTTGAAGTCGCCGATGTCGGGAACACGAACCTCCTTGATGCCAGCCATTTTTTTTCCTTGCTAGATGTTGCGTCAGCGTGTTGCGTCAGCGTGTTGCGTCAGCGTGTTGCGCCAGCGTCACGCCAGAAACGCGCCCGCCCCGATATCAATGCTGCGCTTCAAACATTCAGACCGAGACCGGGTTGGGCTTCGATGTATCGAGTCCGTATTTCTTGATCGCGTCGGCGACCACCGCGGACTTGATCGCCCCGTCCTCTGCCAGCGATTTAAGCGCAGCGACCACCACCCACTGGCGGTTGACCTCAAAGTGGTGGCGCAGCTTTTCCCGCGTGTCCGACCGCCCGAATCCGTCGGTACCCAACACCCGGAAGTTGCGTCCCCGCGGTATGAATTGGCGGATCTGATCGGCGAACGCCTTCATGTAATCGGTGGACGCGACCACCGGGCCCTCGTGCTTCTCAAGACATTGCTCAACATAGCTCTTTCTGGCGGTTTCCGTCGGATGCAGCAAATTCCAGCGCTCCACATCGTGCCCCTCGCGCCGTAACTCGGTAAAACTCGGGCAGCTCCAGATGTCCGAGGCAACGTCCCACTCTTTTTCGAGCATGTCGGCGGCGGCAATGACTTCGCGCAGGATGGTACCGGAGCCCATCAGCTGCACCCTGTGTTTTTTCTTGCCGACCTGCTTGAACAGGTACATGCCCTTCAGAATGCCCTGCTCGGTGCCCGCAGGCAACGCCGGGTGGACGTAATTCTCGTTCATCACCGTGATGTAGTAGAACACGTCCTCCTGGTTGGTCACCATTCGACGCAGTCCGTCGTGGATGATGACGGCCAGTTCGTAAGCGAAGGTCGGGTCGTAGGAAATGCAGTTGGGTATGACCGACGACATCACGTGACTGTGCCCGTCCTCGTGCTGCAGTCCCTCTCCGTTCAGCGTGGTGCGTCCGGCTGTCCCACCCAGCAGGAATCCGCGCGCGCGCTGGTCACCCGCCGCCCACGCAAGGTCGCCGATGCGCTGCATGCCGAACATCGAGTAGAAAATATAGAATGGAATCGTGATGACGTTGGTCGTGCTGTAGGAGGTGGCGGCCGCAATCCATGAGGAGAATGCGCCGGCCTCGTTGATGCCCTCTTCGAGGATCTGCCCGGCCTTGTCCTCGCGGTAATACATCACCTGGTCCCTGTCCACCGGTTCGTACTTCTGCCCCTCGATGGAGAAGATGCCCAACTGACGGAACATGCCCTCCATGCCGAAGGTCCGAGCCTCGTCAGGAACGATGGGAACGATATGCTTGCCGATGTTCTTGTCGCGCACCAGCGCCGTAAGGATGCGCACGAAAGCCATGGTCGTGCTGATCTCGCGGTCGGTGGCCTTGAGTACCTGGTCGAACGCGGCGATTTCCGGGACTTGAGGAACGGCATCGGCGGTGCGGCGCCGTTGCGGCAGATACCCACCCAGGGCCTTGCGCCGTTCCTGCAAGTAGATCATTTCCGGCGAGTCAGGCGCCGGTTTGTAGAAAGGCAGCTCTTCGAGCCTGTCGTCCGGAATGGGAATGTTGAACCGGTCGCGAAACTGACGGATGGACTCAAGGTCCATTTTCTTCTGCTGGTGGGTGGTGTTCTTTCCCTCGCCGATCTTGCCCATGCCGTAACCCTTTACGGTTTTGGCGAGGATGACAGTGGGCTGTCCCTTGTGCTGGGTGGCTGCTGCGTAAGCAGCATAGATCTTGTGCGGATCGTGGCCGCCGCGGTTTAGGCGCCAGATGTCGTCGTCGGTCATGCGCGACACCATTTCAAGCGTCTTCGGGTGCTTGCCAAAGAAATTCTTTCTTACGAAGGCGCCATCGTTGGCCTTGAAGTTCTGATACTCGCCATCCACCGTCTCTTCCATGATCTTGAGCAGCACGCCGTCCTTGTCGCGGGCAAGCAGTGGATCCCAGTAGGAACCCCAGATCAGCTTGATGACATTCCAGCCGGCGCCGCGAAACTCGCCTTCGAGTTCCTGGATGATCTTGCCGTTGCCACGGACCGGGCCATCAAGACGCTGCAGGTTGCAATTGATGACGAAAACCAGGTTGTCCAGCTTCTCGCGAGCCGCCATGCCGATGGCGCCAAGCGACTCGGGTTCGTCGGTCTCGCCGTCCCCCAGGAACGCCCAGACCTTGCGATTGGCGGTATCGGCGAACCCGCGGGCATGCAGGTATTTGAGGTAGCGCGCCTGGTAAATGGCCTGTAGCGGCCCAAGGCCCATTGAGACCGTGGGGAACTGCCAGAAATCGGGCATCAGCCAGGGATGGGGATATGAGGTGACGCCTTTGCCATCAACATCGCGACGGAAGTTGGTCAGTTGCTCTTCGGTCAACCGTCCCTCCAGATATGCACGCGCGTAAACACCTGGCGCAGAGTGGCCCTGAAAATAAATCAGGTCGCCGCCGTGGCCTTCATGGGGGGCATTCCAGAAATGATTGAAGCCGATGCCAAAGAGAGTCCCGACCGAGGCAAAACTCGCAATATGTCCGCCAAGATCACCCTCGACTTTGTTGGCCTTGGCAACCATGACCATCGCGTTCCATCGGGCATACGAGCGAATGCGCTCCTCAAGGGCGTGATCCCCTGGCGAGCGCTGCTCCAGGTGAGTGGGGATAGTGTTGAGATAAGCGGTCTGCGCTTTGTAGGGCAGGTAGGCACCGGACCGGCGCGCCTTGTCTATCAGCTTTTCGAGAAGGTAATGAGCGCGGTCGGCACCCTCGCGCTCAAGTACCGCCTCCAGTGCATCGAGCCACTCTTTGGTCTCGAGGGTATCGGGGTCGTTTGCGGCAGGGAATTCTGGAATTGCGGACATTATTTCCTCATCACAGGCGGAAATCGTGGAAATGAACCGGAATCACTAGGCGCCGGACAAGCTTAATAGGCGACCGGGGGCGCGGCAAACTTGAGGCATTGCGGGCGCGAGGCGGACTTCTCGCAATGCGAAACCTTATGTCGCATCATACAATCTTCCACTCTGGCGGTTCAAGCCCTGGGGCCGGCCTTCGGCAGTTGTGCAGCCTGCTACAATTTGCTCCCCTTTTACCGTTTTATTTGACAATTCAGGCATGCAAACCCTAATCATCGACGGTACTGCAATTGCGCAAACATTGCGCGCAAGCCTGAAACCGCGCGTCGCCGTACTAACGCGAAAGGGTCTCGTTCCCGGGCTGGCAGTCATTCACATTGGCGACAACCCGGCCTCCGCCGCCTACGTGCGCAACAAGATTCGTGCGTGCGCAGAAGCGGGTATCCATTCCGAACTCATCGCACTGCCCTCCGGCGCCTCCCAATCCGAGTTGCTAGCGCACATCAAAGCGCTCAACCATAACCCGCGCATTCACGGCATTCTCTTGCAACTGCCCTTACCCGCCCACATTGCAGCGGCTGAGGCGCTGCTCGCCATTGATCCGGCCAAGGACGTTGACGGCTTCCATCCGGAGAACGCCGGCGCGCTGATGCTCGGTCAGCGCGGGTTTGTGCCTTGCACCCCTCGTGGCGTCATTGAATTGCTGGGGCACGAAAGCATCCCCGTAGCCGGCAAGCACGCGGTCGTCATCGGACGCTCGAACATCGTAGGCAAACCCGTTTCACTGCTGCTCTTGCAGGCCGGTGCAACCGTCACCATATGTCACTCTCAGACACGGGAACTTGCGGAATTCACCCGCCAGGGCGACATCGTCGTCACCGCCGCAGGCCGCTTGAATGTATTGACCGGGAACATGATCAAACCCGGAGCGACAGTCATCGACATTGGCATCAACCGGACCGCAGAAGGCAAGCTGGCCGGTGATTGCGATTTCAAGAGCATGCTGGGCATCGCCGGTGCCATCACCCCTGTTCCGGGGGGAATCGGGCCAATGACCGTGACGATGCTGCTGTTCAATACGGTCCAGGCGGTCGAAGCCAGGCTACAGTCGCCAGGCTGAGATATTGGCACGAGTAGTACAACCGAAGCCTCTTTTTTTTTGCTGTCACAAGGATCCAGATGAGCTCCAACCCGCTACTCGACTTCAGCGGCCTGCCGCGATTTGCGTCCATTCTCCCGGCGCACATTTCTCCGGCCATTGAGGCACTGCTTGTGGAGAATCGTGCACTTATCGCCCTCCTCGCCGCGCCTTCGGTTCCGGCGACGTGGGAGGAATTCATCGCACCGCTGGATGATGCCAACGAGCGCCTGGGGCGCGCTTGGGGCGTGGTTGGCCACCTGCATGGCGTACTCGACTCGCCCGATCTGCGCGAGGCCTATAACGCCAACCAGCCGGCGATCGTCCAATACTGGACCGAACTGGGCCAGAACCTTGCCCTGTTCGATAAATACAAAGAGCTGCGGGCATCGCCTTCATTCACCGGCTTGTCTCGCCAGCAAAAAAAGATTGTCGAAAATGAAATCCGCGACTTCCGGCTGTCTGGCGCCGAGCTTTCAGATGAAAAGAAACTGCGTTATGCGGTCATCATGGCGGAATTGGCGCGCCTGTCTACGAAGTTTTCCGAAAATGTTCTCGACGCTACCAATGCCTTTTCTTTAACCCTGAAAGACGCCGGTGAGGTCGCCGGTATCCCGGATGAAAACCTCCAGGCGGCCGCCGAGGCGGCCGAAAAAGCCGGCGAGTCGGGCTGGCGATTTACCCTGCACGCCCCGTCCTACATGCCGGTCATGCAATATGCGGACGACCGCAAGCTGCGCGAGGCAATTTATCGCGCGCACGTTACCCGCGCCAGCGAGTTCGGAAAGCCTGAGTGGGACAATACGCCGCTGATAGCTGAAATTCTCAAATTGCGAAACGAGGCGGCTCGGCTGCTTGGTTACCGGACTCATGCAGAAGTGTCGCTCGTTCCCAAGATGGCCGAGTCTCCCGCGCAGGTGATCGAATTCCTTGATGACCTCGCACGAAAAGCGCGCCCCTTCGCGGAAAAGGACTGGAAAGAACTCGCCGCGTTCGCCGCATCAGAGCTTGGCATTGCAGACCTGCAGGCGTGGGACACAGCATATGCATCGGAAAAGCTGCGCGTCAGCAGGTATTCGTTTTCCGACCAGGAGGTCAAGCAATACTTCCCCGAATCCAAAGTCATGCAAGGCATGTTCCGGGTCGTGGAAACGATTTACGGCGTCAAAATTGACATTGAACAAGCCGAGGCATGGGACCCGGCGGTCAGTTTCTATCGCATCTGCGAACCGTCCGGCGCCGTCATCGGTCGCTTCTATGTCGACCTGTATGCGCGCGAAACCAAGCGCGGCGGCGCTTGGATGGACGAGGCGATCACGCGCCGCCTGCGCGGAACGCAGGTACAGACCCCGGTCGCCTACCTCAATTGCAATTTCCCGTCTCCGGTCGGCGGCAGATCCGCCACGTTTACCCACGACGATGTCATCACGCTTTTTCACGAGTTCGGGCATGGCCTGCACCACATGCTCACGCGTGTCGATTACCTTGGGGTTTCAGGCATTCGCGGCGTGGAATGGGACGCGGTCGAACTGCCAAGCCAATTCATGGAAAATTTCTGCTGGGAATGGGACGTACTCAGCCACATGACAACCCACGCGGAAAGCGGGGCGGCTATTCCCCGCGCCCTGTTTGACAAGATGGTCGCGGCGAAAAACTTCCAGAGCGGCATGCAGATGCTCCGACAGGTTGAGTTCTCGCTGTTTGACATGCAACTGCATTCGGATTTCGACCCTAACGGGTCATCAACCGCACAACAGTTGCTGGATGGAATACGGAAAAATATCGCTGTTTCCATACCGCCTGCATGGAACCGTTTCCCAAATAATTTCTCGCACATCTTTTCAGGCGGCTACAGCGCCGGCTACTACAGCTACAAATGGGCAGAAGTGTTGTCCGCTGACGCCTACAGCGCCTTTGAGGAAAACGGTGTTCTTGATCCGGTCACCGGCGCGAGATTCCGGAATGAGATTCTTGCCGTTGGGGGCAGCAGGTCAGCACTGGAGTCTTTCAAGGCATTCCGCGGTCGCGAGCCCCGCGTCGATGCGTTGATGCGGCATAGTGGTATGATTTCGGCGTAGCTTGCCCCCGAGAAAACGATGAAAACGCCGCTATTTTTGTTCCTTGCGATCGCGTCTTCGTGCGCCTCTGCCCAAATGTACCGGTGGGTCGATCAAAACGGCAAGACGCACTACACAGACACCCCGCCCCTCCCTGCGGCCGCAAAAAGCGTGCAACAGAAAAAGCTGGGCGGCAGCGTCATCGAAACCAGCCAGGTGCCGTACCAGTTGCAAGAGGCGATTCGTTCCTATCCCGTTACGCTATACACCTCCCCAACCTGCAAGGATGGCTGTTCGCAGGCGCGCGACATGCTGGCCAAGCGTGGCGTGCCGTTTCGCGAAGTCAGTGTTGCAGACGAGGACAGCAATGCATTGCTGAAAAAAGTATCGGGAGCCAACCAGGTTCCCACTATTGCTGTGGGCAGCCAGGTACAAATCGGCTTCGAGGTGAAATCCTTCAACGGCCTGATCGACAGCGCCGGCTACCCGAAAACCGCCATCAATCTTCCCGGCGTGGCAAGAGCCATGGCGCCGCCTGCCGCGGCAAAAGCGCCAGAGCCGCCAAAACCCGCGGCGCCCGATGCCGCTCCCGCTCCGGCCGCCGCAACAGTGCCGGCGGCGAGCGTCCCGACTGCGCAATAAGGCTGCGCATCGCCGGGACGGGTCTGCGCCGCAGGCAACGAGTCCGGTAGCATCGGCGACCGGCGCGAACCACCACAGGCCGCGCGCGCTGGTCTCGCAACAGTCTTGCATCGCCACCAACGCTGCCTCAAACTCCGCAACTTGCGAGTTCCCCGGTCACCCTGCATGAAGCTTGCCACCTGGAATGTCAATTCGCTCAACGTGCGTCTGCCGCATGTTCTCGATTGGCTTCGTCTGCACCAGCCCGACGCCCTGTGCTTGCAGGAGCTGAAGATGGAAGACGCCAGATTCCCGCGCGACGCGATAATGGCGGCAGGCTATCACTCCGCCTTCCTCGGTCAGAAAACCTACAACGGCGTCGCAATCCTGTCGCGTACACCCGCCACTGGCGTCGTTCACAATATTCCGGGCCACAGCGACGAGCAAAAGCGCGTCATCGTCGCGACCATATCCGGTGTGCGCCTGGTCTGCGCCTATGTGCCCAACGGCCAATCGGTGGGTTCTGAAAAATACCAGTACAAGCTGGCGTGGCTGCAAGCCTTCCGGCAGTGGGTGGCTGAGGAGGCGGTACGCAGTTCGCGGCTCGCCGTCCTTGGCGACTACAACATCGCCCCCGAAGACCGCGACGTGCACGATCCCAAGGCCTGGGAAGGGCAGGTGCTCGTAAGCGAGCCTGAGCGCACAGCCTTCCGTGCTCTGGTCGATATCGGACTTGCCGACAGTTTCCGGATGTTTGATCAGCCGGAGAAATCCTTCACTTGGTGGGACTACCGCATGAACGGTTTCAAACGCAATTCCGGCATGCGCATCGACCACATTTTGCTGTCGCCGGAACTGGCGGCGCGCTGCGTGAGCTGCACTGTCGACCTCGAGCCAAGAAAACTCGAGCGCCCGTCAGACCATGCGCCGGTGTGGTGCGAGCTGAACTGAACGAATGGGTGGATCGGCTGGAGATCCGCACCAGGCGGGGCTTTCCAGCCTATGGCCCCGCCTGACAGGGCTTGCGCTCAGGCGATAGCGTCGTAGGCAGGCAGGGTCAGAAACTCGACGTAAATATCATCGGTGGTGATTTTCTCGAACAAGGCGGCACCTTCGGCGTACTTGCCGGCGTTGTACGCCGCGTCGCCGAGATAGGCTTTGACCTTGGGCAACTCCTCGGCCACCAACTGGCGAAACATCGCCGCAGTGACTTTGCGGCCGTCATCGAGCAGACCTTTTTCACTGCGTATCCACTGCCATATCTGCGAGCGTGAAATCTCCGCCGTCGCCGCGTCCTCCATCAGGTTGAACACGGGAACGCAGCCGTTACCGGCAAGCCAGGCACCGAGGTACTGGATACCGACGGAAATATTGTTCCGCAGGCCGGCCTCGGTAATCGGCGCCTCCGGCCTGAAATCGAGCAGGTCCTTCGCGCTGAAATTCACATCCGGGCGCTGCTTTGCATACTGGTTGGGACCGGGCATGTGCCGGTCAAATACTTCTTTTGCGATGGGCACCAGACCCGGGTGCGCCACCCAGGTGCCGTCACAACCATCGGTGACTTCGCGCAACTTGTCCTGACGCACCTTCTCCAGCGCGGCCTCGTTCGCGACGGCATCGTTCTTGATCGGGATCTGCGCCGCCATTCCGCCCATTGCGGGCGCGCCCCTGCGATGGCAGGTCTTCACCAGGGTCAGCGCGTAGGCGCGCATGAACGGCGAGGTCATCGTCACTTGCGAACGGTCGGCAAGGCAGAAATCCTTGTTAGAGCGGAATTTCTTGATACAGGAAAAAATGTAGTCCCAACGGCCGATGTTGAGGCCGGCCGAATGACTCCTGAGCTCCCACAGTATTTCGTCCATCTCGAATGCGGCGACGACGGTTTCGATCAGTACGGTCGCCCTGATCGAACCCTGCGGAACACCGAGTTCGGCCTGCGCCGCCTTGAAAATGTCGTTCCACAGACGCGCTTCAAGGTGTGATTCCATTTTGGGCAGGTAGTAGTAGGGCCCCGATCCGCGCGCCAGCAGTTCTCTCGCGTTATGAAAAAACAGCAGCGCGAAATCAAAAATGCCGCCGGACACGATCTTGCCATCGACGGTCACATGCTTTTCGTCCAGGTGCCAGCCGCGCGGACGCGGAATCAGCACTGCGGTCTTGTCATTGAGCTTGTAGTGCTTGCCGTTTTGTTCGAGCGTGATGGAGCGGCGCACCGCATCGCGGATATTGAGCTGGCCGTCGATCATGTTGTCCCAGGTCGGACAATTGGCATCTTCGAAATCCGCCATGAAGGTCGAGGCGCCGCAATTGAGCGCATTGATGACCATCTTGCGATCGGTCGGGCCGGTGATCTCGACGCGGCGGTCGAGCATGTCCGCCGGTTGCGCTGCGATGCTCCACTCGGCGTCGCGGATGGCCTTGGTTTCAGGCAGAAAGTCCGGCAGTGCACCGGCATCGAAGGCCTTCTGGCGGACCGCGCGCAGCGCCAGTAATTCCTCACGCCGCGGCTCGAACGCGCGGTGCAGCGTGCCAAAAAAAGCCAAGGCGTCGGCACTGATTATCTGCCGGTAAGCCTGGGGGAGGCTGCCGTGAACTTCAATGCCACCGGGAAATTTTTCGCTCATGTGCGTTCTCGCTCGCCAGATAGTTGAATGATTAATTTCGTCTTTGACGCTATCGCTTGTGCATCAGGGTCGCCGTCAGGCTCGCGATTTATTGTGCGCCACAGCATTTTAATTAGAATACCGTGATCCCGCAATACGAATTTGATTTCGCATTATGAAATATCAATCAAACACATTCCGCATTATGAAATGGCGTCCTGATCTGCAAAATACTGTGCTAATCTGGCGGTCCAGTCACCGCATCCTTACCGGCACAAAGTGCATTCGCCTTGAATCACAGGCGCAACAGCACGCCGGAAGCGGGACCGTACCAAGGAGGATTCACATGGGCACGAAATACAGGGTTCTGATCCTCGGCGCTTCCTATGGCTCGTTGCTGGCAACCAAGCTGCTGCTCGCCGGACACAGCGTAAAAATGATTTGTCTCGCGGCCGAGGCCGCAATCTTCAACAGCGGGGGCGCCATCGTGCGCATGCCGGTCAAGGGCCGCGAAGGTCTGGTGGAAATCGATTCGCGCAAACTGCCGGGAAAGCTTTCGGCTGAAGCCCCGGGTGCGGTCAATCCGGCGGATTTTGACCTCGTCGCATTGGCGATGCAGGAGCCGCAGTACGGCGCGCCCGGCGTGCGCGAACTGCTCGATGCCGTGGCCAGGTCAAAAGTGCCCTGCATGTCCATCATGAACATGCCGCCGCTGCCGTATATCGCGCGCATCCCGGGTGTCGACGCACAGGCATGCCGCGCCGCCTACACTGATCCGGCGGTCTGGGACAGCTTTGATCCGGCAACGCTGACGCTGTGCAGTCCGGACCCGCAGGCCTTTCGCCCGCCGGAAGAAAAGGTCAACGTCCTGCAGGTGCGCCTGCCGACCAACTTCAAGGCCGCCCGATTCGACTCGGACGCGCACACCGCGATCCTGCGCCAACTGGAGGCTGACATCGATGCCGTGCGTTTCGACACGCCGGACGGCCCGATCGAATTGCCGGTCAAGCTCAAGGTGCACGATTCGGTATTCGTGCCGCTCGCCAAGTGGAGCATGCTGATGGCCGGCAACTACCGTTGCATCACCAAAGACGGCATGCGGCCGATCAAGGAGGCGGTGCACTCGGACATCGAAGCCTCGCGCGCGGTTTACACCTGGGTGGCCAAGCTGTGCATGTCGCTCGGTGCGACCGAAAAAGATCTGGTGCCGTTCGAGAAATACGCCAGCGCGGCGCTCGGTCTGGCCAGCCCCTCGTCGGCGGCGCGCGCGCTGTTCGGTGGCGCGAAAAACATCGAGCGCGTGGATCGCCTGGTGCAGATCATCGCGTCGCAAAAAGGCCGGCGCCTGGCCGAAATCGACGAGGTCGTCAAACTGGTTGACGCAAAACTCGCTTCCAACCGCCAGCCGCCCCAACCGCAAGAGGGATGACGCAGGCGACGCATCAGGGGTGCGTGCCTGAGGCGTCGCGTTCAGGCCGCCTCGGCCGGATCGCCCTTGTCGTCGAGCCCGAGTTCCTGGATCTTGCGCGTGATGGTGTTACGCCCGATGCCGAGCAGGTTTGCCGCTTCGATGCGGCGTCCTCCGGTATGCGCGAGGGCCTTGGCGATCAGCACCTTCTCGAATTCGCGCGAGAGCGAATCCATGATGCCCGACTCGCCCCGCGCCAGCGCCTTTTCCGCCTCGCGCGACAGCGCGCCTATCCAGTCCGAGCCGGGTACGCGCGAGGACTCCTCGCGCAGCTCCTGCGGCAGGTCGCTGATTTCTATCGACTGGCCCGGTGCCATCACCGTCAGCCAGTGGCAGACGTTCTCGAGCTGGCGCACATTGCCCGGAAAATCGTGGCCGCCAAGATAATTCATCGCCGCCTCGGTCAGCCGCTTCGGTTCCATACCAAGGTCTTTCGCGCTTTTGGCCAAAAAGTGGCGCGCCAGCAGCGGAATGTCCTCGCGCCGTTCGCGCAGCGACGGCAGGCGCAGGCGGATCACGTTAAGACGGTGATAGAGGTCTTCACGGAACTGCCCGTCCTTGACCCGCGCCTCGAGGTTCTGGTGGGTCGCGGCAATCACGCGCACATTCGACTTGATCGGCTGGTGGCCGCCGACGCGGTAAAAATTGCCGTCGGACAGCACCCGCAACAGGCGCGTCTGCAAATCCGGCGGCATGTCGCCGATTTCATCGAGGAACAGCGTGCCGGCCTCGGCCTGCTCAAAGCGGCCGCGGCGCATTGCCTGCGCCCCGGTGAAGGCGCCGCGCTCATGGCCGAACAGCTCCGATTCGAGCAAATCCTTGGGCATGGCCGCAGTGTTGATGGCGACAAACGGCTTGGATGCGCGTGAACTATGGCGGTGCAGTGCGTGCGCCACCAGTTCCTTGCCCGAACCCGATTCGCCGGTAATCAGCACCGTGGCGTTCGACTGCGACAAGCGGCCGATGGCGCGAAACACTTCCTGCATCGACGGCGCCTGGCCGAGAATTTCCGGCGAAGTCTGCGCCACGTCGGCCACCTCGTCCTCGCGCATTGATTCGTCAAGCGCGCGCCGGATCAGCTCAACTGCCTGGTCGACGTCAAAAGGCTTGGGCAGGTATTCAAATGCGCCGCCCTGGAACGCCGCCACCGCCGACTCGAGATCGGAATAGGCGGTCATGATGATCACCGGCAGCGTCGGGTGGCGCTGCTTGATGTTCTGCAGCAGTTCAAGACCCGAGGTACCGGGCATGCGGATGTCGGATACCAGCACCTGCGGCGCGCCTGTCGCCAGTGCGTCGATCGCATCCTGCGCCAGCGCAAAAGTCTTGTAAGGAATGCCCTCCCGGGTGAGCGCCTTCTCAAATACCCAGCGGATGGACTTGTCGTCATCAACGACCCAGACCGGTTTCATGGTTGTGTGCTCTTTCTGAATATGCGTTTCAAAATGAAGGGAAGTCCCCGCCCACGCCCGCGCGGATTGGCTGCTGGCAAAACCGGGGTGGCGCGGCGGCTCCGGGGCTGTATTCAGGACAAGGGCAGGACGATGCGAAAATTCGTCTTGCCCGGCTGGCTGTCCACCTCGATGACGCCGTGATGGTGCTGGACAAACGTCTGGGCCAGCGTGAGGCCAAGACCGGTGCCGCCGTCGCGGCCCGAAACCAGGGGATAAAACACCCTGTCGCGGATTTCCTGTGGAATACCTGGTCCATCGTCTATCACTTGCAATTCTAATGCCAGGCGATAGCGTTTCCGCACCAGGGTGACCTGCCGCGCCACGCGGGTACACAGTTCAATCGTGCCGGTGCCGCACAACTGCGGCCAGGTTGCCGGCTGGGCGACGATGGCTTGCGCCGCGTTGCGCGCAATATTCAGGATCACCTGTATCAACTGCTCCCGATCACCCTGGATTTCGGGCAGGCTGGTGTCGTAGTTGCGGCGAATGCGGATGCCGTCGGGAAATTCCGCCAGGATCAGGCTGCGCACCCGTTCGCACACTTCGTGGATATTCACCGGCCCGATATGCGGCGGGCGGTGCGGCGTGAGCAGGCGGTCCATCAAGGCCTGCAGCCGGTCGGCCTCCTTGATGATGACCTGGGTGTATTCGCGCAGGTCGGCGCGATCGAGTTCACGCTCGAGCAACTGCGCCGATCCGCGCAAGCCACCGAGCGGATTCTTGATCTCGTGCGCGAGATTGCGGATCAGTTCGCGATTGGCCAGGTGTTGATTGAGCTGTTGTTCTTCGCGCTCGATGCGTAACTGCTGTTCAATCGGGCGCAACTCGATCACAAGCTGGACCGCACCCGCTTCGACCGGCGTGGCGATGCAGTTGAGCGCGAGCGGCTCCAGGCCGACGCGGCCGAGGATGAGCTCCTGCTCGGCAAACCCCCAGCCGCTGCTCATCGCCTGCTGCAGCCTCGCCGCCAGCTCCTCGGTGTGCACGAACAAATTCAGGAAGGGATGGCCCAGGATGCCCTTGCGACCAACCTCGAACAGCGTTTCCGCCGCAGGATTCAGATACTGGACCGTCAGGCGCTCATCGAGCGCAACCACCGCCGTGGCGATCAGATCAAGTCCGGAGAACACGGGGGCCGGCATGCCGGGTCAGTGCCGGCGGTCGTGGCAGGGGACCACGCTTACTTCAGGTTGGTAAGTTCCTTTTGCAGCGCCTCGATGTTTTTCTGGTGCTGGTCGAGCTTGTCCTTGAACGGCTGAAGGCGCTCCGCCACCTTGGCGTAATTGCGCTCCTCGCCGGTGCGCACCTTCTCCTGCTCGACCAGTTTTTGCTGCGCCTCCCTGAACATCTGCTGCTCGGCGGTGAGCTCGTTCTGCAGGATCTTGCGCCGTCCGTCGTCGCGGGATTTCTGCGTAGCCGCATCGACGCGCGGAAAACCCGCGGGCGCCGTGGTCGCCGGCGCGCGCGGGGCCGGTACGACCGGCATCACCGGCACGACGGACACCTCGCGGCTCACCGCCGTGCACTTCTTGCCGATCATTTCTTCTTTGACGTTGGTATAGGTCGAGCGGCCGTTCTCGTCCTTGCACAAATAGGTCGTGCTGCCGCCTTGCGCCTGCGCCAGTGCGCTGGCGCAACACAAAACGGACCCGGTAAGGAAACGCACCATATGCAGGGGCAAGTCGGGCATGGGCAAGTTGGGCATGCGACGGGGCATGCGACACATCAAGATAGAACATTAAGTCTAGGCCAGAACCCACATGATTTCAAACCTTTTTACGACTCACTTAATAAAAACGGGGGCTGTATTGCCCCCGTTTTCCACAACGCCTTGCCGACCTATTACAAGCTGTAATACATGTCGAACTCAATCGGGTGCGTGGTCATGCGGAAACGCGTGACTTCATCCATCTTGAGTGCGATATAGGCATCGAGCATGTCATCCGAGAACACGCCGCCCTTGGTCAGGAAGCCGCGATCCTTATCCAGTTCGGCCAGCGCCTGGTCGAGCGAATGGCAAACCGTCGGCACCTTGGCCGCCTCTTCCGGCGGCAGGTGGTAGAGGTCCTTGTCGATGGGCTCGCCAGGGTGGATCTTGTTCTGCACGCCGTCGAGGCCGGCCATCAGCAGCGCGGCGAAGGCCATGTAGGGGTTGGCGGTCGGGTCGGGGAATCGCACTTCGACACGACGTGCGGCCGGATTCGTGACATAGGGAATACGGCAGGACGCCGAGCGGTTGCGTGCCGAGTACGCCAGGTTGATCGGCGCTTCGAAGCCGGGAACCAGTCGCTTGTAGCTGTTGGTACCGGGGTTGGTGATGGCGTTGAGCGCCTTGGCGTGCTTGATGATGCCGCCGATGTAGTACAGCGCGAAGTCCGACAGGCCGGCGTAGCCGTCGCCGGCGAACAGGTTCTTGCCGTCCTTCCATACCGATTGGTGCACGTGCATGCCCGATCCATTGTCGCCGACGACCGGTTTGGGCATGAAGGTGGCGGTCTTGCCATACGAGGCGGCGACCATGTGCACGGTGTACTTGAGGATCTGGTTCCAGTCGGCGCGCTTCACCAGGCTGTTGAAACGGGTGCCGATTTCGCACTGCCCGGCCGTAGCAACCTCGTGGTGGAAGACCTCGACTTCAACGCCCTGGGCCTCCAGCGCGAGCGACATCGCATTTCGAATGTCCTGCAGCGTATCGGTCGGCGGAACAGGGAAATAACCGCCCTTGACCGGCGCTCGGTGCGCCATGTTACCGCCGTCGTACTCGATGCTGCTCGACCAGGGCGCTTCTTCCGAGCTGATTTTCACAAACGAACCCGACATATCGGCGTTCCAGGTGACCGAGTCGAAAATGAAGAACTCGGGCTCGGGGCCAAAGTAGGCGACATCGCCCAGGCCGCTCGACTTGAGGAAGGCCTCGGCGCGCTTGGCGAGCGAGCGCGGGTCGCGGTCGTAGCCCTTGCCGGTCGAGGGCTCGATGACGTCGCAGGTGATATTAAGCGTGGTCTCGTCGGTGAACGGGTCGATGCGCGCCGAATCCGGGTCCGGGTACAGCAGCATGTCCGAGGCTTCGATACCCTTCCAACCGGCGATCGACGAACCGTCAAAGGCGTGGCCGTTGTCGAACTTGTCCTGGGTGAACTGGTGATGCGGCACCTGGACGTGCTGCTCCTTACCCCTGGTATCGGTGAAACGGATGTCAACGAACTTGACTTCCTGATCCTTGATCATCTTGAGTACGTCGGCGGCAGACAATGCCATTTTTTTCTCCTAAAGTGCGGGTTGCGTAAAAGTCGTTGGTTGTCGTGTTCTGTGGCGGGCGGGTAGCGACACGCGACACCAGAAATGCCTCTGCGAACGTTGAAATCAGCAGAAAGCATGCCATCATCAAAATCTAGCCGGATCATTGTGCCACAAGCACCAAAAGCAAAACGTCACTGCACTAATTTGGTGCATTTTCAACCATAGCCGCCACACTGTGGTGCGAAGTTGGGAATTTGCACCACGACCACTCATTTTCAGGCGTCCCACTCTCAACTTGAAAGGCGGTACACAGTCATGGAATCTGCAGAAAATCTTTTAGCCAGAGCCAGACAACGCGCCCTGGAGATGAAGCTGGCTTATGCCGGCGCCCTTCTGCCGGCGGAAGCGTATGCATTACTGCAAGCCCAGCCCGGCGCGCGATTGATCGATGTCAGAACGAAGCCAGAACTGGAGTTCGTCGGGCGGGTTCCCGGCGCCACAGAGATCGAATGGAACAGTTGGCCGGGCAGCAAGCCCAATACCGCTTTCATCACCGAAATGCAGGCCGCAGTGCCCGATGGCAACCCGGTTCTGTTCCTATGTCGCAGCGGCGTGCGCTCGCACAACGCAGCGACCGCGGCAACGGCGGCAGGCTATACGCAGTGCTTTAATGTGCTGCAGGGCTTTCAGGGCGACAAGGATACACAGAACCACCGCAACGGCGTCGGCGGCTGGGTGCATTCCGGTCTGCCCTGGACCCAGTCCTGAGGTCCCGGGCTGGTGACCGCCGCCGGCTGAGAACACAAGCTGGAAATGCCCGCCAGTCGGGCGTTTCCAGCCATCGCCCGCCGCAAAAGGCCGGCGCGCAAGCTGGCTTACAATCTCGTTTTGGTTTACCGGAAAGCAGCATGATCAATTCCATCCGGGGTACGCGCGGCATGGCCGTCGCCCCCCACGCCCTTGCCAGCCAGTCCGCCCTCGCCGTGCTGCGTGAAGGCGGCAACGCCATCGAGGCCATGATCAGCGCTGCGGCGACGATTGCCGTGGTCTATCCGCACATGAACTCCATCGGCGGCGACAGCTTCTGGCTGTTGTCGGTACCGGGCCAGGCACCGGGGGCCATCGACGCCTGCGGTGCGGCGGCTCAGGCGGCGTCCATCGACTGGTACCGCGAGCGGCAAATCACCGCCAGCATTCCGTTTCGCGGCGGCATCGCCGCCAACACCGTTGCCGGCACGATTTCGGGCTGGGGCGCGGCACACAAGCTATCGCGCCAATCTCTGGGCGGGCGCATGCCGCTGTCGCGCCTGCTCGAGGATGCCATCCACTATGCCGAGCACGGCATCCCGGTGACGCGCAGCCAGATGGTCAATACCAGTAACAAAAAAGCCGAACTGCTGCCACAGCCGGGCTTTGCCGAAACTTTTCTGGTCGGCGGTGAAGTGCCGGCCACCGGCAGCGTGTTTCTGCAAAAGCGCATCGGCGCAACGCTGCGGCGCATCGCCAAGGCCGGCACCGACGACTACTACCGCGGCGAACTGGCGCAGTCCATTGCCGCCGACCTCAAGCGCGCCGGAAGTCCGCTGGTACTGGCCGACCTCGCGGCCCATCGCGCCGGCCTGCGCGACCCGCTGCATCTGGCCCATTCCGCCGGCGACGTTTACAACATGACGCCGCCGACGCAAGGCGTGGTGTCGCTGATGATCCTGGGCATCATGGACGAACTGCGGGCCGACAAAGCCGACCCGGCCGGCGCCGACTATGTGCACCTCGCGGTCGAGGCGACCAAGCAGGCATTTCGCGTGCGCGACCGCCATGTCACCGATCCGGCCTACATGAGCGTCAATCCGCAGGACTTGCTGCAGCCCTCGCACATCCGCGCCATGGCGTCGAACATCGACCGCAATGTCGCCGCGCCCTGGGGCAGCGGCAAGGGCCCGGGCGACACCATCTGGATGGGGGTCATCGACGGCGAGGGCCGCATGGTGTCTTTCATCCAGAGCATTTATCACGAGTTCGGCTCGGGGGTGGTGCTCGGCGACTCGGGCATCAACTGGCAAAACCGCGGCTGCAGCTTTGCGCTCGACCCGGCCAAACTCAACAGCCTGCGCCCGGGCCGCAAACCCTTTCACACCCTCAATCCGGCCATGGCCCGCCTCAAAGACGGCCGCAACATGGTGTACGGCACCATGGGCGGCGACGGTCAGCCGCAGACGCAGTCGGCGCTGTTCAGCCGCATTGTCGGCTTCGGCATGACACCGCAGCAGGCGGTGAGCGCGCCGCGCTGGCTGCTCGGGCGCACCTGGGGGCAGGTCAGCGAAACCCTCAAGCTCGAATCACGCTTCCCGGCCGAGGTGATCGCCACGCTCAATGCCATGGGCCACGACACCGAGGTGCTGGGTGAGTACGACGAAACGGTGGGGCACGCCGGCGCCATTGTGCGCCATTCGAATGGCGTGCTCGAAGGCGGTGCCGATCCGCGCAGCGACGGGAGTGTGGCCGCCTTCTGAAAAAGCGCCGGCCAACGGCAAGGTGACGCTGAACCGGTTGGTTCTTCGGTCTATAATCGTTCACAAAAGCGACACGCTTTGCGCCGCTACACCCCGCAGGGGAAGACGCAAAACCCACGCGCTGCCGATACCAGCAACGAAAGGACGGAACGCAATGAGCGCAACAACTGCAGCGGCGCCACGCATTCAAGCGAACAGCCTCGGGATAAAGCGTGTAGGCGTTTTCCTCGGGGCTGAAATCACCGGGATCGATCTGGCGAAACCGATGGAAGATCCGATCATTGAGGCCCTCAAGCAGGCCCACGCCGAGCACGGTGTGCTGGTGTTCCCCAATCAGGTCATTTCTTCCGAGGACCTCAAGCGCTTCGGGCGCTACTTCGGCAAATTGAGCGTCCATCCGTTCTCAACCAGCGCGGCTGACACGCCGGAATTGATCGTCTACGACAACAAGGAGGGCAACCCTCCGGCGCCGACCGACATCTGGCACACCGACGAGACCTTTCGCGAAGCGCCCCCCATGGGAACCGCCTTGTGCTCCAAGCTCATCCCCGAAGTGGGCGGCAACACGGCCTTTGCCAGCATGAGCGCGGTGTACGAAGGCCTGTCCGACCGCTGGCAGCAGTTTCTCTCGGGGCTCGAGGCGGTGCACGACTTCAAGCCCTTCCGCAGCCTGTTCGCGGAAGACCGCGCCGGTATCGAAAAACTGCGCAAATTCGAGGATCTCTACCCGCCGGTCACCCACCCCCTCGTCGCGGTGCATCCGATGACGGGCAAGAAGGTAATTTTCGTCAACCCGCAGTTCACGCTCTATATCAAGGGCATGGCCGAGGACGAGAGCCGCATGATCCTCGAGATGCTGTATCGCAAAACCCTCATCCACGAATACCAGTATCGCCATTGCTGGCAGCCCAACATGCTGGTGTTCTGGGATAACCGTCACGTGCAGCACTCGGCACTGCATGACTACTACCCGCAGCGCCGCCTGATGGAGCGCGTAACCATCGCCGGCACCCGACCGCTTCCCGATGGCCCGACGGCGGACCACAAGGAACTGCGCCGCTACCTGATGCCGCCGTTATCCGAATTCCGCGCCAAAGGCAGCGCACAAAGACGCCAGCACGATTCCTGATTGGAAAGGGGTGCGCAAGCGCCCCCCGAACTCATGGCGCGCCTCAGGCTGTTAGCGAACGCTTACGACGAAATTCGCGGGTCAGCAGGACCGCGCCAAGCGCCAATCCGGCGAGATCGGTGAAAATTGCGCCGCGGAAGGCATCAGCGGGAATCAGCATCAGTACCCCGGCGAGAATGAACAGCAAGCGCAACGAGGGTGGAATGGGCGCCGAGAAAAAGCCGACCACACCGATAGTTGCGACCCAAACGCCGAGCGAGGCGGTAAGCACGGCGAAAGCGATGGTCAGCACATCACCTTGCATCAGCAGGCTTGGCGAGAACACGAACAGGAACGGAATAATATAGGCGCTCCAGCCGATGCGCATCGCCGTCCAGCCGGTCTGGTTGGGATCGGCGCCGCCGATATTGGCTGCAGCAAACGCGGCCAGCGCCACCGGTGGCGTCACCATCGACATGATGCCGAAATAAAGTACGAACATGTGCGCCGCCATCGGCGTGATGCCCGCCTTCACCAGCGCCGGCGCGATCAGGGTGGCCATGATGATGTACACCCCAACCGTCGGCATGCCCATGCCCAGCAGCACGCCCAGCGCGGCGGTAATGACCAGCAACAGCAGAATGTTCTGTCCGGTAATGGTCAGCAATTGCAGCGTCAGCCCGAACGCGAGCCCGCTGATATTGAGAATGCCGATGAACATGCCGGCGGTGGCGCAGATCATTATCAGGTCGATAACCGCGCCACCGGTAGAAATGGCGGCACGCAACACCTGCCAGACCGAATAGCGGCGCCCCCTGTAGCCGAAGACAAGCGCGCAAAAAATGAGCACTGCGGTGGCGAGTAGCGCGCAATATTCCGCGCGCAACCCGAAGATCAGCAGCGCGCCTATCAACACGGCAAAGGGAATCGGGAAGTACCAGCCGGCGCGCAACACCTCGCCGGCGCGCGGCAGTTTATCGGCCTCCTCGCCGAGAATTCCGCGTTTTGCCGCTTCCAGATCGACCTGGAAAAACAGTGCCATGTAATAAAGCAGTGCCGGAATCGCCGCCGCGAGTGCGACCGAGGCATAGGAAACCTGCAGGATTTCCGCCATCAGGAAAGCCGCCGCCCCCATCACCGGGGGCATCAGCTGGCCACCGGTCGAACCAACCGCTTCGACTGCTGCGGCGACTTTTGCCGGGAATCCGGCACGTTTCATCATCGGTATGGTCACCACACCAACCGCCGAGACGTTGGCGACGGCACTGCCGGAAATCATGCCGAAAAATGCCGAACCGGCAACGGCGATTTTGGCCGAGCCGCCCCGATATCGGCCCATGCACGCGCGCGCAAGATCGGTAAAAAACTCCGAGCCGCCGCAGCGCGACAAAATCTGGCCCATCAGGATGAACGGCACCACGACCGTGATCCCGATGCTGACCGGCGCACCCAGCAGCGCGTTGGTATCAAGCCCGAGGTACACCAGCAGCCGCGTGAACTCTACCGGTCGCGACTGGAACACGCCTGGCAGGTGGGTGCCCAACATGGCGTAGGCGACGCCACCCAACACCACCAACACAAGCGAGATGCCGGCGGTGCGACGGGTGGCTTCAATAACCAGCAGCGCCAGCGCGGCGGCCATCAGTACGCCGTCGAGCGGACGCGAAGACAGTTCATTCGACAAGTCCGGATAGCGCCAGGCGAGGTAAAGGCACAGCGCAAGGCCGCCTGTAGCAAGGACGGCGTCCCACCAGGCGACACGGCCGGCAAGCCGCGGGTGAATTGGTTGCGTCAGAAAGGCGAGCGCGAGCGCAAAGCCAATGACGGTGAGCAGGAACTGCTCGGTATAAAGCGAAAAACCGAACCAGCCCCGAGGCAGGTCCAGTATCCAGGCGATGACAGAGACAACCAGCAGCGTCTGCAGGCCGAGGCTGACACGCGCCCAGCCGTCTGCAGCTTGGGGACCGGCGATGTGATGTTCAGCGTTCATGGGAAGACTATTCCGACCGGCCGTGAAATGGTGTGCAAAGGCATGCCGGCGCAGCGTGGGCGACGGCTGTCACCGCCGCCCGCCGGCAAGGGAATTGCGGCTGCCGCGTTACTTGGCCGCGCCGATGCCCTTTTCCTGATAGAACTTCAATGCGCCCGCGTGAAAAGTTGCCGGCATGGCTTTGTGCATATTCATCGGGTTGAAGCCGCCGAAGGCGCGCAGGCTCTCGACAAGCTTGGGCTTGTTCTCGAACATGGCCTTGGCGATGCGATAGACGTCCTGATCCTTCACGTGCGAGCCAACGACAACCAGGTAGTCATACCCCATCAGCTTGGTCGGGCCGTCCAGTCCGACGAAAGCCGGCGAAGGATTGACCAGCGTGACGTAGGAGTAAGGCATGATTTTCTTCATCGCTTCGAGGGACTTCGCATCGTCGGGCACCGGCAGGTAGCGAATGCCGCCCACGGTCTTGTCCACTTCGGTCACCTTGCCTGCGCCCAACGCGAAAAAGCCGGCGTCAATCTTGCCGTCGATAAAATCATCGGCGCCACGGATGACATTGGGCACCAATACCGGCGAGATGTCCTTGCCCGTTACTCCGCCGGTGGCGAGAATCGCCTCGACAATGCGCTGCAAGGTCACCTGCGCCGAAAAACCGTAGGGAACACGCTTTCCCTTGAGATCGGCAATCGACTTTATCGGCGAGTCCTTCCTGACGAACATGCTTGAATAGAGCGGAAAGATCACGCCGAGGACGCGCAGGTTCGACTGTTTGCGCCCCGTGTAGGGGCCAGTCCCGTCCACCGCCTCCTGGATTTCGAGCACGTTGGCCACGGCAAGATCAAGCTCGCCCGAGTTGAGCAGCGGCAGCACGGCGCTCGATCCGGAGTAGGGCTGCACCCGGCTCTGAATGTTCGCCGATTCGGCCATGACCTTGGCGATTGCCGAACTCATGTTGTAGCCGATGGTGCCTTGCGGAGCGCTGCCAAAGCCCAGCACTTGCGCCTGAGCGCCGAAAGACAGGCACGTCACGGCGATAAAAACAAAAATGCGTTTCATGGAATCTCCTCGTTGAGTGGACTGCCCCTCGATGCGGGGGGTTCCCCTGAGGTCAAGGTATCAAACACAGGGCGTGATGGCAACAAACCATATTCATACGGGTCGGCCTGCGCGCATCCCGGCGAACGCAGCGGCCGCCCCGGTGGCTTCGGTTAGCGCACAACCTGCACCGCATCGCGCGAAAGCGCGTCGTTCGTCGTTCGTCGTCGATTGCGAACAAAAACACGCACCGGGAGCAGGATGCGCCTGCACCGTGTTTGCCGGCTACCGGCGCGGGAGCATGTGCAAACCGTAATGCGCCGCAGATGAAAGGCTGCATGGGAGTTGAAGACCCGCTGCATCTCGCCCATTCGGCCGGCGAGTTCTGCAACACGACCCTGCGGACGCAAGGCGTGGTGTCGCTGATTATTTCTGTGTCGGGTATAGCCCGGAAACCCTTGCCAGTCGCGACTTTCCAGCCTATCCCGCAGTCCAGTTCACGGCGCCGGTCCATGCGGTGAGCAACACCACCACGCCAAATGCGATCCGGTACCAGGCAAAAATCGTGAAGTCATGGGTGGAGATATAGCGCAACAACCATCTCACGCAGAGAAAGGCGGAGGCAAACGCCGAGGCAAATCCCACCGCCCAGATGCCAAGGTCATCGACCGATAACAAGGCCCGCTCCTTGTACAACTGGTACGCGGTTGCGGCAAACAGCGTCGGGATGGCGAGAAAAAACGAGAACTCGGTCGAGGCCTTGCGCGAGAGGCCGAAGAACAGGCCGCCGATGATGGTGGCGCCGGAGCGCGAGGTGCCCGGAATCAGTGCCAGCGCCTGGGCAAGACCCAGCTTGAGCGCATCGCGCCAGCCGATGTCATCGACGCTGTGCACCCTCACTTCGTGCTTGCGTTTCTCCGCCCAGAGAATGATGAAGCCGCCGACGATAAAGGCCAGCGCCACCGGCACCGGCTGAAAAAGATGGGCCTTGATGGCCTTGCCGAAAGCCAGGCCCAGCACCGCGAGCGGCATGAAAGCGATGGCGATGTTCAGCGCAAAGCGCTGCGCCGCCCGGTCCGACCCGAGTCCGGAAACCACGGCGAAAATCTTGGCGCGATATTCCCAGCACACCGCCAGAATGGCCCCGCACTGGATGACGATCTCGAACAGCTTGCCGCGCTCGTCGTTGAAATCGAGCAGGTCGCCGGCGAGAATCAGATGGCCGGTGGAGGAAACAGGCAGGAACTCGGTCAGCCCCTCAACAATGCCGAGAATGAGCGCTTTGACAAGAACAGGGATATCCATGGTGGTGGGCCGGATAATAAGGGGACTCGGCGGCGCGCAGCGCCAAACGCCGGGCGTCAAGCGCCGACCGTCAAGCGTAATGCGCAGGGCGGATTATAGAGGACGAAGCGCAACGGACCGGTAGCGAGCCATCAAGCGCCTGACTATCCTGTCCTCCCAGCGCGACACCCATTGGCCGCGCAACGCGACCGGACCCCGCTCCAGCAGCGCGTCACCATCAGCGCAGCCGATCAGCGCCGGCGTGCGCCGCTGCGGAACATGGGACTGGAGCAGCAGGCCACACAATGCGTTCATCAGCTTGCGCGCCCGCAGTGGCTCTCGGCGCGCCGCGGCATTGCGACCGGGAAAAATATCGGCGTCACGCTTGGCGATGATGCGTTTCACCGCCTGGCCCGCCGTGCGCGCCGGCTGCCGCGGCATTCGCCTGGCTGGCGCGACCGCCCGGCGCAACCACCACGCCGTCGCAAACGCCAGCCTCGCACCCATGGTCGGCGCGAACGTCACCAGAAGCGTTCCCCACCCGAGCCCGAATATCACGCCCGCCGCGAGCGTAAGAACCGCACCATTCCCATGCGTTGACACACGCCGGCGAGCTGGTTTGTACGGATCAATCAATCACCCGGTTTTTCGGCGGAAAAAGCACGCCAGTGCGCCAGTGCGCCGCGCATGAACAACACGCGCCGCTCAAAACCGGGACAGGCCCTGCAAATGACCAGGTGCACGCGCAGCCCGAGGCGCTCGCGCCACGACAGGTCGCGGTCCTCTCTGGCGAGAATGATTCTCACCGTGTCGCGGCACGAAGGCATCGGGAATTTCATTTTATTTTCTCGAACCAGTTGATATTCACGCACTCTTGCAGGCGCAGACGCGCACGGTGCAGGAGTATCCAGGCATTGGACGATGTAATCTGCAATTCCTTACAGATTTCTTCGGTCGACAGTTCCAGCCATTCGCGCATCATGAATACGCGTCCCTGATTGTCCGGCAACCGGGACATGCAAGCCTCAAGGACCGCGAAGAACTGGCCGCGCCCCAGCGCGGCTTCGGGATCGCCCCAATGGTGCCGGGGTTCGCGATACTCGCCGGCAGCGGTGAACAAGAGCGCCTCGAGTTCGTCATCCGTGCTTTCAGATTGCAACTGCCTCACGATCTCCCGTCGTCCAAGGCGGATATGATCGATTATCTTGTTTTTCAGGATCCCCACCAGCCAGGTCTTGACCTGGGCGCGTCCGGCAAAGCGGTCTTTCGCTTCAAGCGCGGCCACCAGGGTTTCTGACACCACGTCATCTGCCCATGTGGCATTGCGCAACTGCCAGAAAGCGAACCGGTACAGGTACTCGCGGGCGTTGGCTATTTCCGCGCTTATGTCGTCATCAGGCTTCAACCGTCCCCCATTCCCAACGCTGACGCAAGGATGGGCATTGGCGCGGCGCTGCATGAGCAGCTTCGCCCCGTTGCCCGAGTTCGCAATATTGAACATGCGTATTGCCATTCCTTGTTTTGGACTATACAGTACACAACCAAGTTCAATCATCCGGAACGAATACTGTCATGGCCCGTCCTCTTGAATATGAGCCCGACATCGTCCTCAACCGGGCGATGCAGGTGTTCTGGCGCAAGGGCTTTGAATCGACTTCCCTCGATGACTTGTGCGATGCCACGGGGCTGGGCCGTTCCAGCCTTTATGCGGCTTTCGGCAGCAAGCAGGCGATGTATCTTCGCGCGCTCGCGCGTTATGAGGACGCCGCGATCAGCCGGATAGAATCGGCACTGGCCGGGCCGGCGCCGATCGCCTCGGCGCTGCGTGAATTTCTCACGCAAATGATAGAGGATATTGTTGCCGGACCGGGACGGCGCGGCTGCCTTATCGGCAACTGCGCCGCTGAAGCGGCAAGACAGAACCGCGGTGTTTCGAGCCGCGTAAGACGCAGCCTCGGACGCATAGAGGCGGCTTTCCGCCATGGCCTCACCCGCGCCAGAGCTCGCGGCGAAATTGCCGCCGACGCCGATGTGACGGCGCTCGCGCGCTTTCTGACCGCCAGCATTCAGGGCCTGCGCCTGATCGGCAAGGCGCAGGCTGATCGCGCTACGCTGAACGATATCGCGCAGGTCATGCTGCGCATCGTTTGCCCGCCGCATGCCGGCATGTTTGCCATGGCGCGCGCGCCTGATCCGGCAACCCCTTTCACCCCGTCCCGCAACCGGTCACCAGAAAAAAGGAACCCTTCATGAGCCTCAAACCACGACAACCCACACCCGCTCTGGAATTCGAACTCACAGGCGGTGGCCGCTGGTCTCTTGCAGCGCAGACGCCGCAGGCGTTCACAATGATCGTGTTTTACCGCGGCCTGCATTGCCCGCAGTGCCGGCGCTATACCGGAGAACTCAACACCCTGATCGGCGATTTCGACAAGCGCGGCGTCTCCACCGTGGTCACCAGCACCGACAGCGCCGAACGCGCCGAGCAGGCGAAAACGCAATGGGGCCTGTCCGGACTGACCGTGGGTTACGGTGTCAGCATCGAATCAGCGCGGCAATGGGGCCTGTTCATTTCCGCCGGCCGCGGCCCGACGTCGGCCGGCATTGAAGAGCCGGCGCTGTTTGCCGAACCCGGACTGTTCCTCGTCAAGCCCGACGGCACGCTGTACTGGTCGTCAGTATCGACGATGCCTTTTGCCCGTCCCCATTTCAATGAAATCGTCCAGGCAATCGACTTTGTCGTCAGCAAAAACTATCCGGCGCGCGGCGAAGCCTGACAGCCGGCGTTTCGCCACACAACCCGCCCTGAACAAGGAACACAAATTGAACAACCGACAGTTACCCACCCCGCGCATGCAACCGCTGCCCGCGGCGCACTCACCGGAACTGCAGGACGTATTCGAAGCTTCACGCAGGAACCTGGGCTTCGTGCCCAACAGCCTGCTCATCATGCAGCGCAAGCCGAAACTCGTGAAAGCGTTCATGCAGTTGAATGCCGCGGTCTGGGACCCCGAAGGCGAAGTGGACGTCGGCTTCAGACGCCTGATCGCCCTTGTTGCAAGCCGCGCAGCCGGTTGCCAGTACTGTATGGCCCACACCGCCGGCGGCGCGCTGCACAAAGGCGTGGACGAGGCAAAAGTGGCTGCAATCTGGGAATACAACACCAGCCCGCTTTACTCGGCGGCTGAACGAGTCGCGCTGGATTTCGCCCTCGCGGCGGGGGCAGTGCCCAATGACGTCACCGACGCCATGTTTGCGCAAATGCGCGAGCACTGGTCCGAAAACCAGATTGTCGAAATTGTCGGGGTCATCGCCATGTTCGGATTTCTGAACCGGTGGAACGACACCTTCGCCACCCCGCTCGAGGCCGAACCGGTGGCGGTGGGGGAGAAATTCCTCGCCGCGCACGGCTGGGACGCGGTCAAGCACGAGCGCCAGCCGGCTTAGCCGGCACCTTCGTATCGGCAGACATTCATGTCGCGACTTTTTTCGAGCAAGGATCGCCCCTTTGACATGGGCATTTTGCCCACCGAACTGATCGAGCGCGTGCCATGCGCGCCGGTCGGCGATGCACTGATGCCCACAGACGGGGTTGCCTCCGGTCCTGATGCCATTGACGGCGCCGTGCTCGAATATCGCGAACTCTTCGCCAGATACCTCGTTGGCGCACCCGCGACCGCCAGGGCGCCGGTCCCCGACGACCCGCTGATCCGTGCACGAAACCTCAAGGCCTCCGCCTATTTTCTGGATGCCAGCCTGGCGGGGACGTGCGCGATTGATCCGACCGACTGGACCGACACCGGGCATCCACACCACACCCACGCGCTGGTGTTCCTGATCGAGTTCGGCCGCGAACCCAGGGCCGGCGAGTCCGGCGATGCCTGGATACGCGGCACCAACGCCGCGCGCACCGACCTCCGATGTGCCGAGGCTGCGGTGGTCCTCGCCGGCTATGTCCGTGCGCTCGGCTGGTCGGCGCAGGGTCATGCCGCCGGGACGACCGCGGTTTCAATCGAACGCCTCGCACAGCGCGCCGGCATCGTCGTCGACAAGAATGGCGCGCTTCGCGCACCATACATAAGCGGCGGCTTTCGGCTGGGCGTGGTGACGACCGATTTCACGCTCACACCCGACACCCCGATCGCCCCCGGAGCCAGACTCGATTGGCACGATAGCGATGCCTATATGGGCCGGATGGGCACGCGCCCCGGATGGCACGACGCCGAACTGGCGTCCCGCCCGGTGCACATGGGCCGCTACGAAATGGAGAAGATCAAACGTGTGGACGAGCCGACCACCCTGATCATTGCGGAGGAAATCCGCCGCGTGCCCAAGCGGGCCGACCTGTTCACGCGTGCACTGGCGGGCGACCTGGGTGAAAAACCAAAGCACGAACGCACACGGTTTGCCGTCAAGCACCCGCTCGCCTTTGCCATGACGCCGTTGATCCGGAACATGGTGCCGGTGCAGGGAACGCGCGAGCCGCTGGCGCCGACGGGCTTCGGTGGTGACACCTCGGATCCGGCGAAGAACGTCGAGGCGATCAAGGCGCTCGGCTACTACCTTGGCGCCGATCTGGTCGGTATCTGCAAGGCCGAACCCTGGATGTACTACTCGCACGATGAGAACGAGGGGAAGCCGATCGAGCCCTACCATCCGTATGCAGTGGTGATGCTCATCGACCAGGGCTTCGAGACCATGGAAGGCGCATCGGGCGATGACTGGATTTCCGGCGCACAATCGATGCGCGGTTACATGCGCGGCGCCATGCTCGCCGGCGTAATGGCGGCGCACCTGCGGCGCATGGGGCATTCGGCGCGCGTCCACTCCAACGCCCACTCCGAAGTACTGCACCTGCCGGCCGTGTTGATGGCCGGATTGGGCGAACTCTCGCGCATCGGCGAACTCATCCTCAACCCCTTCATCGGTCCGCGCTCCAAGTCGGTCGTCTTCACCACAGACCTGCCGCTCATCGCCGACAAACCCATCGATTTCGGCCTGCAGGCGACGTGCCAGATGTGTCTCAAGTGCGCGCGCGAGTGTCCCTGCAATGCCATCCCTTTCGGTCCCAAGGTGATGTACAACGGCTACGAGATCTGGAAGCCGGACGTGGAAAAGTGCGGCAAATACCGGCTTACCAACATGAAGGGCTCGGCCTGCGGGCGCTGCATGAAAACCTGTCCTTATAACCGCGAGGACCTTGTCGAGTCCGAGCGCCTGTTGTGGCTGTCGATCAACGTACCCTCGGCGCGCAAGGCACTGATTGCCCATGACGACAACGTGGGCGGCGGCGCGCGCAACGCCGTCAAGCGCTGGTGGTTCGACCTGGAAATCGTCAACGGCGTCGCGACCACGCCGCGCGGCGTGAACGAGCGCGACCTTGCCCCCGGACGCGAAGACAAGCTCGGCGGGACGCAAAAACTTGCGTTCTTCCCGCCGACGTTGCAACCGCCGGGTGGCACCAGAATGGATACGGTCGTGCCGCTTGATCGCCCGGCCGGGCTGGCCGCGTATGCCGCAGCCGAATCGCCGGCGCTGGCGAGGAAGCGTAAAAAAAATAATTCGCAATGAAAATGTCCTGCGGCGTGCTTGCGACCTGCGCCAGCAACGACGCGCCACTCTGGAGTATGTACCGATGAGTAATCCGGCATTGGAAGGGATAGAGGCCTGCGTTTTCGATGCCTATGGCACGCTGTTCGACTTCAACAGTGCGTCAAGCGCCAAGCGCAGCGAACTTGGAGATGACTGGCAGCGCGTTTCCGAGCTTTGGCGGCAGAAGCAACTGCAATATACCTGGCTGCGGGGGCTGGCCGGACACCATGCCGACTTCTGGACGGTGACCGGCGATGCGCTCGATTTTGCACTGGCCGCAACCGGGCGATCCAGCCCGGAGCTGCGCGAAAGCTTGATGAATTCATACCTCGGGCTGAGCAGTTTTCCAGAGGTCCCGGCAACACTCCGTAGCCTGCAGGCGAGCGGCCGAAAACTCGCGATTCTCTCCAACGGCACGCCGGCGATGCTCGAGGCAGCCATCAATGCTGCGAACTTGCAAAACCTGTTCGATGCCGTGCTGTCGGTCGAGGAGGTGGGCATCTTCAAGCCCCATCCCTCGGTTTACCGCCTCGCACCGGAACGACTGAACATCGCCCCCTCGCGTATCTGTTTTGTGTCCTCGAACGCCTGGGACGCCTTCTCGGCAAAGGCATTCGGTCTGAAAGCGGTCTGGTGTAACCGCCTCGGCCAGCAACCGGAACGCATCCCGGCGACACCGGACGCCGAAATTTCAGATCTCGCCGGCCTGCCCGGACTGCTGGTATAGCGTAGCGCGACAGCCGAAGCCGCATCCTTCCCGGCGGCTCATGAAAATGCGACATCCAGGCCCGGAAACGCAATTTGCGGCAGCACAGTACGGGGCATATCAACACCCGGGCTTCCACCCCCGACCAGACGCCGAGGGCAATGAAAGCGTAAGGAATCATCAACAGCGCCGACCAAAGCTCGGGAACAGCTTTCCCGCATCGACTTTCGACCTAACTTAATTGACTGGAGGATTCACCATGAATCAGCAAACCCTTATCCGCGCCGCCCTCGCCGGCATGATCGCCCTTGGTGCCGCCGCCGGCACCGCCACCGCCCAGGACAAGGCCGCAGCCAAGGAAAAATGCTTTGGCATCGCCAAAGCCGGCCAGAACGACTGCGCCAACGCAGCAGGCACGCATTCGTGCGCCGGCCAGTCCAAAGTGGACATGTCACCCGATGAATGGAAGTACACAGCCAAGGGTAGCTGCGAAAAAATGGGTGGCAAGCTGACATCCAAGATGGACAAAAAAATGGAAAAAAAGGGCTGATCGCTCCCGTCCATATTCATGAACCCGCGCGCCGGACCACCCTGATCGAATTCCGGTCCGGATGGCCGGCGCCCGCATACCCTGACATGACTCCGCAACTGCACGGCGCCGGCATCGGCTTGCGTGCGCGTCATTACCGCGATTTTCTCGACACCACACCGCCGGTGCCCTGGGTTGAGGTGCACAGTGAAAATTACTTTGGCGAGGGCGGCTACGACTTGCACGTGCTCGAACACGTGCGTCAAAACCATGCGCTCAGCCTGCACGGCGTCGGACTCGCGCTCGGCTCGGCGGCCAGCACCGACGACGATGCGCGCATCGAGCGGCATCTGGCAAAACTCAAACGCCTGGTATCACGCTTCGAACCCGCGCTCGTTTCCGAACACCTGTGCTGGGGTGCGCACCGCGGCCGCCACTTCAACGACCTGCTGCCATTGCCCCACACCGAAGAGGCGCTGGCCCACATGAACGCCCGCGTACAACGCGTACAGGACGCACTGGGGCGGCGCATCCTGATCGAAAACGTATCCAGTTACGTGGCGTTTCGCGCCAGCGACATGTCCGAGGGCGAGTTTTTATCCGAACTCGTGCGGCGTTCCGGTTGCGGCATCCTGCTTGACGTCAACAATCTCTACGTCAACCAGATCAACCAGGTCAACCACGGCGGCGACGCACTGGCGGCAATGGCCGCCATGGCCGCTCTGCCGCGCGCCAGCGTGGCCGAAATCCATCTTGCCGGCCATCTGGTCACGGACGACGCGCTGATAGACGACCACGGCGCGGCGGTTGCGCCCGCGGTGTGGTGCCTGTACGACGCGGCGCTCGCGCTGTTCGGGCCGGTGCCCACGCTGATCGAATGGGACACCGATGTACCCGAACTCGGCGTGCTGCTAGGCGAGGCGGCGAGCGCGGCGGCCCGCATGGAGGCCGAACATGTCTGAGTTGGCGGCCATCCAGTCCGGGTTCGCCGCAGCGCTCGCTTCCGGCGGCAAAGCCGCGACCGGAATGGCCGGGGCGGTGCCGCTGTTTCGCGGCGAGCCCGCGCGCATCAAACGTTGCCTCGCCATTTACCGCGGCAACTCCAGCGCCAATGCACACAAGGCGCTGGCGGCGATTTATCCGATCACGGCAACCATCACCGGTGTTGAATTTTTCGAAGGGCTGGCGCGCGCCTACGCGCTACGGCATCCGTCTGCCAGCGGCGACCTCAACGAATATGGCGACACTTTCGGCGACTTCCTTGCCGCGTTCGAACCGGCGCAGGCATTGCCCTACCTCGCCGACGTCGCGCGCATGGAGTGGCTGGCGCAGCGCGCCCACTACGCCGCCGATCATGCGGCCTTCGACGGCAGCCGGCTCGCCGCCATTGCCGCAGACGATCTGACGCATTTGCGCCTGTGGCTGCATCCGGCCTGCGCGTTGCTGCAATCGGACTGGCCGCTGGCGCGCATCTGGCAGGTGCACCAGCACGACTTCGCCGGCGAATTCAGCGTCGACCTGGATGCCGGCCCATCGACGGTTCTGGTACTGCGTCCACAGCTGCGTGTCGTGGTCGAGGCGCTTGCCGCGGGCGAATCCGCCTTCCTCAATGCGCTGGCCGGCGGCAACACGCTTGGCGCGGCCCTCACCGCAGCGACGGCCGCAGACCCGGGTTTCATGCCCGATGCCGCCCTGCAACGCTGGGTTGCACAGCGCGTGATCATTGACTTCACACTTGCGTGAACTTGCCTGAACCTGCCTGATGCAGGCACCGGAGCGCAACAGGAGCAGCACCATGAACGCAAAAATAGCCGTCCTTCTCGACGATACGCGCACCTGGCTGAACCACGGCGGCACGCTGCTCGACCTCGGCATACGGCTTTATGTGGCAAAGATTTTCTTCTCCGCCGGCCTGACCAAGATTGCCAGTTGGGAAAACACCGTCGCCTTGTTCGAGGACGAATACCACGTGCCGCTGCTGCCGCCTGAGCTGGCTGCCGCGCTCGGCACCTTCGGCGAACTGGTGTTCCCGGTGCTGCTGGCGCTGGGCCTGGCCAGCCGTTTTTCCGCGGCGGCGCTGTTCATACTCAACGCCGTGGCCGTTGTCGCCTACTGGCATGTGCTCAAAGACCTCGAGCCGGCGCTGGCGCAGCACGCCTACTGGGCGGTGCTGCTGCTGGTGACGCTGTTGCATGGCCCGGGCCGGCTGGCGCTGGACGCGCTGGTGTGGAAAAACCGGCCGGCGGCACCCGGCGCGTAAATCCAAAAACGCCCGGGCAGGCACCCTGAAAGCCGCGCCAGTCGGGCGTTTCCAGCCACATGCCTCGGCCGGAAACACACCCGCTATAGGAATTTATCCTACACAAAGCAGCGGTACCGGCCGACTTATGTTTTTAACGATGCCGGCATAAAGTGATTCCCGTCAGCCTGGCATTCCAACCACCACGGGAGATCGACATGAACAGCACCATACAGCCGAACCGCTTCGCTCTGATCCTCGACAAGGACACGATCAAGGCCGCCCTTGACCATGCCGCAAAATGGAATCTGAAACCGCGCGTCTGCCGCCCGCTCGACACCTATACCGGCAAGGGCTACAACACCGAGTTGTCGCGCTACGATGAGGCGGTTGATGCCACAGCCATCGCCGATGACGAATTACCCGAAGACAGTATTGGGGAATTGCTGCTGTCGGCCGAAGACCTCGCCGACGACCTCACCGACGACCTCGACCTCTGATAACGGCCGGACCCGGCGACACCGGCCGCAACACCGCTACCGCCGCGTGGATCGCCGGATTCCCCGGGCCTGAAGCCCGCAGCCGCAATGATTTTGCGCCATTGCATGGCCATTGCATTCTGATTCATGCGTTCATGCCTTGCTGTAGATTTCGGCACCTTTCTTGACGAACTCGATCGCCTTGGACTCCATGCCTTTTTTCAGCGCCGCCTCGTCGCCGATGCCCTGGGCCGCGGCGTAGTCGCGCACGTCCTGGGTGATTTTCATCGAGCAAAAATGCGGGCCGCACATGGAACAAAAGTGCGCCACCTTGGCCGAGTCCTTGGGCAGGGTCTCGTCATGGAAGTCGCGCGCCTTGTCGGGGTCGAGGCCGATATTGAACTGGTCTTCCCAGCGAAACTCGAAGCGCGCCTTGGACAAGGCGTTGTCGCGGATCTGCGCCCCGGGGTGGCCCTTGGCGAGGTCCGCCGCATGGGCTGCCAGCTTGTAGGTGATGATGCCCTCCTTGACATCGGCCTTGTTCGGCAGGCCGAGGTGTTCCTTCGGCGTGACATAGCACAGCATCGCGGTGCCATACCAGCCTATCATCGCCGCGCCTATGCCCGAAGTGATGTGGTCGTAGCCGGGGGCGATGTCGGTGGTGAGCGGTCCCAGCGTATAGAACGGCGCCTCGTGACACTGCTCGAGTTGCAGGTCCATGTTCTCCTTGATCATGTGCATGGGCACATGGCCGGGGCCCTCTATCATCACCTGCACGTCGTGCTTCCAGGCGATTTGCGTCAATTCGCCCAGCGTGCGCAGCTCTGCGAGTTGCGCCTCGTCGTTGGCATCGTAGATCGAGCCCGGGCGCAGGCCGTCGCCGAGCGAAAAGGCCACGTCATAGGCCTTCATGATGTCGCAGATGTCCTCGAAGTGGGTGTAGAGGAAGCTCTCTTTGTGATGGGAAAGACACCACTTGGCCATGATCGAGCCGCCGCGCGAGACAATGCCGGTCATGCGATTGGCCGTCAGCGGCACATAGCGCAACAGCACGCCGGCGTGGATGGTGAAGTAATCCACGCCCTGCTCGGCCTGCTCGATCAGCGTGTCGCGAAAAATCTCCCACGTCAGGTCCTCGGCCTTGCCGTCGACTTTTTCGAGCGCCTGGTAAATCGGCACCGTGCCGATCGGCACCGGCGAGTTGCGCACTATCCATTCGCGCGTTTCGTGAATGTGCTTGCCGGTGGACAAGTCCATCACCGTATCGCCGCCCCAGCGGATGGCCCAGGTCATTTTCTCGACTTCCTCGCCGATGGACGAACCGAGCGCCGAGTTGCCGATGTTGGCGTTGATTTTGACCAGGAAGTTGCGGCCGATGATCATCGGCTCGGATTCGGGGTGGTTGATGTTGTTGGGAATGATGGCACGGCCGCGCGCCACTTCGTCGCGCACAAACTCCGGCGTGATTTCGGCCGGGATGCTGGCGCCGAAGTTCTGTCCGGGGTGCTGGCGCAGCATCAGGTCGGCGAGCTTGTTGCCCATCGGCCCGGAGGCCTTCAGCGACGCCATGTACTCGCGGCGGCGCAGGTTCTCGCGAATGGCGACGAACTCCATTTCCGCCGTGACAATGCCTTTGCGCGCGTAATGCATTTGCGACACGTTCATGCCGGCCCGCGCGCGGCGCGGCTTGCGCTGCAGGTTGAAGCGCAGTTCGGCCAGTTTGGCGTCGGCCAGGCGCTCGATACCGAAAGCCGAGCTCGGGCCGGGCAATTCCTCGGTGTCATTGCGCTCGGCGATCCAGCCTGCGCGCATCGGGGCAAGCCCGGTGCGGATGTCGATTTTTGCCGCCGGGTCGGAGTAGGGACCGGAACAGTCGTATACGGTAATGGGCGGATTTTTTTCCGCACCAAAAGAGGCCGGCGTATCCGACTGGCTGATTTCGCGCATCGGCACGCGGAGATCGGGGCGCGAGCCTTCGACATAAATCTTGCGCGAATTGGGCAGCGGCTGGACGGCCGCCTCGTCAACATGGGCGGTTTCGGCGAGAAACTTGGGATGGGCGTTCATACGGGCTCCTTGCAAATTGCATTTGAAACAACAAGCTGCAGGGAGCGGACAGGCCCGCGAAAGGGTCAGCAATGACCGGCGGGCTGCCAACGCTTCCCTGCGGCGGCATTATCCGCATCAGGTTCTAAGGGACTCTCTCACCCGCGGACCTGACACGCATCCGGCAGGACCCCCAACGTTGCTACCGCACGTTACCGGAACGGCGTCGCGATAGCAAACCCGACGAACCCGCCCACGCCGGTGAATCGACGATAAACGCCGCAAGTTGTCTGATTGACAATACATTTTGCCCTTTGTAGCATCAGTCACCGTGCTCAAATCCACCCGCAAAGCCGATTCCGCCGCCATGCTGCCGCTGCCGCGCTACCACCAGATCTACCTGGTGCTGCGCGAACAGTTGTCGGAGGGGCGTTTTGGCACTGACATCCCGCTGCCAGGGGAGCTGGATCTGGCCGGGCAATTCGGCGTGTCTCGCGTCACCATGCGCGCCGCCCTCGACCGCCTTGCCGTGGACGGACTGATTGTGCGCCAGCGCGGCCGCGGCACCTTTGCCCGGCGCCTGCCCGCACCCGGGCCGGCACCGGCCAATCTGGCCGGCCTGCTCGACAACCTGGTCAGCATGGGCCTGAAAACGGCAGTGCGCCTGATCGATCTCGACAACGTCGGCGCGCCGCCGGATGTGGCCGGGAGCCTGGGCATCACGCGCGGCGAACCGGTGCAAAAAGCCGTGCGCGTGCGCAGCCACAAGAGCGCGCCCTTTTCGCATATCACCACCTTTGTGCCGGCGGCGATCTGCGCCAGCTTCAGCCGCAAGCAGTTGTCAGCCAAACCGATGCTGAGTCTGCTCGAAGAGGCCGGCGTCAAGGTGGCAAGCGCCGAGCAGACCGTCAGCGCCAAGCTCGCCGACCACGCGGTGGCCCCGTTGCTCGAAGTAGAACTGGGCGCCGCGCTGCTCGCGGTAACGCGCATCGTCTACGATGAGCGCAAGCGCCCGGTGCAGTTGCTGCGCGGGCTGTACCGCCCGGACCGTTATGAATACCAGATGCAGTTGTCACGCATCGGCGACGAAGCCCGCATCTGGGTCAATCGCGACAGCATTCCCGCATCCTGATAAACCTGTTTCACCCCAAACCCACGGAGGCCGCAATGACACACCGACCCAGAAACGAACGCCGCACCTTCATCAAGCAGTCTGCGGCACTCACGGCGGCGACGGCTGTCGCCGGCTTCCCCGGCATCGCCAGCAGCCAGACCGGCCCGATCAAGATCGGCATCCTGCATCCGGTGACCGGCTTTCTCGCCTACTCGGGCAATCTGTGCCGCGTCGGCGCCAAACTGGCGGTTGACGAAATCAACGCCGCCGGTGGCATCAAGTCCCTCGGCGGCGCCAGGCTCGATGCGATTTATGCCGACGCGCAATCGCAGCCGCAGATCGGCGTGGCCGAGGTCGAGAAGCTGAACGAGGCCGGCGTCTCGGCCATCGTCGGCGCCTACGCCAGCGCCATCTGCCTCGCCACCACCCAGGCGGCGGCCAAGTACAACATTCCGCACCTGGTCGATGTCGGCGTGGCCGACCAGATCGTCGAGCGCGGCCTCAAGAACACCTTCCGCTTCGCCCCGGGTTACAAGGTCGTCGCACGCTCGGCCATCAACAACCTGCACATCATGAACACGCTGGCGAGAAAGCCGGCGAGGACGGTGATGATCATCCACGAAGAGTCGCTGTTCGGCACCGGCACCGCCAACCTGCTCGCCGCCGAACTGCCCGGCATGGGCTACGAGGTCAAGGAGGTGATCAAGCACGCCAACCCGACGCGCGACTTCAACAACATCGTGCTGCGCATGAAGGCGCTCAACCCGGACATCGTCATCCCGGCTAATTACTTCAACGAGTACGCGCTGCTGGTGCGCACGATGAAGCAGCAGAACGTGCAGCCCAAGGCCATTTACTCGGTGCTGGGCGGCGCCGCATCGAGCTTCAAGTTCACCAAGGAGTTTCCGGACGCGGCCAACGGCGTGATCGACTGCAACCACTGGTACAACCCGAAGGACAAGCGCGCGCTTGCGCTGAAGAAAAAGGTCGATGCGATGGGCCAATTCTTCACCTACGAGGTGTTCCTCAACTACCAGGCGGTGTACCTGCTGGCCGACGCCATCGAGCGCGCCAAGTCGCGCGACCGCGGCGCCATCGTCGATGCGCTGACCAACTCGACCTGGGACAAACACTTCATGCCTTACGGCCCGACCAAGTTTGTCGGCGGACAGAACCAGGGCGCGCAGCCGCTGATGATGCAGGTGTTGAAAGGCGATATCAAAGTGATCCTGCCCAATACCTACGCCGAAGCCGAACCGGTCTTTCCCTGGAAGGCCTGAGAGAAATCTGGCGCCGGCTTGAATTGCGATGTCATTCCGAGGCCGTCGGCCGAGGAATCTGCTTTTGACGCAAACCAAAAAGCAGATTCCCCGCTACCCCCGGAATGACATTTCCTGCCTGGGCATAGGTTTCAGAACGGCAACCCGGTCTCATGCTTGAACTGTCAATCCTCTACCCGTCCATCCTCAACGGGCTCACCACCGGCGCCGTCTATGCGCTGATCGCGCTCGGGCTCACGCTGATCTACGGCGTGCTGCACATCATCAATTTCGCCCATGGCGCCGCCTTGATGGTGGCGCTCTATGGCGTGTACTTCCTGCACCAGCGCGCCGGCATCGACCCGTATCTGGCGCTGCCCATCATGGTGCCGGCGATGTTCGCCTTCGGCTATGCACTGCAACGCTTTGTCATCGGCCGCGCCAGCCACGGCAAGGACGAGAACATCCTGCTCGTCACGCTGGGCATCTCCATCATCCTGGAAAACCTCGCGCTCTACGCGTTCAAGTCCGATACGCGCAACATCGACACGCCCTACACCCTGTCCACCGTGGACATCGGCGGCGCGCTGATCTCGGTGCCCAAGGTTGCCGCCTTTGGCGGCGCACTCGCTACTGCGGCCATTTTGCTGCTGGTCATCGGCCGCACCGACCTCGGCCGCGCCATCCGCGCCTGCGCCAAGGAACGCCAGGGCGCGCGCCTCGTCGGCATCGATGTCGAGCATGTCTTTGCCATGAGTTTCGGCATCGGCCTCGCCTGCCTTGGCGCGGCGGCCTGCTTCCTGCTGCCCGCCTATTACGTCAACCCGACCGTGGGCAGCGGCTTTGTGCTGATCGCCTTCACCATCGTCGTGCTGGGCGGCATGGGCAGCTTTGCCGGCGCACTCGCCGGCGGGTTGCTGATCGGTGTGGTCGAATCGGTCGGCGGCCTATGGCTGGGCGAGAGTCTGGGGCAGATCGGCATATTCGTGATTTTCATTGCCGTGCTGCTGTTCCGGCCGCAGGGACTGTTCGGGGCGCGGGCATGAAAGAGCTGGCCGGTATTTTTGTTTTTTGCGCGCTGGTGGCGCTGGCGCCCCTGTTGACGAGCTCGGGCTCGATGCTCAACCTCATCATCATGACACTCTACGCCGCGCTGCTCGGCCAGGCCTGGAACATTCTGGGCGGTTTCGGCGGCCAGTTTTCATTCGGTCACGCGGTGTTTTTCGGCAGCGGCGCCTACGCCATGGCGGTGCTGCAGGTGAAATTCGGCTGGAACGCCTGGGCGGCGCTGCCGGTCGCGCTCGCGCTCGGTTCGGCCGTCGGTGCGTTCATCGGTGCGCTGTCGTTTCGCTACGGCCTCAAGGGCTCTTACTTCGCGCTGGTAACCCTCGCCTTTGCCGAGGTCTTTCGCATCCTCTCCAACACCTTCGACTTCACCGGCGCCGGCGTCGGCCTGATGGTGCCGCTGAAGGAATCCGCAGCCGACCTGCAGTTTACCGGCAAGGCGGGCTACCTGTACCTCATCCTCGCCTTTGTGCTGGCCGGACTGCTGCTGACCTGGTGGCTCAAGCGCTCGCGCTACGGCGCCTGGCTGCAGGCGGTGCGTGACAACGAAGACTCGGCCGCGGCGCTCGGCGTCAATGTGTTTCGCGTCAAGCTCGCCGCAATCATGATGTCCGGTGCGCTGATGGCCGCCGGCGGTGCGTTTTACGTGCAGCTGTTTCATTACATCGACCCGCACCTCGCCTACGGGCCGGCGGTGTCGGTCGAAGCGCTGCTTGGCCCCATCATCGGCGGCATGGGCACGCTGTGGGGTCCGTTGCTAGGCGCCGCAGTGCTGCACGGTCTGGGCGAGTTCACCCGCGGCGTGATGGGCGACGTGCCCGGCGTCAACCTGATGGCCTATGGCGTGGTGCTGATTCTGATGGTGACCTTCCTGCCGCAGGGCATCATCGGCCTGTTCCGGCGCAAGGCCCGCGACGACAAAAAGGGGGATTCCGGTGCTTGAAGCGCGCGGCCTGTCGATCAGCTTTGGCGGCCTGCGTGCGGTCGGCGATGTCACGCTCAGCGTGCCCAAGGGCGCCATCGTCGGTCTGATCGGTCCCAATGGCGCGGGCAAGTCAACGCTGTTCGGCCTGGTGTCGGGCTTTCTCAAACCCGACAGCGGCAGCGTGCATTTTCTCGGCCGCGACATCACCGGACTCGCGCCGCATCTGATCTGCCGCCTGGGCATGACGCGCACCTTCCAGATCGTGCAGCCCTTTGGCGCGCAGACCGTGCGCGAGAACATTGCCGTCGGCGCCCATCTGCGCCACGCCTCACGCCGCGACGCCCTCGCCTACGCCGAGGCCGTCGCCACCCGGGTCGGGCTTGCCCCGCAACTGAACAAGCTGGCACTCAACCTGACCGTTGCTGGCAGGAAACGCCTCGAACTGGCGCGCGCCCTCGCCACCGAACCGCAACTGCTGCTGCTCGACGAGGTGCTGGCCGGCCTCAACCCGCAGGAGATCACCGAGGTGATCCCGGTGATACGCCAGATCCGCGATACCGGCGTCACCGTGCTGATGATAGAGCACGTGATGCAGGCGGTGATGAACCTGGCCGAATCGGTCTATGTGCTGAGCAACGGCCAGCTCATCGCACAGGGCAGCCCGGCGGAAATAACCGGCAATACCAGGGTCATCGAAGCCTATCTCGGCCACGGCACGGCCGAGCGCCTGCGCAAGGCGGCGGAGGCGAACCATGCTTGAGGTTCGAGACCTCCGAAGCGGTTACGGTGCCGTGGAAATCCTGCGCGGCGTCAGCCTGGAAATTCACGCCGGCGAGATCGTCGCCGTGCTCGGCTCCAATGGCGCCGGCAAATCGACGTTCAATAACACCGTCTGCGGGCTGATCAAGGCCTCGGCCGGCAGCGTACGCTTCGACGGCGCCGACATCACACGCTCGGGCACGGCGGGCATCGTCGCCTCCGGGCTGATCCAGGTGCCCGAGGGCCGGCGCGTCTTCCCCAACCTGACGGTGCTCGAGAACATTGAACTGGGCAGCTACCGCAGGGGACGCGCCCATCGCGACAAAAACATCGAGCGCGTGTTCGGCATTTTTCCGCGCCTCAAAGACCGCGTGGCGCAACGCGCCGGTACGCTCTCGGGCGGCGAACAGCAGATGCTGGCGATCGGCCGCGGCATGATGGCCGAGCCCAAACTGCTGATTCTCGACGAACCCTCGCTCGGGTTGTCGCCGCTGCTGGTGGAGGAAATGTTCGCGCTGATCAAGCACCTCAACGACGACGGCCTGGCGATTTTGCTGGTGGAGCAGAATGTCGGCCAGTCTCTCGAAATCGCCGGCCGCGCCTATGTCATGGAAAACGGCGCCATCGCCTTCGAGGGCACGCCGCAGGCACTGCTCGCAGACAACAAACTCAAACGCGCCTACCTCGGCATATGAACCTGCTAAAAACACTGCTGGTGTGCGCGACGACGACCACAACCAGCGGCACCACCGACACGCCGGCGCGCTCCATCGCCAATGAAAAACAGCGCCACGGCATTCGCCGCCTTTGTGCGCAACGACATCAAGCGCTGGGCACCGGTGGTGAAATTCTCCGGCGCCAAGCCGGAGTGACGGAGTAAGCATGCAACAAACCCTGGCACAAAAACTCGTCGCCCGCGCCGCCGGACAAAGCACGGTCAAGCCCGGCGACATCGTCACCTGCAGGGTCGATCTGGCGATGATGCATGACTCGGGCGGGCCGCGGCGCGTCAAGCCGATGCTGGAAAAACTCGGCGCCAAAGTCTGGGACCCGGACAAGGTGGTGCTGATCACCGACCACTACTTGCCGGCCAACGACGATGACAGCCGCAGGATCATCCGCATCGCGCGCGACTGGGCCGGTGAAGCCGGGATAAAAAATTTCCATGACGGCGAGGGCATCTGCCACGTCGTGCTGCCCGAAAAAGGCCATTTGCGGCCGGGCATGTTTGCCGTCGGCGGCGACAGCCACTCGCCTACCGGCGGTGCCTTCGGCACTTACATGTTCGGTATCGGCGCCACCGAAATGCTCGGTGTGCTGGTCACCGGCGAAATCTGGCTGCGGGTGCCGCATACCATCCTGATCGAATGGACCGGCCGTCTGGCCAAAGGCCTGTCGGCCAAGGACATGATGCTGTTCCTGTGCGGCCGCTTCGGCATGGACGGCGGCCAGTACCAGGCGGTTGAGTACGCCGGCAGCGCCATCGCCGCGCTGTCGATGCAAGAGCGCATGACCCTGTCCAACATGACCGCAGAATTCGGCGGCCAGGCCGGGCTGATTGCGCCTGACGAAGTAACCCGCTCCTGGCTCGAAGCGGTCGGCGTCAGGGACATCGACTGCGATACCTGGCAGGGCGACGCCGGCGCCGCGTTGCTGGCAAGCCACAGCTTTGATGCGTCCAGCCTGCCGCCACAAGTGGCGGCACCGCACAGCCCGGCCAAATCGGACGCGGTCGGCGCGTTCGCCGATGTCGCCATCAACATGGCCTATATCGGCGCCTGCACCGGCGCCAAGCTGGACGACTTGCGCATGGCCGCCGCGGTGCTGCGCGGACACCGCGCCGCCAAGGGCGTGCGCCTGCTGGTGGCGCCGGCCTCGGCCAAAGACCAGAACATCGCCGCGGCCGAAGGCACACTGGGCGTATTGCTGGACGCGGGCGCCGAACTGCTGCCCAACGCCTGCAACGCCTGCGCCGGCTATGGCAATTACCTGCTCGATGAAAGCGCCGTCACCATCAGCACCACCGCGCGCAATTTCAAGGGCCGCATGGGCTCGACGGCGGCGCAGATTTATCTTGGTTCGCCCTATACGGTGGCCGCCTCGGCCATTACCGGGCGCATCAGCGATCCGCGGGAGTTGCTGGCATGAGCGGCAAGGCCTGGGTTTTCGGTGACAATCTCGACACCGACATGCTGGCGCCGGGCATTTACATGAAATTCGGTATCGAGGAAATTGCCAAGCATTGCCTCGAAGCCCTCGAGCCGCGCTTCGCCGGCGAAGTGAAACCCGGCGACATCGTTGTCGGCGGCAAGAACTTCGGCATGGGCTCCTCGCGCGAGCAGGCGGCGGGTGCCCTGATGCATCTCGGCGTCGCCGCCGTCATCGCGCCCTCGTATGCCGGGCTGTTTTACCGCAACGCCTTCAACCTCGGCCTGCCGCTGCTGGTCTGCGCCGACGCGGGCAGCATTCGGCCCGACGACGTTCTGGTGGTCGATGCGGAGCGAGGCCACATCACCAACCAGACACAACACACCCAGCTCGCGTGCGAAGCCATTCCGCCCCATCTGATGGCGATGGTGCGCGATGGCGGCCTGCTGGGGCATCTCGAGAAGCGCCTCAAACGAGAAAAGGATGCCCCAGCATGACCCCCACGACACCGATTGCGCCAATTCCAGCAACTACACCAATCATTCTGAGGCAGCGCCTCGCCAGCCCCGGTCTCGTGCTCGCGCCCGGCGTTTATGACGCGCTATCGGCGCTGTTGGTCGAGCAGGCCGGCTTTGAGGCGGCCTACCTCTCTGGCGCCAGCATTGCCTACACCCGGCTCGGCCGCCCCGACATCGGCCTCGTCAGCGCCAGCGAAGTCGCCAATGTCATCGAGAACATTCGCGAGCGCGTCGCGCTGCCGCTGATCGTCGATGCCGACACCGGCTTTGGCAATGCGCTGAATGTCGTTCGCACCGTCAAAACCTTCGAGCGCGCCGGCGCGAGCGCGCTGCAACTCGAGGACCAGACCCTGCCCAAGCGCTGCGGCCACCTCGATGGCAAGACGCTGGTCTCCACCGCCGAAATGCGCGGCAAGCTGCGCGCCGCACTGGATGCGCGCGCCAGTGCAGACACCCTCATCATCGCCCGCACCGACGCCGTCGCCGTCGAGGGCATCGAGCCCGCGCTGGAGCGCGCCGAACGCTATCTCGAGGCCGGTGCCGACGTGCTGTTCATCGAAGCCTTGCGCGATGTCACGCAAATGCAGCAGGCGCTGGCGCGCTTTGCCGGCCGCGTGCCGCTGCTCGCCAACATGGTCGAGGGCGGCAAGACGCCAATCCTCGCCGCCACCGAACTCGAACACCTCGGCTATCGCATCGCCATTTTTCCCGGCGGTACGGTGCGCGCCCTCGCCCATGGTCTCAAGCATTATTTTGCCAGCCTCAAGACCCACGGCATCACCACGCCGGAGCGCGAGCGCATGCTCGACTTCGACGAACTGAACCGCACCATAGGCACGCCGCAAATGCTCGCGCTCGGCAAACGCTATGACGACTGAGCACGCCGCATTGCACGCCGCATTGGCAGCGGCAGCGGCAGCGGCATGAGCAGCGACGCATCCGCGGCGCCATCACCGCAACTTGCTCAGCTTCGCGCGCTGGTCGACGACTACTGCGCGTCGGCATCTTTTTTTGACACCCGGCCCGAAGAAATCGAGTCCAAGGCGCGGCTGATGCTGCTCGATACCATAGGCTGCATGCTCGCCGCGCGCAGTGCGCCCGAGGTCGTCGGCTTTGAAACCGAGTTCAGCAGTCTTGAGTCGGGCCTGTTCACCTTCCCCGGCGGACGACGGCTGTCGACGCTGGGCGCCACCGCCGTGGGTGCGATGGCCGCCACCTGGGACGAGGCCTGCGAGGGCCTCGCGCTCGCGCACGGTCGCCCCGGCGTGCCGGTCATCGCCGCGCTGCTGCCGCAGGCCATCGCGCGCGACGCCACAGTGGGCCTGCTGCTCGACAGCCTCGTGGCCGGATACGAAGTGGGCGCGCGCTGCGGCGCCTGGCTGCGCGTCAAACCAGGCATGCACGTCGATGGCAACTGGCCGGCGCTGGGTGTCGCCGCGGCCATGGCGCGGCTGTTGGGACTGTCGGCGAACATGAGCATGACGGCCATCAACACCGCCGCCTGCCAGCTTGGCACCAGCCTTTACCTGCCGGTGCGCGCCGGCGCCAATGCCCGCAACACCTATCTTGCGCACAGCGCCTGGCTGGGCCAACTGGCGGCCTTCAGCGCCGCCGGCGGCCTGACCGCGCCCGAGGACGCGCTGCCGCACTACGCCGAACATTTTGCCGCCGCCGCCGACGCGCAAATCGCGCCCGAGCGGCATTTGATTCTCGAGGCCTATCTGAAACCCCACGCCGCCGTGCGCCACGTGCACTACGGCACCGAGGCGGCGTTGTTGATTCGTGGCGAGCTCGCCGGCAAAACCGCGGACATCAGCGCCATCCGCCTCGCCGTGTACGAAGAAGCGCGCACCTATTGCGGCAACAGCAATCCGCAAACACCGATACAGGCCCAGTTCAGCCTGTCATTCGGTGCGGCGGCGGGCCTGCGCTACAACGGCATTGATGCCGGCATTTATCGCAAGGAGCGTTTCGAGGACGCGGAGCTGCGCCGGCTCGAACGACTGGTCCTGGTCGAGACCGACCCGGTTCTGGGCGATGCCGGGCGGCGCGGCGCCAAACTCGTCGTCACCTCGGGCGGCAAGACCCACGAGGCCCGTGTCACCGCAGTCAAAGGGGACCCTGGCATGCCGATGAGCCCGGAGGAAGTGACCGCCAAGTTCCTGCGCTACGCCGGAAACAGCATGCCGGCCGGCAAGGCCTATGGCTTTGCCGCGGCCCTGGTCGGGTGTGAAAAAGACGTGTCGTTCCGCGATCTGTGGGATCTGCTGTTCTAGCCGGTTGGCGCCTGAAAAAACCAGGGCATAGCCTGGAAAGGCCCGCCAGTCGGGCGTTTCCAGCGTATTGCATGCGTTCTCAAGACCCGCGGACTACTGCACTTTTTCCGCTTCGCGCAGCCCGGTAATCATCGACGTCTTGAGCAAATGCGCATGCAGCCTGGCGCGGTCGGCGACAATGGCCTTGAGTCCGGACAGGATTTCAATGCGACGTGCGCTATCGGTCTCACGCATGCGTTTTCGATTGGCGTCGGCCTGGGCAATGATTTGCTCCAGCGCGGCCGGGCGCCGCTGGCGCTCATAGCGATCGAGCAGCGAAGCGTCCGCGCCGCGCCAGACCTGCGTGATCTTGTCGGTCAGATTGAAGGCGTCGTGCACGCCGCCGTTCATGCCCATGCCGCCAGACGGGCTGTTGAGGTGGGCTGCATCGCCGGCGAGAAACACCCTGCCCTCGCGATAGCGCGCGGCGATGCGCTGGTGCACGCGATACGGCCGCTTCTCCATCACCGCATAGGGTGCGCCGTGCGGCACGATGGCCTGCAAGGCGGCCTCGATGGCCGCCGGCTCGAGTGCATCTTCGACCGGTTTGTCCTCCGGCGGATAAATGCTGACACGCCACAAGCCGGGCAGGCGCAGCAGGCTGAAATTGGCCGCGCCCTCGCGCCAGCAATAGGTCACATTGGACAGGCCCGGCAGATGGTCGTGAAAAGGAAACAGCGTGGTGGCGAGGATGGTGGTTTCGGGGTAGGTCTCGCCCTCGAACGCGATAGCCAGCGCCTGGCGAACCGCGCTGCGCGCGCCGTCGGCGCCGATGAGGTAACGGCCGCTGACGCGCTCGGTCCCGCCGGCGCAATCGAGTACCAGGGTCACACCATTGCCGTCCTGCTCCAACCCGCTGACGCTGGCACCGAACTGCAGGCGCGCATTCGGGTGCGCTTGCAGGCGGCGCAACAGCGCGCGCGACAGCTTCCATTGTTCACATTGCAACCGGTAGGGATGACCGGTATCGTCTTTGAGCACCGACAGGTCGAACTCTGCGTTGTCGCCCGCAGGGTGCAGCCGCACCTGCCAGGTGGGACAGATCAGGCCGTCGGCAATGAGTTCGGCGGTGATGCCAAAGCGCTCCAGCATATCGAGCGTGGGCGGGTGAAAGGTCGAGGCGCGCAAGTCCTTGACGATGTCCGGTTCGGCCTCGAACACCCGCACCGCAATGCCCGCCTCGGCGAGGCACAGCGCCGCGGTCAGGCCGACCGGCCCGGCGCCGGCGATGAGGACGCAGTCCCCGCTTGTGCTGCTGTTAGTTGGCATGGTGGCTGGCATCTTTTTTCGGTAATCAAGTGTCTTCAATCAAGTGTCTTTAATCAAGAGTCTTTAATCAAGAGTCTTTAATCAAGAGTCTTTAATCAAGCGTCTTGGCAATCGGGCGTAATGTATTTAGTATAAGACATTCGAAATACGCGCTGCACGCCCGCCGTATTTATTTTGCAGCAGTCGCCCGCACCCGCGTCTTACGGCGGCAATAGAATGCATTATTTTTCACAGGACACACCATGAATCCGTCGCTCGACCTGCTGGTCAAGAACGTGCGCGTTGTGCGCCCGAACAAAAACGCCGTTGACCTGCTCGACATCGGCATCAAGGACGGCAAATTTGCCCGCATAGCGCCGGAAATCCAGGTCGGCGAAGCGCAACAGGTGATGGACGGCAAGAATCTGCTCGGCTTTCCGGGCTGCGTCGATGCCCACATGCACGTCGGCATTTATGCGCCGGTGGCGCAGGACGCCGTGTCAGAGAGCAAGGCCGCAGCCATGGGCGGGGTCACCTCCAGCCTCAATTACTTTCGCACCGGCCAGTACTACCTCAACAAGGGCGGGCCGTATCGCGACTTCATGCCCGAACTGCTGAAGTTGTCCGAGGGTAATTTCTGGGTCGATTACGGCTACCACCTTGCGCCGATCGAGTCCGGGCACATTGACGAAATGGATTCGCTGCTCACCGACTGGGGTGTGCCCTCGTTCAAGATCTTCATGTTCTACGGCGGCTACGGCTTGCACGGCCAGTCGGACAAGCAGAACGAGTTCCTGATGATAGGCCCCGACGAACGCTACGACGTGGCGCACTTCGAGTTCATCATGCGCGCGGCTTTTCGCATGACGCAGGCGCACCCGGAACTGGCCGAGTACATCAGTGTCAGCCTGCACTGCGAGTTCGCCGACATCCTCAACGCCTACACAAAAATCGTCCAGCGCGAAGGCAAGCTCGACGGCCTTGCCGCCTACAGTGCGGCGCGCCCGCAGCATTCCGAGGGCCTGGCGATCTGGATTGCCTCCTACCTCGCCAACGAAACCGAGTGCCCCAACATCAACCTGCTGCACCTGTCGTCAAAAAAAGCCATAGACGCGGCGATGACCATGCAAAGCGTGTTTCCGCACATCAATTTCCGCCGCGAAGTCACCGTCGGCCACCTGCTGCTCGACACCGACTGCGAATGCGGCGTGCAAGCCAAGGTCAACCCGCCCATCCGCCCGCGCGCCGACGTCGAGGCGCTGTGGGAGGCGGTGCTCAGCCGCAAGGTTGACTGGATCGTCAGCGACCATGCCTGTTGCGCACCCGAGCAAAAATGGTCCACCAAGTTCCCGAAAAACATCTGGATGGCCAAATCCGGCTTCGGCGGCACCGAGTACCTGCTGCCGGCGATTGTCAGCGAGGGTGCCAAACGCGGCATGTCCTACAACCACATTGCCGAATTGCTGTCGTGGAATCCGGCCCGGCGCTACGGCCTGCTCAACAAGGGCGACATCGCCGTCGGCTACGACGCCGACCTGGTGCTGGTCGATCCGCACAAAGGCTTTACGGTGCGCGCCGCCGAATCGCCGTCGCAGCAGGGTTACACCCCGTTCGAGGGCATGCAGATCGATGCCAGCGTCAATACCACGCTGCTGCGCGGGCAGGTCGTGTACGGCGACGGCAAGGTGAGCGGGCCGGCGCGCGGCCAGTACCTGCGACGGCCGCTGCTGCGTACCTGAGCGGCTGAGCGGCTGGCGTGGTGCTGTTCGATGACGCGGGGACATCGCCTGCGAATTTCACCGCCAGAGTGCCGGCGCTGGTGGTGGGCGCCGGCGCCTGCGGGCTAATCACCGCGCTGACGCTGCGCGACGCCGGGGTCGAATGCGTCGTGCTCGAGCGCGATGCCATACCCTCGGGTTCGACCGCACTGTCATCGGGATTCATTCCGGCCTGCACCACCCGCTGGCAACAATCGGCCGGGGTGATCGACTCGATCGATCGCATGGCGACTGACATCCAGGCCAAGAATCACCAAGGCGCCGATCGCGGCGTGGTCGATGCCGTTTGCGCGACATCGGGGCCGACGCTGCAATGGCTGTCTGACCGTCACGACATCCCGTTCCAGTTGTTGCAGGGCTTTTTGTACCCGGGGCACAGTGTCGAAAGAATGCATGCTGTCGCGGAAAAAACCGGCGCCGGACTGATCGCCCGGCTGCTCGAGGCGGCGCGGCACGCCGGCATCGACCTGCTGTGCGATTCGCCGGTCAGTGATTTGTTTGCCACCGCCGACGGCCGCATCACCGGCGTGCGCGTGACCCGCGCCGATGGCACGCATGAAGATATCGGTTGCGACGCGCTGGTCCTCGCCTGCAACGGCTTTGGCGGCAACCGCGGGATGGTGCGCCGCTACCTGCCGGAGATCGTCGATGCCGAGTACGCCGGTCACAGCGGCAATCAGGGCGATGCCGTGATCTGGGGTGAGGCGCTGGGGGCCCGCATTGCGGACATGGGTGCGTATCAGGGCCATGGCTCGGTCGCCGTCCCGCACGGCATCCTGATCACCTGGGCGCTGATGATGGAAGGGGGGATTCAGGTCAACACGCTGGGCCGGCGTTTCTGGAACGAGTTGGAGGGCTATTCCGAAGCGGCCGTCCATGTGCTGGCCCAACCCGGCCAGGTTGCCTGGGCCGTTTTCGACCGGCGATTGCACGAACTCGGCCTCGGTTTTCCGGATTACGCCGGGGCGCAGGCGCTGGGTGCGGTAAAGCAGGCGGACTCGGCGTCCGCGCTCGCCACACTGACCGGACTGCCGGCCGCCGCGCTTGCCGACACCCTCGCTGAAATCCAGATGTTGGCGCAACAAGGAAAAAATGATGCCTATGGGCGGGCATTCAAGACGGAGCAGGCACTTACACCGCCTTATTTTGCAATCAAGGTGACGGGTGCGCTTTTTCACACCCAGGGCGGCCTGGAAATCGGGCCGGACTGTCGTGTACTACGCGCATCCGGTCAAGCCCTGCCCAATTTGTTTGCCGCCGGTGGCGCGGCGCGCGGCGTTTCGGGCACTGCGGTTTGGGGCTATTTGTCGGGCAATGGCTTGTTGACGGCCTGCAGCCTCGGGCGACTGGCCGGGCAGAGTGTGGCCGCCCTGCTGCATGGGCAGTCGCCGAAACCGGCCTAGCCTGAACAGTTGGGCCCGATCTGCCTGATTGCGCTGATTGCGCTGATTGACCTGATTGACTTTGGTGCAGCACTGACTCATATTAATGACTCTGCGGTCATTAATAATTCACTCAGGATCATCCCACGCCTTGTCCGCCGCAACCAAACTTGAACCCCGCTGGGAACGGCGCAAGGAATCGCGTCCGAGCGAGCTGGTCGATGCCGCACTCGCCTTGTTCGTCGAGCACGGCTACGCCGCCACCCGGCTCGAAGAAGTTGCGTCGCGCGCCGGGGTGTCAAAAGGCACGCTCTACCTGTATTTCGAGAACAAGGAAGACTTGTTCAAGGCGGTGGTGCGCGCCGGCATTGTTCCGGCCATCGAGCAGGCCGAAAAGATGGTTGACTGTTTCGAGGGCAGCAGCTCCGCCTTGTTGCGCGAGATCATCCTTGGCTGGTGGCAATTCATCGGCGGCACCCCGCACGCCGGCATCACCAAGCTGATCATTTCCGAGTCGCGCAATTTCCCGGAAATCGCCGCCTTCTGGTACGAGGATGTCGTAATCAGGGCTAATCGCATGTTCGCGCGGGTGCTCGAACGCGGCGTGGCGGCGGGTGAATTCCGTCAAATGGACGTCGATTACACCGTCAGGGTGCTGATGGCGCCGGTGATCATGTTGATGCTCTGGAGCCACTCGCTCGGCGCCTGCGAGCCTGCGCCGGTCGATAGTGCGCGATATCTCGACAACTATCTTCAGATCCTGCTTGGCGGCATCTGCGCCCCGCCCGCAAAGCCCTGATGCTGCGCTGCAAACCGATGTTAAACTCATTCGTTACAGTCACGATTTTGGCCATCTCCAGATGAATCTCGAACAAGCCCGCTTCAACATGGTCGAGCAGCAAATCCGCCCCTGGGAGGTGCTCGACGCCGAGGTGCTGGATTTGCTTTATGTCGTCCGCCGCGAGGAATTCGTTCCCGCAGGCTACCGCGAACTGGCTTTTTCCGACCTCGAAATTCCGCTGATCGCAAACGCCGCGCCGGGCGAGCGCATGATGCAACCCAAACTCGAGGCGCGCATCCTGCAGGAGTTGGGCGTAAAAAAATCCGACAAGGTGCTCGAAGTCGGTACCGGTTCGGGCTACCTCACCGCATTGCTGGCGCATCGCGCCCTCGCGGTTGTCAGCGTCGAGATCAACCCCGCCATCCAGGCCGTTGCCGCAAGCCAGCTTGCCCGGCAGGCCTTTGACAACATCACGCTCGAACCAGGCGACGCGGCAAAAGGCTGGTCCAAGGCCGCGCCCTACGATGTCATCGTACTGACCGGATCGACACCGGTTCTGCCACAGTCCCTGCTCGATCAACTGAAGCCGGGCGGGCGCCTGTTCGCCATCGTCGGTGATGCGCCGGTGATGCGGGCCAGCCTCGTTACCTGTGCCGGCGCCGGGGCGTTCCAGACCACCGTCCTGTTTGAAACCTGTGCGCCACCCCTCACCAACGCGGCGCAGCCGGCGCGTTTTACCTTTTAAGGGCACGTACCGGCGTTGCTAGCTGATACGATTTGTTACCCCTCTCCCCGCCTCTGCACGTCATTATTCAAAATTCATGGAACAGATCAACGCATCACAACTGAAAGAATGGCTCGATCGCGCAGGCGACAAACCGCCGCTCTTGCTCGATGTGCGCGAACCCTGGGAGCACCAGACGGCGCATATTGAAAATTCAATGCTGGTGCCGATGAACACCGTGCCCGCGCGCCTGGCCGAGCTCGATCCGGAAGCCGATACTGTGGTCATCTGCCACCACGGCAGCCGCAGCGCGCAGGTGGCGATGTTTCTGGAACGCAACGGATTCACGAATGTCTTTAATCTGGCGGGCGGCGTCGATGGCTGGGCGCGGCAAGTCGCCCCGGACATGGCGACCTACTAAAACCTCTGATGCCGGGAACCAACGACATGGAACGTAACGCACACCCGGCGACGCGCGCGCGTCGCCTGAACCCGCTCTTGCTGGGCGAAGTCCTCGGCGTCTTCGCCGTCGCCGCTGTCTTTGCCGTCTTCGCCACACTTACGGCACCGGCCGGCGCCGCCGACCTGCTGCAAACCTACCGCGATGCCATCAGCAATGACGCAAGTTATGCGTCGGCCCGCGCAACGCGCGATGCCGGACTGGAAACTCTGGCCCAGGGCCGCGCGCTCATTTTGCCGACCGTCAACGCCACCGCGTTCACGCAAATGAACAACAGCGAAATTTCCTTTCGCGGCGCGTTTCCGGACTCCAACCGCCAGGGCAACACCAACGGCTACACCATCACCCTCACCCAGCCGCTGTTCAATTGGGCCAGCTTCATGACCTACAAGGAGGCAAGCTACAAGGTGGCGCAGGCGGAGGCGACCTTCGGCCAGGCGCAGCAAGACCTCATCGTGCGCGTGTCGCAGGCGTATTTCGACGTGCTCGCCGCACAAGACAGCCTGGCTTTTCTGCAGGCGCAGAGAACGGCGATCTCGGAACAACTGGCCCAGGCCAAGCGCAACTTCGAGGTTGGCACCGCGACGATCACCGACACGCATGAAGCCCAGGCGCGCTTTGACCTGTCGGTGTCGCAGGGCATCGCCGCAGAAAACGACCTCGAAATCAAGAAGCGCGCGCTGCAACAAATCATTGGCACGCTGCCACAGGGACTGACGCCGCTGCGCAGCGCCCTGCAGCTCGCGCCGCCGCAGCCCAGCGCGATGGAACAATGGGTGCAGAGCGCCGAGCAGCAAAGTTTCAGCGTGCGGGTGCAGGAGGCTGCGCTGGAAGTGGCAACGCGTGAAATCGAGCGCCTGCGCGCGGGCCATTACCCGTCGCTGAACCTGGTCGGTGTGGTGGGCGCGAACTCCGCCAGCCTTGCCACAGCCGGCATTGCCAATACGGCCACCGACAGCAACAGCCGCAGTATCGGCCTGCAACTGTCGATCCCGATATACGCCGGCGGCAACGTCAGTTCGCTGGTGCGCCAGGCCATCGCCTTGCAGGAAAAATCGCGTCAGGACCTCGAGTCGGCCCGGCGTACCGCGGCGCTGTCGTCGCGACAATCCTTTCTTGGCGTCACCAACGGCATGGCCCAGGTGCGCGCCCTCGAAGCCGCGCTCATCTCCAGCCAGAGCGCGCTCGATTCGAACAAGCTCGGCTACGAGGTCGGCGTGCGTATCAACATCGATGTGCTGAACGCGCAGCAACAGCTTTTCTCGACCAAGCGCGACCTGTCCAAGGCGCGCTACGACACCCTGATGAACGGCCTCAAGCTCAAGGCCGCCGCAGGCAGCCTGAACGAAGAGGATGTGGCGGCGGTAAACCGCCTGCTCGGCGACTAGGTCAGGATTTGCCTGCGAGCAGGCGCTCGCAAATCGCCATGGTGCGTCCGGTCGCGCCGCGATGGGCTGCAAAAAAACGGATTCCCGCCGCCGACATGTCCGCAGCGCCTGCCGGATTGCCAAGAATTTCGGTCGCACACGCAACCAGGCTTGCAGCATCAACCACGCCCGCCGCCGCGCCGGCAGCCAGCGCGTCCTCGCTTGCTTTGGCAAAGTTGTGGGTAAACGGGCCCAGCAGCACCGGAATGCCGAGGGCGCAGGCCTCGATGAAGTTCTGCCCGCCGTAGGGCAGCAGGCTGCCGCCGACAAAGGCCACATCGCTGGCGCCAAAATACGCCGCCATCTCCCCCATGCTGTCGCCCAGCACCACAGCGCAATCGGGCGGAATGTCGCGGTTCTCGCTGCGTCTGACGACACCATGGCCGCTGGCGGCGATGAGTGCCGCCACGGCCTCAAAGCGCTGCGGATGCCGCGGCACAATCACACAAAGCAGCCGCGGAACAGGGTGGGCCTCGAGTGCGCGCAGCAACAAGGCCTCTTCGCCATCACGCGTGCTGGCGGCAAGCAGCACCGGCCGGCCGCTGCCGTAACGCCGCCTGAACTGCGCGCCCAGCTCACGCATGGCGGCAGTCACCTCGACATCGAATTTCAGGTTGCCCGTCACTTCGACGCCGACAGCACCCAGGGTCTCGAGCCGAGCTGCGTCCCCGGCGCTTTGCGCGGCCACGGCAGACAAGCCCTGCAGCGCCTCGCGCGCCAGCGCGGCCACCACCGCATAGCCCCTGGCTGACTTTTCCGACAGGCGCGCATTGGCAAGCAGCAGCGGCACGCCGCGCTGACGGCAACCGCCGATCAGGTTGAACCAGATTTCGGTTTCCATCAGTACGCCCAGGCGCGGCTTGAAGTGTTCGACAAAACGCTCCACGGCAAAACCGTAGTCGTAGGGCAGGTAGCAGCAATGCACCGACGCGCCGAATAACTGCTCGGCCGTTGCCCGTCCGGTGGCCGTCATCTGCGTCAGTACGATCTGATGATCAGGATGGCGCGCGGCGAGTGCGCGCACCAGCGGCTCGGCGGCCCGCACCTCCCCGACCGAGACGGCGTGCAACCAGATGACGGGCTTGTTCGTCTTGTACGCATAACGGCCGAAACGTTCGGCGATATGGCGGCGATAACCGGGTTCGCGGCGGCCACGCCACCACAGCCGCACCAGCACCCAGGGCAGCGCACCCCACAGCAGCAGGCTGTACAGAACGCGCATCAGGCAAGCCCTTGCGGCCCGATGGCCGCAAGCGCCGCAACAACCTCAAGAACCGCGTCAACGTCAGGCGGTGCCCCGGGCGCGCCAAGATTGCGTGCGGCGGCGGCGCCGAAGACACCGGTCAACGCCGGAGACGATGCGCAAAAGATGGCCACGGTCGGCCGGCCCAGCGCCGCCGATAAATGCGTCAGCCCGGTATCGACACCAACCGTGAAGCGCGCGCCGGCCAGCAGACGCGCCATGGCCGCCAAATCCAGCCTGGGCGCAACCCGCGCGCCGGGGATGGTGGCGGCGATACGCTGTGCCGTGGCTGATTCTGCCGGGCTACCCCAGGGCAAAAGACATTGCAGCCCGGCTTTCGCCAAACATGCGCCCAGCGCAGACCAATGCGCTTCGGACCAGTGCTTGTCGGCACGGCTGGTGGCGTGCAGCAGAACGCAATAGGTATCAGCGCCCCCGCCCTTGTCACGCTCCGGTCCTGCGCGGATGCCGTAATCGACGTCGTCCTCAAGCCGATAATGCAGCGCCGCCGCGACGAGCATGCGGTTTCGCATCACCGCGTGCAGGTTGCGTGGCACGGCGTGTGTAACGTCATAGAGCCGCGCAGCGAGCGGTTCGCGGGCACTGCGTGCGTTATAGCCATGGCACTCGCCCCTGGCGGAACGGGCGATCAGCGCACTCTTGAGCAAGCCCTGGGTGTCGATAACGACGTCATAGGGCTCGGCGGCAAAGAGTTTGCGCACGGCACCCACTTCGCGCCGGGTCGTCTGCCCCAACGGCGTCTTGCGCCAGCGCCGCACCGCCACCGGAATCACCCGCGTAACGGCCGGGTGCAAGGCCGGCAGCGCGGCAAATCCCTCCTCAACCACCCAGTCGATACGCGCCCCGGGGTAGCGCCGCGCGATATCGCTCACCACCGGCAGGTTGTGCACCACATCCCCCAGTGACGAGGTTTTGACGAGCAGGATTTTTTTCATGACAGGCCGCGCCGGAAAGCGACGGCGTCAGTTAAAATGATGACGGTAAAACGTTGATTATACTGGATTGATTATATCGGTTTGCAGCGCTTACAGCCCTTGCCAAACCCGTTTCAGGCCGCCGCCGTTTCATGCCCATCTCCGCCGTCATCATCAGCAAGAACGCTGCCACCCAGATCGGCGAATGCCTGGCCAGTCTGGCGTTCGCCGACGAGATATTGGTCGTCGATTCAGATAGCGATGACGGCACGGCCGACATCGCCCGCAAGGCTGGCGCGCGGGTGATTACCAAGGAGTGGCTCGGCTTTGGCCGGCAAAAGCAGTTTGCGGTGAGCCAGGCGCGCAACGACTGGGTGCTGTGCCTGGACGCCGATGAGCGCGTCAGCGATGCCTTGCGCGCCAGTATCCTTGCCGAGATTGCCGCCCCACGTGCGAGCGCCTACGACATGGCACGCTGCAACCGTTTTCTCGGTCACTGGTTGCGCCACGGCGAGGGCTATCCGGACTGGAGCCTGCGCCTGTTCGACCGCCGTGAAGCACGCTGGAGCGACGATGCCGTGCACGAGCGAGTGCTCGCAAATGCCCGCCCAGCGCGGCTTTCCGGCGATTTGCTGCACGATTCGGCGGAGACCCTGGCACGCTACCTGGACAAGCAAAACCGCTACACCACGCTGCAAGCCGAGGCCATGCGTGCGGCCGGCGAACGCGCCAGCCTCACCCGGCTGGTGTTGTCGCCGCTGGCGCGCTTTATCAAATTCTACGTTTTTCGCCTCGGCTTTCTCGACGGCCAGGCCGGGCTCGTGCACATTACGATTGGCTGCATGAACAGCTTCCACAAGTACGCCAAGCTGCTGGCATTACAAAGGACGGCGACATGAGCATCCTCGTCACCGGCGGCGCCGGCTTCATCGGCTCTAACTTCGTACTCGACTGGCTGGCGCGCTCGGACGAGATGGTGGTCAATCTCGACAAGCTCACCTACGCCGGCAATATGGCCAATCTGGCAGACCTTGCCGGAGATGCCCGCCATGTATTCGTGCGCGGCGATATTTGCGATCGGGCGCTGCTGCAAAAGCTGCTGGCCGAGCATCATCCCCGCGCCATCGTACATTTTGCCGCCGAGAGCCATGTTGACCGATCGATACATGGCCCCGGCGACTTCGTGCAAACCAATGTCATCGGCACCTTCAGCCTGCTCGAAGAAACCCGCGCCTACTGGATGTCGCTGCCCACAGAGGCCAAAGCGGCGTTTCGCTTCCTGCACGTTTCCACCGACGAAGTGTATGGCTCGCTCGGCGCCGCCGATCCCGCTTTCGCCGAAACCACGGCCTACGCGCCGAACAGCCCCTATTCCGCATCCAAAGCCGGCTCCGATCACCTGGTGCGCGCCTGGCACCATACCTACGGCCTGCCGACCCTCATCACCAACTGCTCCAACAACTACGGCCCGCGACAATTTCCGGAAAAACTGATCCCGCTGATGATCGCCAATGCGCTCGCCGGCAAACCGCTGCCGGTGTACGGCGACGGCCAGAACGTGCGCGACTGGTTGTACGTTGGCGACCACTGTGCGGCCATCCGCGGCGTGCTCGAGCGCGGACGTCCGGGCGAGGTGTACAACGTCGGCGGCAATGCGGAAATGAAAAACCTCGATGTGGTGCACATGCTTTGCGCCACCCTGGATGCGCTGCGGCCAGACCCGGCCGGTCCGAGGGAGCGTCTGATAACTTATGTCAAAGACCGCCCCGGCCATGACAGACGTTACGCCATCGACGCACGTAAAATCGCTTCCGAGCTTGACTGGAAACCGACAGAAAATTTCAGGACTGGCCTGAGTAAGACTGTGCAGTGGTACCTGGACAACGCCGACTGGGTGGCCGATATTCAATCAGGCGAATACCAAGCGTGGATTGCGAAGCAGTATCCTGTTGGTGATTCAGTGATTGGGTAATGGGTGATTGGTTCGTAGGGTGCGATATGCTGGGAGGTGGCTCGATTCGACCCCATTACAACCTGAATGCATGGAAGGAAGCGATGTCATTGGTGAAAGCGGTGCATGAGTTCACGGAAACGCTACTACCCTCCGAAAAGTACGGCTTGGTCGCCCAAATGCGCAGAGCCGGGGTATCCATTCCCAGTAATATTGCTGAAGGTGCAGCCCGCACAAGCGCAAAAGAATTCGCCCAATTCCTAAGCATCGCAAAAGGCTCGTTAAGCGAACTGGAAACACAAAGCCTGATTACCCGAGACCTCGGATATGCCACTGCGGTAGATGAACTCCTCGCCAAAGCCAGCAAAGTCTCCCGCCTTTTATCCGGCCTCCGCAAAAGTATAAGCAAATGAATCACCCAATCACCGAATCACTCAATCACCGAATCACTCAATCACAATGAAGGGCATCATCCTCGCCGGCGGCTCCGGCACGCGGCTTTATCCGGTGACCCAGGTGGTCTCCAAGCAACTGCTACCGGTGTACGACAAGCCGATGATCTACTACCCGCTGTCAACGCTGATGCTCGCGGGGATACGCGACATCCTCATCATCTCGACGCCGCAGGATACGCCGCGCTTCGAGCAGTTGCTCGGCGACGGCAAGCGCTGGGGCATCAGCCTGCAATACGCGCAACAGCCCTCGCCTGACGGCATTGCCCAAGCCTTTTTGATAGGCGAGTCCTTCATCGCGGGTGAGCCCTGCGCACTGGTGCTGGGCGACAATATTTTTTACGGCCACGACCT